>Ga0315545_1002412_pt1 | contig 16877 bp, 19 predicted proteins | sample SalMarSW160210MG_FD_203096 | JGI IMG/M metagenome (GOLD analysis project Ga0315545, IMG submission 203096) | Salt marsh sediment microbial communities from the Plum Island Ecosystem LTER, Massachusetts, United States - Salt Marsh Sediment SW1602-10 ...
TACATGAGTATTGTTTATCAGGGGAATAAAGCCGAGTCACCAGAGAAAGTTCTCTTATCAGATAAACCTCTTTTAACGACGGTCATTCTCTGGGCCCTCTTAGTTGTTTTTATCCTTTACGGAGTCGGTGTTTAAATTAAATCCTCAAGCGTGGTCTTCTTCATCGGCCATGGCTTCGGCTTTCGTCTTATGAATTTTCTTGTCAGGATGGTTTGGTGGTGAGTAAATAGTGTAAAGCTTTAATTCTTCACTGGCTGAAGTATTAATCACGTTGTGTTCGGTTCCAGCTGGAATAATAATGGCACTACCGTCTTTGATTTCATGTTCTTCGCCATTCATAATCACCTTGCCTTGCCCTTTCTCAATGCGGAAAAATTGGTCAACAGTTTCATGAACTTCCATACCAATTTCCTCATTTGGTAAAAGAGACATGACGACTAATTGAGCATATTTACCAGTAAAAAGAACTTCGCGGAAAAAAGAATTAGCTAAAGTTTTATCTTCAATATCATCAACATATCCAATCATTATTTTCACCCCCTTTCAGAAAATTTTTTAAAAACTTTTGCTTTTAAAAAGAAGTTTATTCAATTAAATCAACGTAAACGCCGGAAACCCAACCCTCTTCGTCTTCTTCATATTCAATTTTATACCAACCGTTATCTTCTTCGTCTAAGTAAGGATACATCTCACCAGGTTTAATTTGGGCGGTTTCTGTAGCTGAAGTAGAAGACCCTAAACGAACTCTCAAAAAGCCAGTCGGGGTGTCTTTAACTTTAACATAGGGTTTTGACGGTGGTGTTGCCTCTGTTTCGGATTCAGACTCGGCTTCCGCTTCCTCTTCTTCTTCGCCGCTAGGTGTCGCTTCTTCAATCCCTTCCATTGTTTGAGCTAATTTAACATTAACAATTAATTTGTAACCGCCAATGGTATGAGCGGCAACTGTTTTCTCTTCATAACCGGAACTACTGATGGTAATTTGATAATCAGCCGGCGCTAAATCTTCAAGACTCAAAGGGGTAAAACCTTTAGGTTCACCATTAAGTTTAACAACAGCCTGGTCAGGAATAGAGATAACCGCCAAAGAAGACTGGTCTTTACGACCAGCTTTTTCTAAAGTAATTATTTCTCCGGAAGATTCAGAATCATTGGCAGCAAAAGTTCGCTTAATTGAAGTTAAAATTCCTGGGAGTAAAGTCACTTTACCTTCCCAGGAAGTTAAATTTTCTCCACTTAATTCAGGAACTAATTTAACTGTGTGTTCACCTGATTTAATTTGGTCATCAAAATAAGGAGTAATGCCAGCTTGAGTTCCATCTAGAAAAACGGTTGCTTGCGGAGTAGTGGAAATTTGTAGCGCTCCTGGTCCTTGGCGGCCAAAGAACTTGCTTTTAACAATTAAACCGACGAGAACTAACGCCAAGACAACAACGATAATGATAATCCCCTTGGTTTTCATGAGTAAAATAAGCATAGCATAATTTGTCAAAAAGAGCAAGGAATGCTAAAATGAATTTCAACCTGGTGCGGTGGCGAAGTGGAAACGCTGAAGTCTGCAAAACTTCGATGCGCGGGTTCGATTCCCGCCCGCACCTCAAAAATCTTGACAAACCTGCCTGAAAAGTTTATAAACTAGCCAGCTCTTCTGCCCTTCTAAAAACAATGGATAGTCCAGAAAAACAACCTAAAAATTCTACTCAAGAACTTCCTCGAGAATTCAGGGAGTTTCTTATTGCTTCACACAATGGTGATAAGAAAGCTGGGGAAAGATATGATAAGTTAATCGAAAATTTAAGAGAACATTGCGGTGAACTTCTTCTAATAGAAACAATCGAAGGTCATAAAATAACTAATCTTTTCTCAAACCAAGAAAAACCAGAAGATTATATTTGGACAAAAAAAGTCCAATTAGGAATCATTAGTAAAGAACCAAAGATTGAAATTAATTTTGGGCGGATTTCTCTTACTGGCGAAAGCGTCTCCTTTGAAATAGAAGATCTTAGCCCTCACCCAGATGAAGAAAGGGAAATTAAAAATCTAAAGAAAGAGAAAACGATTTTCCTTCACTGGCAAGATTTCACAAAAATAAATGAACCCTTAAAAAAAATCAATTCCCTGGCCCCTGATAGCACCATTCCTAAAATAAAAATCTCTATCGGAGATGAAGCTGGACAAAGGTTTCAAAACTATCCATTTAACTCTAATCATGTAAAAAAATTTCCTCAAAATATCCTCAATCATTTTAATACAGTAAAAACTTGACTTTTTAAGTAATCTTTGCTATATTGTTGACAGATCCTCCTAGCTTAGGAGGATTTTTTTGTGGGCTAAATAAACCCACAATATGACTTACAAAATTGCCAAGAAATCTTTAAGAAAATTCTTTGAAAAAAAGAGCATCAAAAAGATTTTTGGTTTCAACCTAGCCGCGGTGGTTTTATTCACCGGTGTTGCTAGTGCTCCTATCTCTGCCTTTAACCAAAATCCCAACCAAGAAACTGTGGCTATTACGGCTAATGTGGTTAATCTAACCACGGAACACGGCGTCAGGGTTCCTGTTGATAATTTTATCGTTAGCCAAGGCTATTCTAGCTTTCATCATGGCGTTGACCTTGATGGGGAATTAGGCGATCCGATTTACCCGATTATGAGTGGTATTGTTGAAGGTGTCTTCTACAGCCGTTTTTCTTATGGCAACCACGTGATTGTCAATCACGGTTCTGGTTTTAAATCACTATACGCTCACTTAGGCAAAATTGTCGTTCAAATCGGCCAGGAAGTTGATAAAAACACTGTCTTAGGTACGGTCGGTTCAACTGGTTGGTCTACCGGTTCCCATCTTCACCTTGAAGTTTATGACAACGGTCGGACTTTCAATCCTCTAACAATTCTGAAGTAAAACCCTGATTGGTTTATTTTAGATAGCTTTTTTAATGGAATGTTTAAGAATGGTTTTCTGATCAGCAGCGAAAGTAAATTCTCCTTCTAAAGTTTCTCCAGCCAAAACTCTAGCCAACCAAATCTTGTCATCCACCCACATCTTATCAAGCGGTAAGTCATCAATAGGAAACCAAGCTGGCTTCATCTCTTTTGTCTCCTCCGGTTCACCCTCCCATTCCTTTATCAAAAAAACATTTACTCTTTGATTCCAGTCTTTATCTCCGGGCACTTCAGGGAAAAGAAAATCTAAAACTGCCACCCTTTTAAAACTAATTGGTTTAACTCCAATTTCTTCAGAAGTTTCTCTCACTAGAGCTTCTTCTAAAGACTCTTTCTCTTTCACCTTCCCGCCGATTCCATTGTATCTACCCACGCCAAACCCTCTTTTTTTCATCGCTAAAAGAACTTTGTTTTCTTTAATTAAATAACAAAGGGTAGTTTCTTGTAATCGGTGAATTATCTTTTCTTTTCCTTTCATTCCTTAATTCTATCAAAAAACCTCCTTGCGGAGATCAAATTATCCATCTTCAATTTTCAATTATTTTTACATCCCCATTCCACCGGGCATACCGCCGGGTATTGGGGGTTCTTTTTCTTTTTCGGGAAGGTCAGTGACCAAACATTCAGTGGTTAAAATCATGGTGGCTACGGAAACTGCATTCTGAAGAGCCGTTCGCGTCACCTTAGCCGGATCAATAATCCCGGCTTTAATCATATTAACATATTCTTCAGTTAAAACATTAAAGCCAACGCCTGGCTCTTTTTTTCTAACATTAGCTACTACGACATTGCCATCTTCGCCGGCATTTTCCGCCAAAAGTTTCATTGGTGATTCCATGGCTTTTTGGACAATCTTAGCGCCGGTTAACTCATCACCACTTAAACCTTTCAAATCAATCGCTTTTGAGGCGGTAATCAAAACTACACCACCCCCAGGAACAATTCCTTCTTCAATGGCGGCTTTGGTCGCCGCCACCGCATCCTTAACTCTTTCCTGTTTCTCTTTCATTTCCGTTTCGGTAGCTGCCCCGACTTCAATAACGGCGACACCTCCAGAAAGCTTGGCCAATCTTTCCTCTAATTTTTCTTTATCAAAATCTGAAGTTGTTCTTTCCAATTCTGTCTTGATTTGTTTAATGCGACCTTCAATTTCTTTTTTCTCACCTTTACCACCAACAATGACCGTATTGTCTTTATCAGCCGTCACCCGGTCGGCCTGACCTAAATCTTCAATCGTCACTTCTTCAAGTTTGCGACCAATATCTTCAGAGATAACTGTCCCACCAGTCAGAACGGCGATATCCTGAAGCATCTCTTTTCTTCGATCACCAAAACCTGGTGCTTCTACCGCTAAAATATTGAAAGTTCCACGAAGCTTGTTAACCACCAAAGTAGCCAAAGCTTCACCTTCAACTTCATCGGCAATAATCACCAAATTTTTGGAAACTTTAACTAACTTCTCCAAAAAGGGAAGTAATTCCTGAATCGAAGAGATTTTCTTATCAGTTAAAAGAAGATAAGCATCTTCTATTGTTGCTTCCATGGTATCGGGGTTGGAAACAAAGTAAGCAGAAGAATAACCTTTGTCAAATTCCATTCCTTCCTTGTAATCGATAACCAATTCCAAGCCTTTACCTTCTTCAACCGTTACCACGCCATTAGAGCCAACTTTTTTCAAAGCCTCGGCAATTTTATTGCCGATTTCTTCATTCTGGGCGGAAATGGTGGCCACTTGAGTAATTTTATCGGAATTATCTTTAATCGGGTGAGCCTGTTTTTTAATTGACTCCAAAACTTGAGAAGCCGCTTTCTCAATCCCTTTATTTAAAATCATCGGGTTAGCTCCAGCGGTCAGGTTTTTAATACCCTCATTAACAATTGACTGAGCTAAAATGGTGGCGGTTGTTGTTCCGTCTCCAGTGACATCATTGGTTTTATCCGCCGCTTCTTTAATTAACTGAGCTCCCATGTTCTCAAACGAATCCTCCAGTTCAATTTCCTTAGCTACAGAAACACCATCATGAACGACTGAAGGAGCGCCCCATTTTTTGTCTAAGGCGACATTACGACCTTTAGGGCCAAGAGTTGTCCCCACAGCTTTCGCCACAGTATCAATGCCTTTTTTCAATTTTTCTCTTGCTTCAGCTGAATAAGTAATTTGTTTTGCCATTTTTTTATTTTAAGTTTATTTAACGATTGCCAGAATGTCTTCAAATTTAACAAAAATATATTCTTTGCCGGCTACACCGAATTTAACCTCATCGCCACCCCATTTTTTATAAATAACAGTCTCGCCAACTTTAAATTCAGGCATTATTTTCTTTCCGGAATCATTTATTTGTGGTCCACCTATGGCCACAATTTTGCCTTTCTGTGATTTTTCGTCATGAGTATCAGGTAAAACAATACCAGTTGAAGTTTTCTTTTCCAAAGACACCGGCTCAATCAAAACATAGCCGGGCATCGGTTTTAGTTTAGGCAAAGCATTATTTATTTTCATCTTAGACATGGGATAAAAAAGTTGTTATCAGTTGACAACAACAAGTGCTATTTTAAAAGCTAGGAAATTTTTTGTCAAGACCTGATTCTGTTTAAAAAGATTTTCTCTTAGTCGTGCTCGGTAAACATCTTATCAAAAACTTTGTCGTTTTCCCGAAGCCAATCAACCAGCATGGCGGCATGTTCTTTTTCTTCATCGCGATTATGAGCTAAAAGTTTCTTCAAGGTTTTATCTTTAGTCGCTTGAATTCTTTCCTCGTACCAATTAATCGCTTCCAACTCCTCAACCAAAGATTGCCTGGCTCGAGATAAATCCTTAGCTTTTTCATCAAGTTTGCTTGAATCACCTAAATTATAATTCACTAATTAACCTCCTTCTTTTTTATTATAACAGATAAATATCTTTAAAAAATAGCAACCGTGAAGTCTGCTTTAGTGGCTTTATGATTATTGAGAATATCAGATGGAGGAGCTGAAAGAGAATAATATTTTTCCCCTGTTTTTCGAGAAACTCTCCTTTTCAGTTGATATAAAATCTCTCGCCCGTCACTATTCGCAAGAACTAAAGATGGGCTAAATCCATTAATATCTGAATCAACGCGAATCTCAGCAGAAATCCTTTTTTCTCCATCGATCTTTTTTTCAGCAACCAAAATTTTATTTAAATAACCATCAGGAATTATGTTAATTTCTCTTTCAAAAATTAAACCATCAGTTTTCCGTCTAATATGAAGTGTTCCTAAAAAAGGCAACAAGTTTTCTTTCTTTTCATATGTTTCTAACATTCTGAAGGGAGAATATCACTTTAAAAACCAAAAATCAAGCCTAGACTCTATTTTTAGAAAATAGTGATAAAATTAAAAAATGATCATCAGAAAAAAAGTACAACAAAAATATTTTCAAGCGGTTAAAGAAGGTAGAAAACGTTTTGAAGTTAGACTGGCAGATTTTAAAAGCAAGCCAGGCGATACTCTTATTTTAGAAGAACAAGAAAGAGGAACTAAAAAACTAACCGGTAGGAAAATTAAGTGTGAGGTTCTTTATATCTTCAACATAAAAGACGTAGAAAAATTTTACAAAAAAGAAGACCTAGATAAATATGGACTGGTAGTCCTAGCAATAAGAAGAAAATATCAGTAATCTTAATTCTTTTTTTAAATCTGGTCAGGTTTAAAAAAAGTTCCATCAACACAATTTCTATAACCCTTATTAGTAGCACAACTCCCACATAAACCAACACCACATTTTGTTAAATATTCTATTGAAGAAAAAATATTTTTTAAACTAAGATATTGACTTTCTTTTTGAAGAGCTTTTCTAACCATTGCTTCTGGCCCGCAATTAAGGCAATTCTTAGACTGAGTTTCTTGAATTATTTCCTCCAATCTATCAGTAACCAATCCCTTATTGCCTATTTCACCATTCTCTGTAAACAAATAAAGCTTTTTACAAACATTTTTAAATTTCTCACTAACTAAATGCTTCTTATCTTTGGCTCCTAAAAGCAGGGTTGCTTTTTTATTCCTTTTCGCAAAAAGATAAAGAGCGGCTATTCCTGTTCCGCCGCCAATCAACAGTGTTTTTCCTTTAATTTTAGGTAAGTTACCGTAAGGCCCTCTTATATACAAAAATTCTCCTTTTTTTAATTTTGATAATTCATTAGTAAAACAACCTTTTTTTTGAAAAAGCAAAGATAAAGGCTCATCGTCAAAAACAGAAAATGGTTTTTCTCCTTTCTCTGGAAGCCAGGCAAAAACAAATTGGCCCGGTTTTACTTTTATTTTATGGTTAAGTTCTAGAAGAAATAAATCTGAAGCTAATCTTGTTTTTTTCTTCACCTTATATTTCCGGTATCCCATCTTCAGTTCGGTTTTTAAAAATTTCTTAGCTGTTTTTGTTCCTTTTTCAAAATCCCTCATTAGATTCTTAAAGTAATTTTTTATCTCTTCTGTTTTCATTCCCGCCAGAGCAGAACCAACGCCAAAATAATCAGCGCCAGCTGCTTGATATTTTTTAATATCTTCAGCTGAGGAAATACCGCCACAGCCAATAATGGGTAAATCTGTTATCTTTCTGATTTCTCTGACAGACTTTAAGCCAAGTTTCAAAATTGCTTTTCCAGAAATTCCCCCAACCTTGTTTGAAAGAAGAGGATAACCATCATGTAAATATAATTCCGGCCCTTTGGTATTGATGGCTGTTATCCCAACCACTCCTCCTTTTATGGCCCTTTTTACTATTTCTTTTATCTTCAAATTTGGCGAAATTTTAACTAAGGTTGGTTTTCCTAAAGAGGCAACACTTCTGACTATTTTTTCTACCAACAAACTATTTTTACCGATAATTTGACCATATTTATCAGAATGAGGACAAGAAATATTCAATTCAAAACCATCAGTATATTTAACTAGTTTTTTGGCCACTTTTTTAAACTCTTCTTCGTTACGGCCAAAAATTGAAATTAAAAGAAATCTGTCTTTGGGAATTTTTATGGCTGTTAATTTTTTCGAAAATTCATCAACACCTGGGTTCCTTAAACCAACGGCATTGATAAAGGAAAAAGAGTGACGATATTGGGCTAAAAGTGGTTCCTTATTACCCTCTTTTGGTTCCAAACCGATACTTTTGGTGGTTAAAATGCCGATTTCTGGAATTTCTTGAATGATTCTTTCAAGAGTGGTAATTTCGGTAGTAATAATACCAGAGGGAATAGTAAAAATCCCACTTATTTCTTTTGTTAAAAACCTATATTTTTTATTCACTAAAACTTAAAAGCACCATTAAGCCAATTCCCAAAAGCAAACCTAAAAGCTGGATTCCTGATTTTAAAAGATTTGTTTCTTTATGAAGTTCAGGGATTAAATCTGAACCGGCAATATAAAGAAAACCGCCGGCGGTAAAGGGGATAATCAAAGGGATTATTCCTGTTAGTTTAAAACCCAAAATTAAGGTTAAAACAGCCCCCAGTATAGCCGTTAAAGCCGAAGCAAAATTAAAAAGCAGGGCTTTGACTTTACTGAAACCGCCATAAACTAAAACGCCAAAATCTCCGATTTCCTGAGGAATTTCATGAAAAACCACAGCCAAGGAAGTGACTATTCCTAAGGAAAAACTCGTCATAAAGCTGGCGGCAATAACAACCCCGTCAGTGAAGTTATGAAAAGCATCGCCAACAAGGTTCATAAAAACAAGGGGATGGGGATGTTCTTTGGAAGTTGGAATATGACAGTGGCGCCAAGAAATAAATTTCTCCAAAATAAAGAAGAAAAGGATGCCGCCTAAAATTGATAAAGAAAAATTAAAACCTAAACCTAATTGTTCAGCCGCTTCCGGTAAAAGATGAATAAAAGCTCCGCCTAACATGCCGCCGGCAGCAAAACTAACCAAAAAGAGTAAAATCCTTTGCAGGACTGATTTTTTAACGGCCAGAAAAAGAACGCCAATAAAAGAAAGAAGACTAATAATTAAAACACTGATTAAAGAGTAAACCCAAACATTCATCTTATTATTATTTTATCCCTAAAGCTTTCAATCTCTTTTGATATTCTATCATAATTTGTTTTTGCCCATTACCAGGATGAAACAAAATTCGGCCGTCTTCCACGACTTCCGTCGTTCTTTTGGAAGCCATATATCTTAGCTGTAATTTTTTAGCTAAGCTTTCCAGTTGGGTAAGAATTTTTGCCACCATAAATTCTCTTGGATAAACTTTTGGTAAATTTGATTTTTGGTCCATAAAGGCTTTAACTGACAAATTTCATGAGCCGTAAAAAGGTTTTGTTCTTTAACGGGTATTCTTAAATGATTCTCATCTAAAAACATATTAAGACAAATTTTATCTTTAACTTCTTTATCACCGGGCCGGCGGCGATTGGCAACAATTTCCACCAAAAAATTGGTGAACAACCTTGCCAGCCAAAGACGTTTCTCAGAGGTAATAATCAAAAGGTCAATATCATCATCCCTGTCGGCATTGTCCATAGCTAAATTACCGGTTACGGCCACCATTTTTATCCAAGGAATGATTCTTAACCAAGAGGCAACTTTCTGAGCCAGTAACCATTTTTTCTGACTCCATTTTTTTCTTTTCTCTCGCTGATTAATGTTTTTGGCTTTGTTTCTAAGAAAAAAATAATTTCTCTTAGAGGAAATTTTCTTTAAAGCCTTCAGACTTTTTTTTAAACTTTGGCTATCTGCTCTTTGACCAATTAAAAACTTCTGGAGTTCCTCTAGTGTTAAGGGATAATCAAAAACATCAGCGTAGGCTAATGTTTGTAAAACTGCCGTCTGAATCTTGTTCATAAAGAATTAACGAATGGCAGCACCTAAATCATATTGAGAAAGAAGCTGGGCTACCCCCTGGCTACTTGTTTCTAAAGCTTCGCTAGCAGAATTCTGATTGTTAACCGCGTTAACCGCATCCTCAAAATATTTAATCATCCGGTCATTAAGACCATTGTCAAAAGTCCGCGAACAAAGATACCAGGTTTTGGCTTTACTGGCTTGATTAACAAAAGGAGTTATTAAAGAATTACTGGCTAGTAGATTGGCCATGGCCGGGTAAGGATACAACTCACCGAAAAGACGTAATTGAGACTGGGCTTGATAAAGTTTCTGTAAATTCTCCTGAGATGACAAAAATTGCAAGAATTGCCAAGCTTCTTCTTGATGCTGACTTCTTTTGGCCACTCCCTCGACCCAAAAAGAAGCCCAAGCAATATCTGTTCCCGGTAATTGAGGAACTGGGGCAATCTGGAAATTTAAATCAGGATTAATGTTTTTAATTTCAAAGACATCCCAAGTAAAACCAAAATACATGGCGACTTTACCGCCGGCAAAAGCCAAAGTTGAGTTTGGTAGAGTTTCATCCCAAACCTGGTCAGTGTTGTTGAAAATGGTGTAAAAAGTCAAAGCATCTTCAGCTAAATTACCATTTGGCTGAGCCAAGTTAACACCATTCTGCAACATCATTAAACCTAAAATATCAGGCCAGTGTTCAATATTATTGGTTGTTCCCAAAGCCACACCCGCCGTCTGAATTCGACCGCTTTCATCGCGAACGGTTAAATCCAAAGCGGTTTGTCTTAGCTGATCCCAGGTGGTTGGCGGGGTTTTCCCAGCCGCCTGAAAAATCTGCTGATTGTAAAAAAGAGCGAGGGTATCAATTTGTAAAGGCAAACCCAAAAAAGCCGAACCAGACCTTAAATTTTCTTTGGCTACCGGGTAAAAATTGTTTTCAAATTCACTGGCGCTCATTACTTCCGTTGGTAAGGCATCAAGTTCATTTTTCAACATCGGCACCCAAGTAATATGGAAACGGAAAATATCCGGACCTTGATTACGGGCCAAGGCTGATTGAAGCCTTTCTCGATATTCCTGAGGCGATTGTTGTAAATAATTAACTTTAATATTAGGGTTTTTGCTTTCCCATTGGCTAATAATCTCTTTCATGACATTCTCTGGCTCCCATAACCCCCAATAGGTCAAAGTCACTTCTTGGGGTTTTTGAAAACGAGGCAGAACAACCTTCAAAACTAAAAAGACAAGCCCACCGATAAAAGCCAAGACAAGTAATAAAAGTAAAAGTTTTTTAAAAGCTCCTCCTTTTGGCTCAGCTTGGAGACTAAAAGAGTCATCTTGGGATAAAAATTCTTCGGCTTTCTTTTCCGCTTCCGGTGCAGAAGGGGCAACGGCCGGTTCTGGCTGAGGCTGGAAATTATTTTTTTCTTCCATGGGCTTTGTTAAGGGTTGATTTAAATTACTGGCTGGCGAGAAAACCGTCTGTGATTCTTCCATCTGAGGCTTTTCTTGGCTAGGAGCTGGCGGTAACTTTTCTCCTTGATTCTCTATGTTTTCTTTAATTCCTTTATTCGCTTGTTCTTGCCAAGGTGGTTTAAAATTTCTTTCCTCGGAAGGAAAGTCATTTTTTTTGTCTTCGGCTGGAGGAAAATTTTGATCAGGCATTACCTAATGTTATCATAGACGAAGTGAAGAAAAAAATGCAAGATTATAAAAATTGGCTCCATTGGCCATTTTTGATTTTAGCTGGCCTTTTTTGCTTAGTTTATCTAGGCTATCATTTAGCCTATTGGCAGAAAATTTATCCCGGCGTTAAAATTCTCAATCAATCAGTCGGTAATCAAACCCCTCAAGAGGCAAGTCTCTTCTTAGAAAACTATTTGGCTTCTCAAAATCATCCTGAATTTTTGTCGCTTTTTTCAGAAGGTCAACAATGGCCTTTGGATCTTAAAGAAATCAATTTTTCCTATGATGCCAATCTAACCAGCCAGAAAGCTTATCAAATCGGCCGCAACGGCCAGGCTTGGGGTGATTTCCAAACCAAAATTAAAACCTGGTTTCAAGGGGAAAATTTACCCTTGGATTATTCTCTAGAAACAAAAATCCTAGAGGAAAAAATAAATGATTTGCTTAGCCAACTCTTTATCCCAGCCATTGAACCAACCATTAAAATAGACAAAACTCAAATCAAAGAATTATCACCGATTATTATTGAATCAGGTAAAGATGGTCAGGAAATTGACCGAAGAAAGCTTTTAGGCACTATCAACCAACAGTTAGTCTGGGCTGACTTCAACCCCATCGAAATCCCTTTGATTAAAGTCTCGCCAACTCTCACCAACCAGCAGATAGAAGAAACTAAAACTAGGGCGGAAAAATTTTTAGGCAAGAAATTAATTCTTGTCACTTCAGAAAACCACTGGGAACTTAACGAAGAGGACTTGATCGGTTTTCTCTCTTTTACCAATGGTTTTGACCAAGACAAAATTGCCAGTTGGTCAGGAGATTTGGCTAGCACCATCAATCGGCCACCGGAAAACGCTGCTTTCCAATTTACTAAAGGCCAAGTAACTGAATTCCGCCCAGCCAAAGAGGGACAAACTCTGGACCAAACAAAAACCGTTGACTTAATCGCCCAAAATCTAAAAAAACTTGAGGAAGGAGAAAATGAAATCAGTCTTACTTTACCTATTAAAACCACCCCGCCAGCAGTTAAAACGGCTGATGTCAATAATCTCGGCATTAGAGAATTGGTTGGCCGGGGGGTTTCTTACTTTCGGGGCTCTATTGCCAACCGAATTCATAACATCCAATTGGCTTCTTCGCGCTTAAACGGAATATTAATTCCGCCTGGTGAAACTTTTTCCTTTAATCAAAAATTAGGTGAAGTTTCTCAGTCAACCGGTTATAAAGAGGCTTACATCATTAAAGAAGGCCGAACGATTTTAGGTGACGGTGGCGGTGTTTGCCAAACCTCAACCACTTTTTTCCGGGCGGCCCTGGACGCTGGTTTACCGATTGCTGAACGACACGCCCATGCTTATCGCGTTGGCTATTATGAACAAAATTCTTCGGTCGGACTAGACGCCACTGTTTTTGACCCCACCGCCGACTTGAAGATTAAAAACGATACTCCTGGACACCTCTTACTCCAAACCAAAGTTGATTTGCAGAATCAAAAATTAACTTATGAATTTTATGGCACTGCTGATGGCCGCCAAGTAACCATTAGTAAATCAAGAATCTGGGATCAATTGCCACCACTGCCGGATTTATACCAGGACGACCCTACTCTGCCCATCGGAACAGTTAAACAGGTTGACTGGAAAGCATGGGGAGCTAAAGCCGCCTTTGACTACAAAGTTGAAAGAAACGGGGAAATTCTGCAAAACCGAACTTTTTACTCAAACTATCGACCCTGGCAAGCGGTTTTCTTAAAAGGAACTGGGCCAACCCCCTAAAATAATATAAAATGATGATTCTCGGCATTGAAACCAGTTGTGATGAAACGGCGGCCGCCATTGTCCAAGACAGAGAAAAAATCCTCAGTAGTGCTGTCGCTTCTTCGGTTAAACTCCATCAAAAAACCGGTGGTATCATCCCGGAAATAGCCGCCAGAGAACAAAGCCGTTTTATCATTCCGGTTATTCAAGAATCTTTAGCCAAAGCAAAAATTAAACCAGAACAGCTTAAGGCTTTAGCGGTGACCACTGGACCAGGTTTAATTGGTTCACTTTTGGTTGGGGTGGAAACGGCTAAAAGCTTAGCTTATCTTTGGCAAAAACCCCTCATTCCAATTAATCATCTTCAAGCCCATCTTTACGCCAACTGGCTGGAGACAAAAAGGGGAACGCCTAAATTTCCAGCCATTGGCTTGGTCGTTTCCGGTGGTCATACCGATTTAGTCCTGATGAAAAACCATGGTGAAATAAAATGGTTAGGTGGAACCCGCGACGATGCCGCCGGGGAATGTTTTGATAAATGCGCTCGTCTTTTAGGCTTAGGCTACCCAGGTGGGCCAAGCATTGCCTTGGCGGCAAAAAACTTTCAAAAAGGAAAAACAAAAAACAAATTTAAACTACCACGGCCAATGCTTCATGAAGATAATTTTGACTTTTCTTTTTCTGGTTTGAAAACCGCCGTTCTTAGTGAAGTTAAAAAATTAAAAGAAAAAAAGCAGTTTAATAAATTAAACATCAACCAACTGGCTGATGAAATTCAAGAAGCCATCACTGACGTTTTGGTTAGAAAAACAAGAAAAGCCACCGAGAAATATGAAGTCAATTCGCTTCTTTTGGCTGGCGGGGTAACCGCCAATTCTTGCTTAAGAGAAAAATTCAAATCATCTATCCTTAATTCTCAGCTCTTTATCCCTAACCCAAGCCTCTGCACTGACAACGCCACTTTTATTGCCGCCTGTGCGTTTTTTAACTACCAGCCTGTCCCCTGGCCAAAAATCCAAGCTAACTCTAGCCTCGAAATCGAAGAAATGATAAAATAAAAAGAATCTTATTAAAGAAAGTTATGGAAAAAACCTACAATCCTCAAACAACCGAAAGTAAAATTTATCAGTTCTGGAAAAAAGGCGGTTGGTTTAAACCGCAAATTAAAAAAGGGAGGAAACCTTTTGTTATCACTCTGCCTCCACCCAACGTTACCGGCGAACTTCATCTAGGCCATGCCATGTACTGTTTGGAAGATTTAATGATTCGTTATCACCGGATGCTCGGTGAACCCACCTTATGGTTGCCAGGCTTTGACCATGCTTCTATTGCCGTGGAATATCTGGTTAGTAAACAATTAAGAAAAGAAGGTCAAAGTAAAAAAACCATTGGCCGCGAAGAATTTTTAAAAAAAGCTGAAGAATTTGCCGAAAAATCCAGAAAGTATATCAAAAGCCAGTTAATTTCTTTAGGTCTTTCTCTTGACTGGAGTAAAGAAGCCTACACCATAGATAGACAACGCTCCCAGGCGGTTAAAGAAGCCTTTCAAAAACTTTACCAAAAAGGTCTGATTTACCAAGGTAAAAGAATTATCAATTGGTGTCCCAAGTGCCAAACGGCTCTCTCTGATTTAGAAAATGACTATCAAGAAGAAGAAGGACAACTTTATTACATGAAGTACGGGCCTTTTGTTTTGGCAACGACCCGTCCGGAAACCAAATTCGGTGATACGGCGGTGGCGGTTCATCCTCAAGACAAACGTTATCAAAAATGGATTGGCAAGGAATTTACCTATCAGTCTTTAATTGGTCCAAAAAAAATGAAGGTCGTGGCTGATGAAGCGGTTGATCCTCAATTTGGCACTGGCGTCGTTAAAGTCACTCCGGGTCATGATCTAGCTGATTTTGAAATTGGCCAGCGTCATCATTTAAAAATCATTAATGTTATTGACCAACAAGGTAAACTAACCAAAGCGGCTGGGAAATTTGCCGGCCTAACCGTTAATCAAGCTAGAAAAGCCGTGGTAACAGAATTACAAAAAAAAGGCGAGATTGTTAAAATTGAAAAAATTACTCACGCCGTCGGCCATTGCCAACGATGCGGAACAACAACTGAACCGGAAGTTTCCCAACAATGGTTTGTTAAAACCAAAGAACTGGCTGAGCCGGCCATAGAAGCAGTTAAATCAGGCCAAATTAAAATTATTCCTAAAAGATTTGAAAAAGTTTATCTTCATTGGTTAGAAAATATTAAAGACTGGTGTATTTCAAGACAGCTTTGGTGGGGTCATCCCATTCCCATTAAAGGTGAAGCTGATACTTTAGATACTTGGTTCTCTTCTGGGCTCTGGCCTTTTTCAACCTTAGGCTGGCCGAAAAAAACAGCGGATTTTAAAAATTTTTTCCCAAATAACGTCCGGGAAACCGCTTATGACATTCTCTTTTTCTGGGTGGCTCGGGAAATTATGTTAAGTTTGTTTCTAACCGGAAAAATCCCTTATGAAATTGTTTATCTGCACGGTTTAATCCGTGACCAACACGGCCAGAAAATGAGTAAAACCGCTGGTAATGTTTTGGACCCCTTGGAAATAACGAAAAAGTACGGCACTGACGCTTTAAGAATGGCGTTGATTGTCGGCAATGCCCCAGGCAACGATTTGTCTTTGTCAGAAGAAAAGGTTAAAGCTTATCGCAACTTTGCCAATAAAATCTGGAATGCCAGCCGTTTTATTCTTTCTTATGAAGAAAAAGCTAAAAAGATTGTCTATACCTCTCATCCTGATGATTTGTGGATTATTGGCGAGACAAAAAAAATTATCAAACAAATAACTAACCATCTCAACCGTTATCGCTTTGACCTGGCCGCAGAAGAAATCTATCACTTCTTCTGGCATACCTTTTGCGACCAATATTTGGAAATGAGTAAAAAAAGACGTTCTGAAACCCAACAAACTCTTCTTCAGGTTTTAGCCACTAGCCTCAAACTTCTTCATCCTTTCATGCCTTTTCTCACCGAACAAATCTGGCAACTGGCTAAAGATCAAGAGTTTTTTAAAGAAAAGGCTTTAATTATCGCTCAATGGCCCAAAACATTAAAAATCAACTAAAAAAATCTAAAGTTTGGTTGGCTAACAAAATTAAATTAATTCGTAAAACCAGCCAACCAATAACTAATAAAGTTAGTTCTTGGGGTGGCCCCGCTGGAATCGCTTTAATTTTCTTTCTCATCATCCTTTCTTGCTTTTATTCATCATCAGAAGCTCAAACTCTAAAACAACAACTTTTGAGAAATCCGCAAGATTTAAAAAGTCAATTAAAACTAACTGAAATTTTTTTAACCAATCACCAATTTATCGCAGCCGAGAAAATGCTCTCATTAATGGAAAGTAATCAAAAAAATAATTCTCAAGTCTTGGCTTTAAGACAGCAAAAAAATCTTTCTGACCCTAAAGATATTAAAAAACTGATTACTTTTTGGGAGAAAATCCTTACTGAGAAGCCTCATTACCGCGATGCCTATCTCCAATTAGCCATTCTTCACTATAAGGTTTGGCAAAATGAGAAAGCAGGAGAGTATTTAAAAAAAGCTTTGATTACAGACCCTAATTTCGAACCTACCCTTAAACTGAAGCAACTTATTTCTTTTCCTTAGGAGTTTCTTCACTGGCTTTTTCTTCTTTGGTCTCTGGCTTCGCCT
>Ga0315545_1002415_pt1 | contig 16868 bp, 17 predicted proteins | sample SalMarSW160210MG_FD_203096 | JGI IMG/M metagenome (GOLD analysis project Ga0315545, IMG submission 203096) | Salt marsh sediment microbial communities from the Plum Island Ecosystem LTER, Massachusetts, United States - Salt Marsh Sediment SW1602-10 ...
GTTGACGAATTACAAAAAGATATTCAGACTTTAAAGGGATTGGATTGAAAATAGATTGAAAATAGTATGTGATTCTTCTGTGCTAATTAGTTTAAGTTCAATCGGCAAACTAAATCTGTTACGAGATATATTCAAAAAAGAACAAATAGTTGTCCCGAGAGCAGTGTGGGAAGAAGTTGTAGAAGAAGGAGGGAAGCGGAAAGGAACCCAACAGGTAAAATCTTCCAAATGGATTCATGTTGAAGATGTAGAAGATCGCCCTTTAGTTAAATTGCTCATTACTCATTTAGATAAAGGTGAATCCTAAGCTATTGTTTTAGCTCTAAAATACCAGGATTCTCTTTTAATTATAGACGAAAAAGAAGCACGAGATGTTGCTCGAAGTCTAAACTTAAAATTTGTTGGAACAATAGGAATTTTGATAAAAGCAAAGGAAAAAAGATACATACAAAGTCTTAAAACCGAGTTATCCTCACTCAAAAGCAAGGGAAAATTTTGGATTGCAGAAACTCTTTACAAGGAAATTTTAAAAGAAGCAAAAGAAGATTAAAGTATTATAAACTTTTTATAAATCAATTTCATAAAATTTCTCTTACTAAAATATCATTAAAAATACAAAACCTATCAATCTATCTATAAACACTTCATTTCCCCAAAGACAAAAAAGGAGGTATAATGAGTAAAATAAAAAGATTTGAAAACATAAAAAAATAAAATTGTTAGAGGGTTAGAGCGTTAAAATTAAAAAACAAAAAAAAGGAGAAGAAGTGGAAGGGAAACACACAAAAACACATAAAGATTTAGAAATATGGAAGGAAGGGATAAAGCTTGTTACAAAAATATATAAGTTAACAAAAGATTTCCCGGATGAGGAACTCTATGGATTAACATCTCAAATGAGAAGAGCCGCAGTGTCTTACCCCTCAAACATAGTTCACCCCGTGGAATAAGGCGATGTATTATGTTTATGTTCTAAGAAGTGATAAAGACAGTAAATTTTACGTAGGTTATACGAAAGATTTAAGGGCTAGAATAAAATTTCACAACGAAGGCAAAGTAAAATCAACTAAAAACAGAGTACCGCTTAAATTAATCTATTATGAGGCATGCTTAAATCAGCAAGATGCATTAAAAAGAGAAAAATATTTAAAGACTAATTATGGTAAACGATATATTAAAAATAGACTTAAGGAGTCTTTACTTGATTTCAAATAACACACGAATAAGTTATAATAAACCTATTCCATGGGGCAAGGGAGCAGCCCGGGATTCAATCACCGAATATATTAGATATATATACATCTCACTTGGTTCGTTATCGGAATTAGAAACTCAGCTCATAATAAGTAGAAATCTTGGATTTTCGTCAAATATCGATGATTTGCTTTTGGATATCAAATCGCTAAACAGCAGAACACGTAGTTTGGTTAAATATCTTAAAAAGAAAAAATAAACCTCCTAACTATCTAACTTTCTAACTTCCTAACTATGCAAATAGCTTTAGCTATTTGCACATCCCTTGACTTTTCCCCTAATTCCTTTAAATTAAAATTCAAAAATAATGGACAAATATGATGTCTGAAGCAGTTACTTTTTATATAAATTTTAAGATTAAAAGAAAATTGGAGACGATAAAATGAAAAAAGTATACGCGGCATTGAGCGCGGATTTAATACATCCGGGACATCTTAATATTATCAATGAGGCAAAAAAACTTGGTGAGGTTATTATTGGTTTATTAACTGACGAAGCCATTGCTAGTTATAAAAGGCTCCCGTTTCTTACCTATGAACAGAGGAAAATTATAGTTGAAAACATAAAGGGAGTTTCTCAAGTGATACCTCAAGAAACTCTGGATTATGTTCCTAATTTAAGAAAAATAAAACCTGATTTTGTGGTTCATGGAGATGATTGGCAAACTGGCGTACAAAGAGAAGTAAGAGAAAGAGTTGTAGAGACTTTAAAAGAATGGGGCGGCAAGCTCGTTGAACCCAAATACACTCCGGGAATATCATCTACAAAATTAAATATCGGATTAAAAGAAATAGGTACGACGCCTGAAGTAAGGTTGAAAAAATTGAGAAGACTTCTTGGGGCAAAAAAGATAGTGCGGATACTTGAAGTTCATAATGGACTAACCGGATTGATAGTAGAAAACACTCAGCTTAAGAAAAATAACATTATTAAAGAATTTGATGGGATGTGGTTAAGCAGCTTAACGGATTCAATTACAAAAGGAAAACCGGATATAGGTTGTGTTGATTTAACCTCAAGAATGAATACTCTCAATGATATATTGGAGGTTACAACAAAACCAATCATATATGATGGAGATACAGGAGGATTGCCTGAACATTTTGTATTTATGGTAAGGAACTTGGAGAGGGAAGGCGTATCTGCTGTGATAATTGAAGATAAAGTAGGATTAAAGAAGAATTCTCTATTTGGTACCGAAGCAGGACAAACCCAGGATAGTATAGAAAATGTTTCCAGAAAGATTAACCACGGGAAAAAAGCGCAGGTCACGGATGATTTTATGATAATCGCGAGAATAGAAAGTTTAATACTAAAAGCTGGTCTTAAGGACGCTTTGGAAAGAGCGAAAGCTTATATTGCTTCGGGGGCAGATGGTATAATGATACATAGTAAAGAAAAGTCTCCTGGTGAAATATTGGAGTTTTGTGAAGAATACAACAAATTCAAAAATAGAAAACCTTTAGTTGCCGTTCCCAGCACATATAATCAGATAACAGAAAAAGAATTGATTGATGCGGAAGTCAGAATAGTAATTTACGCCAATCAATTGCTGAGAAGCGCTTATCCTTCAATGAGAAAAGTAGCAGAAACGATATTAGAAAACGAACGAGCTTTAGAGTGTGAAAAATTTTGTATGCCTGTTAAAGAAATAATAACATTGATTCCGGGAAGTAAATGAATGAAGGCGGAAGTATTTGTAAAAATATTATATGAAGCCGGTTTTTCACCTTTTGTGGGTATTCCTTGTTCTGTGTTTAAATGTCCTTTGAACTATATAGATGATAATGCGTATGTGGAGAACTATTTATGTTCTTCAGAAGGTGAAGCGATGGGATTGGCTGCCGGTTTCGCGTTATCCGGAAGATTACCGGTCGTATATATGCAGAATGATGGGTATGGTAATGCTTTAAACCCATTATCTTCTTTACAATTACTGTATAAATTGCCTGCATTACTTTTAATTTCCTGGCGCGCTGAACCAGGCAAGAAAGACGCTCCACAGCATTACGTTATGGGTAAAACTATTCTAAAATTATTAGATGTTTTTGATATTCCATATATTATATTGGAAGATGAAATAACTGATTTAAAGGATTCGGTAAAAAAAGCTAAGGAATTTTACGAGTCTAATACTATACCATTTGCCTTTATAATAAAAAAGGGTTACTTTGAGGAGTATGAGAGGGTTAGTTCTCTATCCGATAATAATCTGAGTAAACGGATAGAGTATATAGAATTGCTCTCAGAAAATGTTAGTGACAATGATGTACTTTTAGGGGCGACTGGATTCTCGGGTAGAGAATTGTATCAATGCGTAAATAATAAAGGCAAATTCTATATGATGGGTTCGATGGGTTGTTTAGGCGCAATAGGATTGGGAATCGCAAGAGAGCATCCCGAAAGGAATGTTTATATTTTGGACGGGGATGGAGCTCTTTTAATGAAGATGGGAACTCTTTCCACTATTGGATATTATCAACCAAAGAACCTTATCCATATATGTTTTGATAATAATAGATATGAATCAACAGGGGGACAGCCAAACACATCCAACACAGTAGATTTCGCGAAAATAGCAGAAGGGTGTGGATATAAGTGTGTAAGCGATATATCAGAAATAGAAGATTTTCAAGAAATATTAAAAGATATAAAAAGTTACAAAAAACCACATTTTATTCATGTAAAAATAAACCCCGGAACAATTGACAATCTGGAAAGGCCTTCTGATTCACCTGAGGTAATGAAAAAATCTTTAATGGAATTTTTAGAAAAATAATGTGGAAATACTCGAATCCTGTTAAAATCATTTTTTCAAATTCTTTCTATAAAGATATTGAAAATATTATTAATAGCCAAAAGAATATTTTTATAATATGTTCAGAGCGGTTTAAAAAGACTAAAGATTTCGAAGATCTAAATAATTCGCTGGAAGATTTCCGATGTTTTTCAGATATAGAAAACAATCCTTCTTTAAAGAGTTGTCAAAAAGCGCTTGATTATGTCAAAAATTTTCAGCCAGATACAATAGTCGTTATTGGTGGAGGTTCTGTAATCGATACCGCCAAGGCTGTAAGAATGGCGGTTTATAAATCCTGTTATAACATTCAGGAACTGTTTGATAATTCTCACAAAAATATCAACAAACCCTTATTCATTACTGTTCCCACAACCCATGGAACAAGTAGTGAGCTTACCATGTGGGCGACAATATGGGATAAGGTAAATAAGAAAAAATGTTCATTGTCCGAGTTCGACAATTACCCTGATTTTGCTATATATGATGTTAATTTATTGAAATCTTTGCCGATATCTGTTTCTCTTTCTTCGACACTTGATGCTTTATCACATTCTTTTGAAGCTTTGTGGAATAAAAATTCCAATCCAATTTCAGATAATTTATCGATGCAAGCGATTAAATTAATTATAAACAATTTAGGTAACTTAGAAGAACCGGTATCAATCAAAACAAGAGCAATTTTATTAACCGCGTCAATATATGCCGGACTTGCCTTTTCTAACACAAAAACGGCGGCAGCCCATTCAATAAGCTATCCCTTATCCGCGTATTTTAATATTCCGCATGGTATTGCCTGTTCGATGCCGTTATATCCTTTATTGAAAATCAATGAAAGAGAGATGGGGGAGAAGATAGTTGATTTACTTCATATATTGAAAATGGGAGACATTAATGAATTATGGGATAAAGTTTTAATCGCAGTTGAAAACAGAATTCCGTTCACTCTTCATGAATATGGAATTAAAAAGGATGATTTGAATTGGCTTTCGGATTTATCGTTCTATAAAGATAGAATAGATAATAATGTTGTTGAATTGAACAGAAACGATGTACTAAATATCTTAGAGGAAATATATTGATTTTTGTAGAAACGCCGCAATATTGATTCTGTCAAACGTAGCCAAATACTTCTCAATCATAAAAAATATTAAACTCAACAAACCCAATAAACCCAATGAACTCAATAAACCCCACAAACCCAACAAACTCAACGAACCCTACGAACCCCACAAACCCAATGAACCCTACAAACCCGATAAATGAGTAAAATTGAAAAACCGAAGGTTAGTTACTTGTTAATTGGGGAATTAGTTTATTAGTAAAAAAGGAGAAGAAAAATGGACGATAATATATTCAGTCTTGAAAATTTAGATGTTTGGAGAGAAGGTCGAAAATTCAGAAAGAAAATTTCAGAATTAACAAAAAGATTTCCCGAATTCGAAAAATACAAGCTTAAAGATCAGATGATAAGAGCTTCCCGTTCCTTTACTGCTAACATTGCTGAGGGGTACGGGAGATTTCACTTTCAGGAAAATATTAGATTCTGCCGGCAAGCAAGAGGTTCTTTGTTCGAGATGTGTGACCACCTTACTGTAGCTCTCGATGAAGGGTATATAAATGTCAAAGAGTTAGAAGAATATAAAGAAGGTCTTTTTTCCTTAATAAAAATGACTAATGGCTATATTAAATATCTCCGAAAGAGAAAAACTGAGGGATCGGGGAAAAATACCAATTAACCAATCAACTAATCAACCAATTAACTGGATTTTCCGCAACAAGTTGCGTAAAATCCCTTGACTTTCCCCCTAATTCCCGTAAATTAAAAATCAAAAATATTGGACAAATATGATATTTATAAGGAAAATTAAGCGAAGGAAAAGGAAATAAAAAAATCAAAATACAGTGTTTGTTTAATTTTTTCTGCATAACGACTAAGCTCACCTGCCGCTATGGAGCACAGCGGAATAGAGGTCAGGTGCAGCGCCTTGTTGAGCGACCTTCAGTTCGCATACTGTTTCTGGGCAACTACGGCAAATGTATTTTTTATCCTTAATACATCTCCTATGGGCTGGAACAAATAGCTCTGAGTGCTGAAATAAGACACAATATTGCAATCAAACCCCAGCTCTTCAAACAATTTGCGAATGGCATCCTGGTCAACGCCATTTCTTGTTGCATGGTATTCAGTATTGTCTTGTACCGAATCTTCAAGATAGATTCCACGAGAGCGTCGTATTCGTCGCATTAGCCCGCCTATTACATCACTCTTAAAAATGCGCCACGAAAAGTAAGCTAATGTGGAAAACATCATGGTGGCTTTTCCAACCGAATCGTATCGAAGCGGATCTTGGAAGGAGAAAAACTGACCATGGGGGTTGAGAACTATTGCCGATTCTCTGATCATCTCCAGGTAGTCCGGCACGTGATGTAAAAAAGAACTAGCTGCAATGATATCGTACTTTTCGCTCTTGTCTTTGAGGGTATCATTGATATCTTCGCACCGTACTTCCAACATGTCCTCAAACTTTTCACATTTGTCCTTTAGCGCATCAAGCTGACTATTGGAAATGTCAACAGCGACCACTTTTGCGCCAAGTTCCAGAAATGGAATGGTAACTGCTCCTTCGCCAGCACCCAAATCCAAGACCTTAGGGATTTTTGTATACTTTTTTGCATTGTCGAAAACATGGACAACCAACTTGCCATAAAGCTTTCTTAATGAGGCGTGTTTAACGTGTGGTGCGCCATCGATGTATTTTTTGGCCATTTTTGCATCGTAAGCCGAAATATTTGCCAGGGCTGCTATTCGGTTGATTCGTTCGTCCATTCTTATCTCCTTCTTATACCGCACAACATCAAGTTTAAGCCGCCGAAACATTGCCACAACACTGCAAGTTGGATTTGTAGTAGACTGGTTGAAGAGATTAAACCGAACGAATTCAAAACCTGCGGTTTAGTTCGACTGCAAACTTTTGTTAGGATTAATCGTAATTTTATTATAATTCTTTTCTATGTTATGGGTGGAGCTAATGTCTCTCTTCGTTTTTTGATAATCAATGATTGATTTACTGTTTATCATATTTATTTTCTAAGTTATACAATTTACATATTCTGTCAAGTGATTCTTAGATACTTAGCGATAATCTTATTTTGTTTATAAAGGATTTTTTAAACCTTAATTATATGCTCACTTATGTTGCCAGGCTTTAGATAATCTAATTTCAGATAAGAACATTGCATAATTCTTTATTCAGCCCATCTCCCCCCTACCCTTGACTTTTCCCCTAATTCCCGTAAATTAAAAATCAAAAATATTGGACAAATATGATATTTATAAGGAAAAAGTTTGTTAAAAAGAAAAGGTGTCTTGTTAAATAAATCCTAAATGAAAGAAATAAAAGCGAAAACAACAGTAGTAATATTGGTTGCGAGTAATAGGAAGTAGGCTTCGCCCATTGACTTCCAATAGACCGAAATGCATGATGAAAATTGCAGGAAAATTTTTATTGGAATATCAAATTCGAGCTTTTTCTTCAACTATAATAAAAAAATTTATAATTATTGTTGGTTATGAAGCTGGAAAAATAAAAAAAAGATATGAAAGAAATAAAACTACTAAGCAACAAGCGCAACGCAATCAATGAATGCAATAAAATGGCTTGACGTAAAGGAATGAACCTATATAATGAAATATATATCAATGGCAGAAAATATAAGAGAGGGGAGTCAATCGAGATTCAAAAAGAAAGCCACTCAAAAAAACTTCTTGATATCTTTAATCATTAAATTTATATCATGTGAATGTAATGATTAAGATTGTAATTGGCGGAGATATTTGTCCTATAAATAGAAATGAAAATCTTTTTAGAATAGGCAAAGCCAATAGTATATTTCCAGGGTTATTGGAATACTTAAATTCTGCTGATTTGACAATTGTTAATCTTGAATGCCCATTAGTTGATACTCCATCTCCTATTAAAAAAAATGGCCCTAATTTAGGTGTACCGAGTGAGTGCATTAACGGTATAAAAAACGCAGGCATTAAGGTAGTGAATCTTGCTAATAACCATATTTTAGATCATGGAGAACAGGGCCTTAAAAAGACAATTAATACACTTAAAAAAGTAAATATTGATTTTGTTGGGGCAGGTAGAAATCTAAAAGATGCAAGAAAGATAAAAATCTATGAAATTAAGGAAAGACGAATAGGGATTTTAGCAATGGCCGAACATGAATTTTCTTTAGCTACTGATACGACTTGGGGGGCGAATCCACTTGATATAATAGATTTTGTAGGGAATCTCAACGAGAACCGGAATTTATTTGACTATCTCATAATTTTAATCCATGCAGGAGTATCTGGTTATCCTACACCAAGCCCTAATTTTATGAAAATTGCGCATTTTTTAGTAGACGTAGGGGCAAACCTTGTAGTTTTTCAACATTCCCATATCCCTGGTAGCTATGAATTCTACAAGGGGGGGTATATTTTCTATGGTCAAGGGAATCTGATATTTGATTGGTCTCCCCCTATCCGAGGTAGCAGTTGGAATAATGGATTTATTATTTCAATAAAACTATCTGATGATTTAAAATGTACGTTTGAATTAGTCCCGTATATACAATCAGATCACTTTCCAGGAGCTCATATTTTATGCAAAAACAAAAAAAAGAAATTCCTTGAAGATGTAACTAAGCGATCTAACGCTATAAAAGATATTGCATATATTCAGAGAAGCTGGAAGGAATATTGTATAAGTGTGCGAGGCAGATACTATTCAAATATGCTATTTGGAAATAATAGATTATTGAATTTTATCAGTAACAAGTTTAATTTTAAGGATTTGCTGCTTAATAAAAAACACCTACTAATATGGGAGAATTTTATTACATGTGAAACGCATAGGGAAATATTGGAAACGTTATTTGAGTTAGAAAAGAAATAGGGTTAGTATTAAAAATGAGCACTTTAATAGATACAATCATCTTTACGTTCAAACCAGAAGGAGGGATCTTTAAGGAGAATTTAAGTGGTAGCAGTAACCTCAGAAAATGTTCGTTTTTACTACTTGAAGTAAAATGAGTATCGTAAGTAAAATTAGGAAAGAATTTCCCTTTTTATTTCATGCCTTCCATACGATTACCTCTAGGGGAATATTACTCGGTTTAGGTTTTTTGTCGGGTATAATTATTGCTAGACTTCTTGGACCAAAAGGAAAAGGAATATTAGCCATGTTCTTAGTAATTCCTAGTATGGTTCTCAGCTTTAGTGAATTAGGCATTAGACAATCAGCTACTTATATTATTGGCCAACGGAAGTATGATCGTAAAGATATTCAATCCAGTATAATGTTCCTCTATTTTATTTCAGCTATTGTAACTTTTTTATTTATTATAATTATTTATGCAAAATTGAAAATGCTTACAGAAAATTTTGTCATCTCAATACTTTTTGCCTTAATGGGGACGATTTTGCTATTGAGAAAATACGCTGGTGGTATTCTGCTGGGCAATCGACAAATAGAACAAATAAATTATATCCAATTAATCCAAAATTTAGGATTATTAATTCTGTTTATTTTTACAATTGGGATTCTAAACTTAGGAATAGAAGGTGCTGCGCTAAGCTATTTTTTTATGAGTCTTTTAACTTCTCTTATAATAATACATTGGATTTCCGAATATGGGACACTTACGCCTAAATGGATTCCGCCAATTCCTTTGGAAATGGTTAAGAAAGGCATTTGGTATGCCTTAAGTCTTTTGGTTGTCTCTATGAATTTTAGAATCGATGTTCTTATGTTAGGAAAGCTAAAAAGTGTAGAAAGTGTTGGAATTTATAGTACGGGAGTAAACATAACTGAGTTATTACAAAATATTCCACAAGCCATAGGAATGGTTCTTTTCTCTTATTCTTCTAATTGGCAAATAAATAAATATTCTGAAAATATTATTAAAGTGATATCAATATCAAAAACTATGGTTATCTTGAACATTTTTTTAGGAGTAGTTTTAGTTATAATTTCCCCTCATCTTATCCCGTTAGTTTGGGGAGAAGCTTTTAGAAATAGCTCTAAGGTTATTCCTCTTTTACTCCCAGGAATTATAGCTCTTTCACCTTTCATGGTATTACATTTATTTATGGCAGGACAAGGGAAACCCAAACTTACCCTTTATGCTTTTGTCCCGGCTTTAATAACAAATGTAATTTTGAATTTATTGCTTATACCTAAATGGGATTACTTAGGTGCTGCTTTAGCCTCTTCAATTAGTTATTTTATAGGTACTGTTATATATATTATTATTTTCAAATCTATATTTCACATTAGTAAAGAGACAATTTTTCTAGTGAAGTGTAAAGATCTAAAAAATTTATTCAGCATAATCCGACATATCTTGAGAAGGTGAATTAAATATGAAGATATTGCATATTGCAAGTTCGGGAATTCATGGGAGAGGTGGGCATAATTATGATGCAAAGACCTTATCTGAGATGTATAGCGAGTATAACACAATTGGGGATGTTTGCAGTCTAGTATGTATAGGAGCACCATGCTTTTCCCCGATTATAAAATCTTCTTATCTTGACAAGTATTTTATTAAAGTGACGCCTCTCAATTTGTTCAAAGCCTTATTTACATTTATTAAAATCGTTAAAGTTAATTTTTATGATGTATTGCAGGCATATGACTCGCTTTCCTATACTTTTGCTAGTATAGCTGGATCGTTGTTAAAGAAAAAAGTTCTCTTTGTGAAATGTGGTGGGGCTAATGCTAGAAAATTCATTTATGTTGATAATTTAATGGTTTTTAGCAAGGAAAACTACATGTTCTTTAAGAAAAACGACAAATTTAGAAATACAAATATTTTTTTTATACCAAATAGAGTAAGTAATGAAATCCTGGCAAGGCAAAAAATGAGGAACTACACTAAAGCTTTAAGCACTTATAATCAAAAGAAAGTTCTGTTGAGGATTTCTAGAATTGGCAGTTGCTATGGTCCCAATTTGATCAAAACCATCAAAGAAGTCAAAAATTTGCTCTTTTTGATTTCAAATTTAAAATTTGTTATTATAGGTGCAGTTGAATCGGAAAAATGGGAAAGGATACTATCTGGTGAGATTAAAAGAATCAATATGCAAGCAAAGAGAGAAGCTATGATAATGCTGACTAGTGATAGGTATACGATTGATGCATCTAAGTACATTGATATAGCAGACTTTGTAATAGCTACTGGGAGAGGTACTATGGAAGCTATGGCAAAAGGTAAGCCTGTTTTTGTTCCTTTCAAAAATGGAGATCTCATATTAGTTACCCCCGAAAATACAGATAGATTATTCTATTATAACTTTTCTGGCAGGACTTCTAATCCTTTCCTGAAAACTTATAAAGATTACTCGATTCAAAAAACAATAAAGCAGTTAATGACTGACGAAACTTACTTGAATATTATAAAGGAGTTTTATTTAGATTATTTTAAGAAAAATCTTGAAGTTAAAAATGTTATTTCCTGTTATCAAACTCTGTACAGAGAGAACCTTCTATCCGGAAAATCGATTAGATTCTACTCTGGAGCTTTTTATAGTTTTCTCAGCACATATAAGAATCTTGCTAAAAACTATTTTGATAATATAATTCCAATAAGGCTAAAAAAAGAAAAACATGATTAATATACCAATTAATAGATATTCTATGACAGCAACAAATAAAGACAAATTATGTGGTTACTTACTTGCCATCTACATTATGGGTGCTATAATTATTTCTTATCTTCCATGGGGAGCAAACATTTCTCAAGGTATTGGAATCATACTAGCAATTACATTTATGTTTCAGCTGATTGTCCAAAACAACAAGTTAAAAATGACACAAGAGTTATTTTTATTTCTATTTTTTTTCGTATATAGTCTTATTGGATTTCTTCTTGCTAGAAACCTGGTTGGCTTTTCTCTGAAAGAAAGGACTTTATTTCAACTGGTTATTCTTTCGATTGTATCCTATAATATTCTTTCTTCTAAATTTAGTATAGCTTTAGCCATAAAAGCATTTGTTTTTGGGGCTCTCATAAGCTCAGTTGTGTATCTTGTTGGAAACAAATTAACACCGTACACAAGAATCACTGGTACATTGGAGAACGCTAATCTTTATGGGCTAACCTTACTTTTTGCAATAACTTTAAGTCTCTATCTTATAAAAACAAACACAAATAAATGGCATAAACTCTTTTACTATTTATTAATTTCTTTTTTTTCATATCTTATCATTTTTACAGGTTCCCGAAAAGCAATAATTGGTTTTGCATCTTTACCTATTCTTTTGTATATTACTTATTTTATTAAGATAGGCAAACGGCATCTGTTTAGGATTTTATGCCTTACAATTTTATTATTAGGGTTTCTTATCGGATTCTCAATATATTTAACACAGACTCCTTTCTATTATAGGATTCAGAGTTTTCAGGAATTAATTATCTCGAGCGACATCAATACAGTAGAGGATGGTAGCTTAATAAACCGTTTTTATTTTTACAAAATGGCATATCATTTATGGAAACAACACCCGATTCTCGGCGTTGGTAACGATCAATTTCGTTACTATACTGGAGTTTATTTTCCTCTTTTACGGAGTACTTATTCCCACTCAAATTATATGGAAATTCTGGCAGATTTTGGAATCGTAGGATTTATACTCTATTATTTAATATATTTAGCGATATTTAGAAACCTATTTCGATTATGGAGATTAGATTTGATAAAGAATGATTCTTCAGTATTAATTTTGTTGACCGTATTAATGATTCAACTTACAATATCAGAATTAGCCTGGGTTACATATCTTGAGAAATTGACGTGGGTATTATTAACTATTGTAATTGCGACGACACATAATTTAATGAAAAAATATAATGAGAAATCAATAAATGTCCTTTAAATATAGTACAATAAGCGTTGCATTAAGACGTTATATTTTATTACCTTTTTACTGGAAATGGATTAAACATTCACGAGTGTTGGATTACTACCACATATTACAGGAACAACAGTGGAATTCCTTGGAAAAGAACCGTGAAATTCAAGCGCATAGACTTTATCGTTTGTTAGAATACGCTTCAGAGAATATTCCTTATTACAAAAGGATAGTTAAAAACCAAAGTATTAAAGTTTCAGAAGATACCATCTTTGATGATATTAAAAAATTTCCGTTCTTAACCAAGAAAATCATTCGAGAGCATTTCAATGAACTTTATCGTTTTCGAGACAATACATACTATCTTAATCATAGCGGAGGGTCCACAGGAGAACCAGTTGAGTTCTACCAAGATAAAACTTATGCAGATTGGTCTCAAGCTACGACTTTATTGTTCAATGACTGGGCTGGGTGCCCTATTGGATCTCGAATTGCCAAATTATGGGGTTCGGAAAGGGACGTTTTCAAAGGAACACATGGGCTTAAAGGAAGTCTAAGCGGTTTTCTTTACAATCAGCGATTAGTTAATGCCTTCAACATGTCCAGACAACAAATAGAAGATTTTATCAATATGATTAATCGGTGGAAACCAACTATGATTTTAGCATACGTAGAGCCAATTTATGAAGTAGCAAAGATAGCAGTCCGAAAAAACTGGTCTGTTTACTCTCCTACTTCTATTATGACTTCTGCAGGAACTTTGTTTGAGGCTTTTAGAAACCAAATCGAAAACGCTTTTAACTCACCTGTTTTTAACCGTTATGGAACTAGAGAAGTTGGAGATGTGGCATGCGAATGTAGCAAGCATAATGGACTTTATATTTCAATACCTACTCATTTTGTAGAAATAGCAAGGAGTAATGGAGAAACTTGCGCAGGTGGTGAGACAGGCGAGATCGCGGTGACCTCACTAACTAATTATACTATGCCCCTAATTCGCTACAAAATTGGTGATCGTGGGAGTTTGAAAGAAAAGGCCTGCCCTAGTAGTCGTGGATTGCCCTTGCTCAAGAGCATAGAGGGAAGAGTAACCAGCATTTTCAGAAATAGGCGGGGTGATATAATTTCTCCTGAATATTTCATACATCTGATTGGAGTTGTATTAAATAAAAGGATCATAATTAAAAAGTTTCAAGTTATACAGGAACAGAAAGATTTTATAATAGTGAAACTTATACTAAATTCTCAAAATAAAAAAATTGTAAAAGCTCTAATATCTGAAATTGAAGAAAAAATTAAGTTAGTGATGGGGGTAGAGACTACTGTTGAGTTTGAATTTGTTGATGCTATTCCTCTAAGTCCTTCCGGGAAATACCTGTACACAATTTCAAAAGTGCACCATGAAGAGGATTAAAGTTCTTTTTGTTCTTGATTCCCTCAGAGGAGGAGGTGCTCAAAGAGTCGTACTTAACTTACTGTGGTACATCGATAGAGAAAGCTTTAGTCCTGCTCTTGCATTAGTAAATAAGCAAGGAGAGTATATGAGTATGCTTCCGTATGACATTCAACCTTATGACCTTCAAGCAAAGAAAGCGAGATATGCGTTCTTTCCTATTGCGCGTTTGGTTAATGAACTAAAGCCCGATCTCATATTTTCCACCCTCTTTCATATTGATGAAAGTGTTTGTCTTGCTTTAATGTTAACCAAGTATTCCTCAAAACTTGTTTTACGCTCCCCCAATTTTGCATCCAAGAGTTTGCAAAAATTCCCCTTGTATGTTCGTCTTCTATCTAAATGGTCTTATAATAAGGCCAATATGATAATTGCTTCTACATGTGCAATGAAGATAGATTTACAAAAGAAGTTTAATATAAACTCCAAGAAATTTAGGATTGTGCATAATCCGATTGACTTAGGAACGGTGGACAACTTATCCGATGAATCAGTTGATCACCTTTGGTTCTCCAAAAAATCTAGGAATTCCCGTCCATTGATTATAGCTATGGGAGGTTTGTCGGAACCGAAGGGATTTTCTTATCTGTTAAAGGCTTTTAGCGTGGTAAGTGGAGAATTGTCGTCAAAATTAGTAATTCTGGGGCGAGGCAGCCAATTGAAAGACTTGCAGGCTCTGGCTAAAAACTTAGGGATTGACAAAAATGTTGACTTTCTTGGGTTTCAATCTAACCCGTTTAAGTATCTTGCCAAAGCGGATTTATTTGTACTTTCTTCACTCTGGGAAGGTTCCCCAAATGCTTTAGTTGAAGCAATGGCTTGCGGAATACCTGTAGTATCTACAGATTGTCCTTCAGGCCCTTCTGAAATAATAACTCACGGGAAAAATGGATTGTTGGTTCCGGTCAAGAACCCCGAGGCATTAGCGAATGCAATTTTGAGAGTCTTGACAGATAAATATTTGGCTGTTAGATTATCTGAAGCGGGAAAAGAAAGGGTAAAAGATTTTGAGGTAAGTAAAATAATTCCAAAGTATGAAGAATTGTTTATATCATTATTAAAGGGGAAAAACAATAAAGATAAAATATATGAGTTTAAGAATTAATATAGAGGAACAAAGCTTTATCGTAGAAACAAATGCAAGGAGTTTTACTGCAATTTATAGAACAATTATTTATCGAAAGAAACCAATTTTAATATTAAATATAACGAGGATACCAAAAATCCGAAAAGTATATGAATAAAAACACGTTAGGAACAATTAGATTGGAGAAAGGAAGACTCAATACATTTCGTTTTACTTCTGGAAATCCAGTATGAACTTTAATCGGATTGAGTTGCCACTCCAAACAAAACACTTTAGAATATAAATATGAATATACTTTTGATGAGTTCTTGCCCTAAAATTGGATTGACGTATCATCTAACACGTCTTGCAATTAGTTTAAAACGCAAAGGGCATAAAATAATAGCTCTTGCTAATTATAAAGAACAAATAGAAGGTTTGGGGGAAGAACTAAAGGAACAGCATGTTCTTCTATATCGTTCAAATTTTCTCGATGAAATAAACCCTTATTGCCTATATAAAGCAAAAAAAACGATTGAAACCATTGTAAAGAAAGAGAATATAGAAATCATTCACGCAAATGGTCTCAGACATTTACTACCTGCCTATTTTGCTTCAAAACAGTTACCAGGAAAAATCGCAATTATCGAAACCGAACATACATCTGCGCATTTGAGTTCTAAGTGGAAGCGATTTGTGGTTCCATACTTGCTAAATCGATACGTTGATCTTGAATTATCCGTTTCAAATGTGCTCGGAAACGATTTAATATCTTACGGTTTGAATCCATCTAAAGTTAAAACGGTTCACAATGCAATTGATTTAGAAGTTTTTGATTATGATCAAAGTAGAAAATGTAGCAGAGTTAGAAAACTGAAATTTCTTCAAATGAATGACCCATTAATTGTTCAAGTTGCTAATTTGTATCCCTGGAAAGGATACGAATATTCTATAGAGGCATTTGCAAAGGTTAACAAAAGATATCCAGAAACACGATTATTAATTGTGGGAAATGGCCCATTAAGAGGAAAACTAGAATCTTTAGTTGTACGCCTAAAGCTAACTGACCATGTAGAATTCGCAGGTTTGGTTTCTAATAGATGTATACCATATATTTTGTCTCATAGTGATATCTTTATACTATCCTCATTACACGAGGTCTTTCCTCACAGCATCTTAGAAGCAATGGCAGCCGGGAAACCTGTCATTGCTCCTCACTTAGGTGGTATACCTGAAATGGTGAATGAGGGAGTTACTGGCTATCTTATTCCACCTAAAGACTCTAATTCTTTAGCTAGTAAAATTTCAGAATTGCTTAGGAACAAAAATTTAGCTGAAAGAATGGGGAAAGCTGGTAGAAAATTAATAGAACAAAAATTTGAAATAAAT
>Ga0315545_1002417_pt1 | contig 16859 bp, 13 predicted proteins | sample SalMarSW160210MG_FD_203096 | JGI IMG/M metagenome (GOLD analysis project Ga0315545, IMG submission 203096) | Salt marsh sediment microbial communities from the Plum Island Ecosystem LTER, Massachusetts, United States - Salt Marsh Sediment SW1602-10 ...
CTTCATTCTCTTCGGCCAGTAAATTCAACGAAACGTCCTTTGTTTTCTCCGCGAAGAATCCCTTTACCAGCTTGAATGCAATACTATGGGTTCGTCCGATGAGACCGGCCCCAATCAGGCCAATATTCAACTTATTCATGTCCACCCTCCTTCACAAATTTATCTATCCTTATCCCGAACGTATCCCCCTCAACCTGTTGATTATTACGGCAGCGAGGATCATCATACCGTTGGCGAACTGGATATAGAATCCCCCTATGTTCATCAAGACCAGACCGTTCCTGATAACCCCGATGATGAGGACACCGATCACCGCTCCCAAAACGGACCCTTCTCCGCCTTGGAGACTCGCGCCGCCGATAATAACCGCTGCAATAATGCTCAGCTCGTATCCGACAGCGATGGAAGGCTGAGCTACTCCGAGACGTGCTATGAGCAGCAGCCCCCCAATACCCGCGAACACACTACAGATAAGGTACGAGAAGTACCGTACCCGCTCCACATTGATCCCGGAGTACCTGCTTGCTGTTTCGTTGCCGCCAACCGAGAAGAAATGGTAACCAAGCACGGTGTATTTGAGCACAAAATGGCAGATGGCTGCAATAACCACAAAGAAGAGGATCGGAACTGGAACCAGACCTCCGATGAGTCCCTGCCCAAGAAAGGTGAAGTTTCCCGGCAGATCGACAATCGGCATTCCTTGCGTTACGATATAGGAGAGACCTCTTATGACACTGAGCATCCCAAGTGTGACTATTATTGCGCCCAGCTTCACCTTGTTTATGAGAAACCCGTTCACGAGCCCCACGCAGGCACTTCCCACAAGCGACAGAATAATCGCTGGGAAAGTGGGGATGCCGTTTGTCATCAGTATGGAGGCGAGGATCCCGGTAAAGGCCATGTTGGAGGCCACCGAAAGATCCAGTCCGGCAGTCAACATAACAATGAGCATACCTATCGACACTATCCCCTCAAAGGAGATTGCCCGAAGCACACTGAAGAGATTATTTCTTGTTAAAAAGTTCTGCGCCAGGAATGCAAGTGCAATGACGAGTACCACGAGGGGAAGGAGCACACCCATCTCTTTTGCCCGAAATATAGATCTCGCTACATCCCTGCGTTTCTCGCTATCTACAGCACGGCCCATTTACTACCTCCCATCAGATGTCTCCTCAGCACCTGTAATGTAATGCATGATTGTATCTTCTGTCACCTCTTCGGCACGGAAACTGCCGGTTATCGAACCCCTGTACATGGTAATAATCCTGTCACAGAACGACATGAGTTCCGGAAGCTCTGAAGACGTCATGATACACGCACGTCCTTCGTGCACTATAGACCTGATTATTTTATGTATTTCCTCTTTTGCACCGACGTCTACTCCCCGGGTCGGATCATCAAGGAGTAACAGCACGGGCTCTGTTGCGAGCCATTTCCCGATCACGACCTTCTGTTGGTTACCGCCGCTCAGATAATTCACCGATTCCCATACAGACTGGCTTTTTATATCCAGCTGCTCCACATACCTCATGCCGATCTTCTCTATGCTCTTCTTCCATATGACACCCATTCTTGAAAGCTTCTTAAACTCTGCAAGGGCAATATTCTCCCCAATGCTCATAATAAGGTTCAGCCCTTCCACATGCCTGTCTGTTGGGATGTAGGCAATCCCCACATCTATACCATCCCGGGAAGAACCCAGCTCGAGCTTCTTTCCTTTAAGGTAGATACAACCGTCGTCATAAGGAATTAATCCAAATACAGCTTTCAAGAGCTCACTACAGCCGGAACCCTGAAGTCCGGCCAATCCAACGATCTCACCGAACTTGACATCAAGAGATACACCGTTGAGTATCTGCTCTATTTGCAGGTTCTCAACCTTTAATAGAGACTCCTGCTGAGGAAAACTCATTTTTCGTTTTTTGTGTTCATCCAGCTCCTCAATTCTTCTCCCTACCATTGCAGTTGCAATCTCGGAAGGAGTCGTGTCAGCTTTTGGAACCGTCGCTACTTCTTTCCCGTCTCTGAGCACCGTTATTATGTCGGCGATCCTGAATATCTCATCCAGCTTGTGGGAGACATAGATGATAGTCATCCCACTCTTCTTCAGCCTCGTAATGATCTCGAAAAAGCTGTGGAGCTCCCTGAGGGGCAGCGCGGATGTTGGCTCATCCATGATGATCAGATCGACATCCATCGCTATTGCCTTGCATATCTCTATCACCTGCCTCTGTTCTATCGCGAGTCTCCCCAGCGGCATTGCAGGGTTGAGATCGACACCGAAATCGCTCAGAAGATCACTCGCCCTCTTATTGATCGTATTCCAGTTGAGAAACCCCACTGTTGTTTCAGAGAACTCAGGCATAAAGATGTTCTGAGCGACTGTCAGGTTCAGACACTGCGGAAATTGCTGGTGGACAATGGATATACCGAGCTCTTTGGCATCATGGGCGTTTCTTACAGTAACCTTTCTCCCTTTCCAGATGATGTCACCGGTATCTTTGGTCTCTATACCCCCGCATATCTTGATAAATGTTGTTTTTCCAGCTCCATTCTCACCGACAAGGGCATGAATCGAATTCCTCTTCACAGAAATAGAGACATCCTTGAGAGCCTGAACTCCTGGAAAGCTCTTAGATATATTTTTGAATTCAATTAATGATTCCATATCCTTACCGCTGTTTCGATCGTTTTCAATATTTTTAGGAAAAATAATAACTACCAGACTCAGCATCGTGAGCCTGGTAGCTTCTTGCTTCGTCAGGTAAAGAGAGCCCTACTTTTTTGCTTCCCACTCAGCCCACAGTTTCTTGTAATCAGCCGAACTGATTGTATCATCCCTGCCTGTCTTTGTCACTACATCGAGTCCGGAGCTCATAATGAGTGGGTGCTCGATGAGAAATTTATTCAATGGCTCGCTTACTGCGAGTGAGGCCAAGAGCCTTACACCGCCGTATCCCATTTCATAGAATCTCTGTCCTATGCATGCATAGAGGATATCTTTTTCTACATACTCAATGGCTGCCGGTAATGGATCGACGCCCACGCATTTAAGTGAGCCTTTCTTAACTCTATCCACCACCGACGGCATTGACCCGATACTGCCCCACCAGGGAAATCCAGTGGTCGTTGCAAGACCGTCGATCTCAGGATGTGCCGCTATGTAGCTTTCCACCGCATCTACTGCCAGCACAATTTCTATCGCCGTTGTGGTGAATCTATGGACAACCTCAATGTTCGGATACTTTTTAAATGTCGCTACCATACCCTCATACCGCTCATCCAGATTAGGATGCCCGACGAGCACCTGAAAAATTGCCACTTTTCCCTTTCCACCGAGAGCCTCAGCCAGATAATTTGCCACCAGTTCCCCTATCTCAAAGTTCGGTGAGCCGTAGTAGATGCTTCTCTTTGAGTTCGGCGCATCAGAGTCCCATGTAATTACCGGAATGTTCTTAGCATATGCCTGCTTAATAATTGATGTCATTGATTCAGCATTACTGACCGATACCGCAATTCCGTCAACCCCTCTATTTATGAGATCCTCAACGATTCGCGCCGCCTCGGAAGACTCGTCAGCAACCGGACCTGTATAGATCAGGTTGATACCGAGCTCTTCAGCAGCCACTTCTGCTCCTGCCTTTGTTGCAAAAAATACAGGATTGTCGAGAGATTTCGGCACCACGGCAAACTCAATATCAAACTTCTCACCAATCTTTTCTCCTGATGCTGCTTCCTCTTTCCCTGAACCCATAAACAGGAATAGACTGCACAGCAATAACAGGGGTACACCGATAAACCATACTCGTTTGATCATTCTTTTTCTCATATTTCTCTCCCTTTCTTTAATAGTATAGAAGCGCTTCTTCATTGTCAAGTAAGCAAATAGCTTGCCAATTAGCACTGTTAACTCTACCCACTACTTATTCTCATACAAGTAATTAAGTAAAGAGATCAATTGAATTGACATTCTCAAGAAAAATCGTGTATAATTTTTTTACATTGCATCTTGTGAGTGTATAGATGAGAAACACAATACTGATTGTCGATGATAATGTAAATCTGTGTAAAAGTCTTATAAGGAACTTCGGACGTTTCGGATACAAATGCCTTATGGCCAACACCCAAGAGGAGGCTATTAATACCTATAGAGAAAATAAAATCGATGTAGTGCTTCTCGATATTGTTCTTGCTGAGAAAGACGGCCTGGAGGTACTCAGCGCTCTCACAGATATTGATGAAAATGTGACGGCTATCATGATTACTGGGTTTGCTTCCATCGAATCAGCAGTCAAATCTATTAAAATAGGGGCTTATGATTATATTCAAAAACCGCTTGATTTCAACAAGCTTTTAAAGATAACGGAGAATGCCATTATACTTTCGGATATAAGAATAAAAAACGAAAACCTGAAAGAGAACCTCATCGAAAATATACCGCAGATTATTACCAACAATTCTACTGTAATCGAACTGTGCGAAAAGGCAAAAAAATTGGCAGACGCGGATATCCCGATCTTAATATGCGGCGAAAACGGGACAGGTAAAGAGATCTTAGCCGATTATATACACACTCACTCAAGTCGCAAGGCGAGAAAGATGCTGAAGATAAACTGTGCCGCGTTTCCTGAAAACCTTCTCGATAACGAACTGTTCGGGCATGAAAAGGGCTCCTACACGGGCGCCGAAACAGAATTCAGGGGAGTTTTTGAAAGGGCACACAAAAGTAGCCTCTTTCTCGATGAAATAGGAGATATGTCCTTTGCCATACAGGCGAAGATTCTTCGAGCGCTTCAGAACAGCGAAATCAGAAGAATTGGAGGGGATAGCATAATCAACATAGATGTCCGTTTCATTGCTGCAAGCAATAAAAATCTTGAGGATTTGATAGCAAAAAAGAAATTTCGCGAAGACCTCTATTACCGGCTTAATGCTGCTACTTTAAATCTTCCCCATCTAAGAGAGCGTAAAGATGATATCCTATTACTTTCAGAGTATTTTTTGAAGGAATTCTCTCGTAACAATCATCCCATAAAGGGACTGGACAAGAAGGTGCTGGATATCTTCATGTCCTATGATTGGCCGGGGAACATCAGACAGTTAAAAAATACCATTAATTATGCTGCGGTAATAGCAACAAAAGATCATATCTCACTGGAGGACCTTCCCCCTCTCTTTATGGAGATTCAACAATCTTCAAGCGGCTATAATATCAGAGAGACCTCTGAGAAGGGTATTATCTCTAAAGTACTTCAAAACACCCACTATAATAAAAAGAAGGCCGCGGAGATATTGAGGATGAGCCGAAAAACTCTGTATAATAAGATTGAAAAATATGGAATCTCTATACCCGAATAATATGTCTTCCAATCCTCTCATATGTTTGGAACACATAAACCTCAACTACGGTAATTTACAGGTTCTCAGAGACATAGACCTCACTATATATCCTTCTGAGATCCATGCCATCGTTGGTGAACATGGTGCCGGAAAATCGTCCCTCTGCATGATTATTAGTGGTGCTCTAAAGCCAAGGTCAGGCACAATCATCTTCAAAGGAAGAAAGTTCAACTCTTTCACCATACAGCAGGCCAGGAGTATCGGAATCGAGATGGTAAATCAGCATAATCAGCTGTTCGATGATTTCTCGGTTGCCCATAATCTTTTTGTTGAGAGCAGATTCATATACTCCATCCCACTAGTGACATCACGTAAACTATACAGGGAAGCGAAATCAATTCTTACGCAGTTTGATTTCAATATATCACCCGCAGCCCCCTTAAAGGACCTTACTCTGTCAGATCGTGTGCTTATCGACATTCTCAAACACATATATTCAAAGCCCCGTCTGCTCATCCTGGATGAGGCGCTTGAAAAGCTCTCTTCAGATACACTGGACAAGGTACTCAAGATACTGAAAAAATTGAAAGAGACAGGCATGTCTACGATCTGTATTTCTCATCGCATCGATAATATATATCATTTCGCGGACAAGGTAAGTATTATTAAGAACGGAGAGCTGCTTATCACGGATAAGATCAATGAGATCGACAAAATCAATCTAATAAAAATGGCATATACGCAGATCACAACAAACAAGACCACCGAGAATGCAAACAAAGAGTTTTATAACCTTCTAAAGTATAACGAAGCGATACTTCAGAATCTGCCAGTTAATCTCATGGTTACTGACAGAGATAATATGATTAAAATGATTAATAGCCATGGCAAAGAACATTTCAAGCTGAACAATAAGAACCTTCAGAACATACGACTAAAAGATCTCTTCGGCGAGAACAACGGTGAGACACTCACTCTTTTAGAAAATGCCCTAACAAAAAGAAAGGAAAATATCTTTTACAATACACCTCTCATTGTGAATGCGGAAAAAACAAAGAACAATATAAAGATTTACCCTATATTCGACGGATGCTTTTTCATCGGCAATATCATCATCATTGAAGATATCACTGAACAGGAAGAGATGAGAGAGCAGTTCATTTTATCAGAGAAACTCGCCTCCGTAGGATTGCTTGCAGCAGGAGTTGCTCATGAGATTAACAATCCTCTTGAAATAATATATAATGATATTGATTTTCTAAAATACCAGCTGTCTAACGATACCCTCCATGATATCGTTGAGAACCTTGACAATGAGATACATTATATTGCGAATATCGTAAGCAATCTGATAACCTTCTCTGATAATAAAAAGGTAAACAGGGAAAACATAGATCTTAATGATACTATTCTCAATATCATTAACCTTATTAAATACAATATGAAACATAAAAACATTCAAATATATTTTAATCCCACAGATGAATGTGTAAGGATCCTGGCGAATAAAAATGAGATTAAACAAGTTATCCTTAATTTACTGAAGAACAGTTTTGAAGCCATGCCATCAGGCGGGAATATATTTATTGATACAATAAAGATGCAAAAAAAGAATTCCGATGTTGTTTCAATTCGATTTAGAGATACCGGAGCCGGAATAACAGATAAAAACCCCTATAATGTATTCCTCCCATTCTACTCCACGAAAAAGGGAAAGGCCGAAAATTTTGGCCTGGGATTGAGTATTAGCTATGGAATTATAAAAAAATATAACGGTAGCATCAAAGTTGATAATTTTAATAACTCGGGCTGCCAGTTTACAATTACATTTCCTCTATAGAGCGATGTCGATTAATTGCCACATAATGACTTAAAAATCCAGTATTGCCCAAATCACCAATTGTCATCCGAGTAATGATTCCCTCTAACCCCCTCTTTTGCCACAACCGATCAAAAACTAACCCAGGAGCGATGCTGACCACCCTGTTGGCTTGTATATCCCCTGCCTGATGTGCTTCAACCACTTTCAACCGCTGGCTGAACCATAGAAGAGACTGTGCCAGATTATCTAAGGTGTCTATTGGACTTTGGCTCCTTTTAAATTCACAGAATCTTCACATTTTCTCCACAGTGTGTGGAAAAAGTGAATGTATCATTGTACACAAGATGAAACATGAGGGAGGAAAAAAATAATGAAAAACCTTATTATCATCGCTGTTTTTCTCGGGGTGCTTCTCCCCGCATTCGGCCTCTTTGCCTGTGAAATGCATTTTAGTCTGATTTCCCCTGATGGGGAAGAAGACCAGGTGTATCCAGGAAGAGAAACCGTTTTACACCATGATGTAACCTACGCCCTGCGGATCGAGTTCGTTGAAGACCACAGAAACTGCGTGATGCCGCCTGAGGATACGGTGTACCTGCTCGATGAAGAAAAATGGAACACCGAAAAAGATCATCTTTCACTTCAGCTCGTGAGTGCGGGTCAGTGGGAGGAAACATCAGCACGGGGGTGGGTCCAGGAACTTCAGTTTACTGCAGCGCAGAAGGGAAGCGCCTCACTGGAAGTGCTTCGTGACTGCCCAAAGGGTGGATACGACGAATACCTTTTTTTCTCCGTGCAGTAAACAAGAGGAGGGTGGAAGATGAATCGGGTAAAAAAGAGAAGCGCTTTGTGGGCCAGAAGAAGCATCCAGATTGTGTTTTTCCTCTTCATATTCGCCGTGGCGTTTTCCCATTATGCAGAAAAAAACGGAATGGATGTTCCCTGGCCTGTTTTGCATAACTTTCATGCGGTCTGCCCGTTTGGGGCGGTGGAAACAGCAGGCCGGCTCGTGATGGACGGTTCGTTTATTCCGAAGATACACGAATCCAATCTGTGGGTGTTCGCAGGAGTGATGCTTGTGACACTGCTTTTCGGGGCGGTGTTCTGCGGGTGGCTCTGCCCGCTCGGATCGGTGCAGGAATGGATCGGCACCATCGGCAAAAAGATATTCGGAAAACGGTACAACCGGTTTATCGGAGAGCGGGCCGACCGGGTGCTCGGGTATCTCCGCTATGCCGTGCTCGTTCTGGTTCTTCTCAAAACGACACAGATGGTGAGCCTTGTGTTCCAGCGGGTAGACCCCTATTACGCGCTCTTTCACTTCTGGATGGGAGACGTTCTGCCTTCAGCCATGATCGTTTTGGGGGCGGTACTCGCACTTTCCCTGTTTTTCGAACGGCCGTGGTGCCGGTGGTTCTGCCCGTTCGGTGCGCTGATCGGCCTTGTGCAGCTTTTCGCGCCGTGGAAAATCAGAAGAAACAGCGCAGAGTGCTCTGCATGCGGTGCCTGTTCACGGATGTGCCCTATGAGAATCCCCCTTGAGAAAAAGACCACAGTTCTTGATACCCGGTGCAACCGATGCGGAAACTGTCTCACCGTGTGCCCGAAGGAGGCGGGGATGAGCTTTTCTTTTTCCAGAGCGTCACTTTATCCGATGAAAAGACGACTTGTCACGGGTGTGCTGATCGTTTTGGTGTTTGCCGCTCCGATTCTCTTTGCCCACGCTGGAGGGTTTTTTCATACATCACGAAATGCGAAGGTGCAGAGGGGGAAAATCGGCGTGGAAGAGATCAGGGGTACGATGACAATGGAGGAGATCGCGCGTGGAATGGGCCTTGATTCAGAAATGCTCCGGCAGGTTCTCGGGGTGGAGGAGAATATGCCTGAGTCGACAAAGCTCTACGACTTGGAGGATCTGCAGGCATCGCTCACGCTCAAAACCGTGAAACAGAAGCTTTCTGATTACCTTGGGGAAATAAATTGACAGGCGCGCGGGTTGCGCGTTACGTTGAAGGGAACTTGCTTCTGCGTGTGTGCGGGAACACACGGTACGGAAACGCAAAAAGAGATCACAATGTATCTTGGAGGTTTCTGATGCGGTTTATTTCATCTGTCCTGCCCCTTCGGTCTAAGGAAACGTCTGCGTGGTGGTATGCATTTCGAGAAGACCAGCTCATGATCCTTTTCGACGGAAAAAGAGCGGAGATTCCCTTTGTTCCGGATCTCTCCGCTTTCAAGCTTAATCCGGTAAGAACCCAATATCTCGGGCAGCTCGACGGGAAACCGTGCTATACCGTGGAGCTTGATCCAGGCACCAAGCTCCCCGACGGGATGGCGTTTTTGGGGCTTCGGGAACTTTTCGGGCGGATCGATGACGAGCTGTTCTGGCTTTCGAGCAGGGCGGTTCAAATAAAAAATTGGGACAAAAATCATCAGTACTGTGGCCGCTGCGGAGCGCAGACAGTGCCTGTTCCTGATGAGCGGGCAAAGATGTGCCTGAAATGCGGGCTTAAAAATTTTCCCCGTATCTCCCCTGCCATAATCACCGCGGTGCTGAAAAGGGATAAAATCCTGCTCGCACGGGCGAGGAGATTCCCCGTGAAGCTGTACAGCGTGATTGCAGGATTCGTCGAGCCTGGCGAGACGCTTGAGCAGTGTGTCGAGCGTGAGATAATGGAAGAGGTGGGAATCAGGGTCAAGAACATTCGCTATTTCGGAAGCCAGCCTTGGCCATTTCCCGACTCACTCATGATCGCCTTTACAGCGGATCATGACAAAGGTGAGATCAGGATCGACAAAAAAGAGATCATCGAAGCGGGGTGGTTCGGGGCAACCGGACTTCCCCCGATCCCCGGAAGAATAAGCATCGCCCGCCGCCTCATCGACTGGTTCGTGAGAACGCACTCCGGGTGAGGTGAGGATGGGTAACTGGAAACATGGTTTCTCGAGCAGACGTACAAAAAGAAAAAACTGAGTAAATGGGTCACCCTTCGTGCCGTGTTCTTTCCTTAAAACGAGCCTATTCTACAGTCACGCTTTTCGCGAGATTTCTCGGCTGATCCACATTGCACCCTCTCCGCACCGCAACGTAGTAGGCGAAGAGCTGGAGCGGAATGGTGTTGATGATGGGGGAGAGGAATGTCATGGTGGACGGCACTTCGAAACTGTAATCGGAGAGTTCCCTGATTTTTTTGTCCCCGCTGTTGATGATCGACAGTATTTTCCCGTTCCGTGCCTTGATCTCCTCGATGTTGCTCATGATCTTTTCGTAGATAGCGTCCTTCGTGGCGATGACAATCACCGGCATATTGGTGTCGATCAGTGCGATGGGGCCGTGCTTCATCTCCGCTGCAGGGTACCCCTCTGCGTGTACATAGGAAATCTCCTTAAGCTTGAGTGCCCCTTCCAGGGCAACGGGAAAGTTGTACCCCCTTCCCAGATACAGCGCATTATTGTGCTTGAAGAGCTTTTCTGCTATTCCGCGAATCTCAGAGTCCTTTTTCAGGATTTCTCCGACGAGCCCGGGGAGCTCACGAAAAGCACTGACGATTTTTCGCCCCTGTTCCAGGGGGAGTGACCTCATCCTCCCGAGCATGAGCGCGATCATGCTCAGCACGAGCACCTGAGAGGTGAACGCCTTGGTGGAAGCAACACCGATTTCAGGCCCTGCGTGGATGTATACCCCTGCATGGCTCTCGCGGGCGATCGTACTCCCAACGACATTGCAGATACCGAGCACAACGGCGCCCTTTCTTTTTGCCTCCCGCAGAGCCCCGAGTGTGTCTGCGGTTTCTCCTGACTGGCTGATGACGAGCACGATGTCTCCACTGTTGATAATGGGGCTTCTGTACCTGAACTCTGAGGCGTATTCCACTTCCACGGGAATCCCCGCGAGCTCCTCGATGACGTACTCGCCGATCAGCGCGGAGTGCCATGAGGTTCCGCACGAGGTGATGATGATCCTCTGTGCGCTCTTCATATAGTCGAGGTACTCTATCAGCCCGTCGAGACGTGCGGTGCCTTCTTCGTCGTTGAGTCGCCCGCGAATCGCGTTGTGAAGAGAGGTGGGCTGCTCATGAATCTCCTTGAGCATGAAGTGTGCGTATCCGTCCTTTTCGATCATCGCGAGATTCCAGGATATTTCCTGAACCTCTTTGGAAACGTGGGAGTTGTCGTCGCTTTTCACACTCACACCTTCACAGCTCACCTCCGCGACCTCGCCGTCTTCGAGATAGATGATCTGGTTGGTGTAGCGGAGAACAGCCGCGACGTCGGACGCGACAAAATACTCACCGTTCCCTTTTCCTATGATGAGAGGGCTTCCCTTTCGTGCGGCAAAGATCTTGTCCGGTTCCTTCTTTGAGATGATCGCAAGCCCGTAGGTTCCCTCGAGTTTTGCAAGAGAAAACAGAAGTGTTTCAAAGAGATTCCCGGTATAGTCGTCTTCGATGAGGTGTGCGATGACCTCCGTGTCCGTGTCGCTGCGAAACGTGTGGCCGCGGTCTCTGAGGTATGTTTTCAGCACCGCGTAGTTCTCGATGATGCCGTTGTGAACGATTGCGATGTCACCGGTGCAGTCGACATGGGGGTGCGCGTTTGCGCTGTTCGGCTCGCCGTGGGTCGCCCACCGCGTATGCGCGATTCCCATACACCCCCGGATGTTGCTCTCTGCAATCAGTTTCTTGAGGTCCTGGACCTTTCCCTGGGTTTTTTCGATCCGTATCTCGTTATCTTCTAAAACCGCAAGCCCTGCCGAGTCGTATCCGCGGTACTCGAGGCGTTTCAGGCCGTCGATCAATATCGGGACAGCAGGCTTCTTTCCTATGTATCCGACTATTCCGCACATGCTCTCCTCCTCACCCTTCAACAAGCGGGAATAAATTATCAGGTGTATTCTTACAGTATCAGTATATCGCGAATTCTCACTCTTCCACGTCTTCATCCTCTTCTGAAACCTTCACAGGCGGTGGCCCGGGCGATTCAGGTAGGGGCCCTGACTCTGGTTCCTTTACTTCCTTGATGAACCCTCGTGTGAGAAATGCTGCTCCCACGATAAAGAAAGAAACCCCGATCACCAGCCCGAACTGGGATTCCAGAGAGAAGACAATCCATATGAGAACAGAGATGGAAAGAAAAACTGCTGCCCCAAAAAGAGTGCCCTTTTTCCTCCTCCCGTAAAAATAAAGAGAGAGAAGTGCGATTCCCAGCGCAAACACAAACCCCGGCCACAGGACACGAAAGTGACTGAACGAGGTAACTGTGAGCACGAAGAGCGGAACTGATGAGACCGCGATGAAGGTCGCAATAAACAGCGCGGCAAGGCGATTTTTTTTCTTTTTAGTGGAAAAATAGTAGAGGTAGAGGAACATTCCGAAAAGAAGAAGAATCGCGGGCCACAGTTTTTTAAAGCTCCCTTCGAAAAACTGCATGTTGAAATAGACTACAAAGATACTGATCACGATGAGCGCAATTCCGATGAGAAACTGTTTGCTTTTTCTTTTCATTTTATGTGCATCCTCCGTTTGGATGGAAATGTGCCGGGTAAGGCTTGCTGTTTCAGATACCTTTTATTCTTTTATTGTGAATTTCTGTTTTTCTATTTCAGACTTGGATACATTCAGGGAAACAAAATTTCCCATAAGCTTGAGGAAAAGATAGATGTCCTTGTATGCCTCGAGAAGCTCCTCGATGAACTGCGCGTTGTTGTTCATACGAAGTTTTTTGATGTTGGAAATGATCGCGGGGGTTTTTTTCTTGTAGTCCTCCAGCACGTTTTTCAGGCAGATCGCCATCTGTTTTATGTTCATTACCTCTTCATCGATGAGAATTTTTGCCTTTGTGTTTATCGTGGTAATGGTATTTTCGAGGATGTTCCTCGAGTTCGTGTCCTTTTTTACAGTGTAGAGGAGCCGCTTGATGGTTCTGCTGTGTGTTCCTTCGGTGTCAAGGTCATTGTCGAACTCCGTGATCTGTTTCAGGTGACCGTTGAGCGTATAGTAGCTGTTGGACAGGTCGTTCAGGACCTCCTTGTTGATGAAAATCCCGCTCACGATGAGCTCGTTTATTATATCGTTGATGTATACCTTGTACTTATCGGTAATGAACGCCTTTACATAGTTCAAAGGGTCCACGTGTTCGAACATGGGGAGTCCGAGGTTTTTAAACTGGTCGTTTTTCTGTTCGTTATAGTTTTTTACTCTCTGTAGAGACTCGTCACTGAAGAGCTGTGAAACCAGGGAGCTGACGGAATCCTCTTTTATCTTGTTTTTTATCGAGGTGAGAAAAGCGTAGACATCTCCTCTGCGTTTGTGAGAGAAGGACTTCATAACGTTTACCTGTTCCATGCGGTCCGCCGGGATCGGAGCAGGGTTTCTGTCTATGGCACGGATGATCAGCGAGATGTAGTTGTTTTTCTGAAGCGTGCTTATGAGATTCTTCAGTTTGTTGAAGTTGTTTCTGCTGACCGGTTCAAAATTTTTTACCTTTTTGAAAATATCAATTGCCTCATCGAGATTTTTCTCCACCTCGAACGAATACAGCGCCTTGTGGAGCTTCAGGAGGTCGTTCCGCAGAAACGACCCCTCAGCAGGCCCGAATGAAGGTTTTTTAATGAAATTGCCTTCATCGAGGTCGGGATCAAACTCCCGCAGAATCGGATAGAAGTCGAACTTTGCAAAACGAACGAACTCGAGGAAGTTTGTGTATACGATGTTGATCTGTTTTGTCTTTTCCGTGTCGAATTGATCGAAGTATTCCCTGACCAGCTTTTCGATGTACTGGGTGGTCTTTTTCACCCCGTACTTTGTCACGAGTTTCCTGATATATTCCTCGGTGAGCTTGTTGTAGAGCTCAATCTCCGCCTCATCGTGATAGGAGAGTACGAAGCCTTCGTCAAAAGACGGAAGAAAGCGTTTCGTTGAAGAGTCGAGTGTGATGACCTGTTTGAAGGGGTAGGTCAGCTTGTACACGTCGTAGAGGAGTTTTGCAATTCCTGTCTGGATCAGGTCATGCTTGATCTTGTAGAGGTCGATTCGGGCGTGTGAAAGCTCCCGTTTCAGCTGTCTGAACGCCCTTCGGTGCGCTGCATTTCCACCAAACAGCCTTTTGAAGAACCCCAGCTTCTCTGGTTTGCTGCTTTTTTGCGTATTCAGTGTATCTCTCCTTATGAATGCAGTCCTGGTCGAATGACGCGAATTTTCACTTTAAAGTATCGGATCATGAAAAATGCATATTCCTTTTGTTTTATCCTCCTTACAGGAACCCAAAATATGCTTCCGTCCTCGAGGAAAGACGGGACCGGAACCCGTTATACTCACTTCTTTATCCGCGTCCGTTTCGACGTTCAGCAGCTCATAATAGGTTCTCATGCTACTCCCATTCAATCGTTGCCGGAGGTTTCGACGATATATCGTAGACGACCCTGTTTATTCCCTTCACCTCGTTTATTATCCGTGAAGATATCGATCCAAGTGTTTCGTAGGGCATTTTGTACCAGTCGGCGGTCATTCCGTCCACCGAGCTCACTGAGCGAAGCACACAAGCGTGTTCGTAGGTGCGCTCGTCTCCCATTACTCCCACACTTTTTATGGGAAGCAGAACCCCGAACGCCTGCCAGATGCTGTCGTAGAGGCCTGCGCTTGTGATTTCCTGCCTTATAATAGCATCGGCCTCTTTCAGCATTGCAATACGCTCTTCTGTGACTTCGCCGATGATTCGCACTGCGAGCCCAGGTCCCGGAAAGGGGTGCCTTCCCACCAGCTTTACGGGAATCTGCAGGAGCCTTCCGAGTTCCCTCACTTCATCCTTGAACAGCTCCCGGAGCGGTTCGATAAGCGTGAGGTTCATCTTTTCCGGGAGCCCCCCCACATTGTGGTGGCTCTTTATTTTTGCCGACGGGCCCTTGAAGGAGACCGACTCAATTACATCGGGGTACAGAGTTCCCTGGGCGAGAAACTTAATATCACCAAGCTTGCGGGCCGTGTGTTCGAACACACTGATAAACTCTCTTCCGATGATTTTCCTCTTTTCTTCCGGATCAGTGACGTTTCTGAGTTTTTTCATGAAGCGGCCCGATGCATCGACTGCGAGCAGGTCGAGATCAAAGCCGTTTTTGAACGTGCCGATGACTTCTTCAGCCTCATTTTTTCTGAGCAGCCCGTTGTTGATGAACACCGCCTTTGTGTTCTTGCCGATCGCTTTTCCGAGAAGTGTCGCAACGACCGATGAGTCGACGCCGCCGGAAAGCGCGCAAAGTACTTTTTCATCCCCAACCCTGCTGCGGATATTTTCTATTTCTCTTTCGATGAAGGTTTCAACGCTCCAGTTATGAGAAAAGCCGCACACATGCGTGAGGAAATTCCCGAGGATCAGTTTTCCTTTTTCCGTGTGAGCTACTTCCGGATGGAACTGGACACCGAATATTTTTCTTTTTTCATCTGCAATGGAAGCGAAGGGGCTGCTCGAGGTGTGCGCGATCGAGTGAAACCCACTCGGTATGGCTTCGACTGCGTCTCCGTGGCTCATCCACACAAGTGTATCGCTCTTGGGCCCGATGTCTCTGAAAAGGCTTCTCGTGTCGCTCACACGAAGCAGTGCTCTGCCGTACTCACGCTCCATCGAAGGCCTGACCCTTCCGCCGAGCAGGGATGCGATGATCTGAAGCCCGTAGCATATCCCGAGTACGGGAATGCCGAGCGTAAAGATGTCGGGGTCGGGACGGGGCGCATGTTCCTGATACACCGAGCTTGGCCCCCCTGAGAGAATCAGCCCTTTCGGGCTGTACCCGAGGAGTCTTTTAGAGGAAATATCGTAGGAAACGATTTCTGAATAGACGCCGAGCTCCCTGCATTTCCGTGCAATGAGCTGGGTGTACTGTGAGCCGAAATCCAGGATAAGAACGGTCTCAAAATTTTTTCCCATGGGGTCGTTCCCTTCAATTTATTATATTATAATATATTGTATGTGAAAAATTCACAGATATTTTCCGCCATGAGAGATCGCGCGTTCTACAGGTCATTTTCCTCGTATCTTCAGGAAAGATTTGGTGAAAAGGTGTACAGGATATCGCTCGATGCGGGGTTCACCTGCCCAAACAGGGACGGGAAAATCGGAACAGGGGGGTGCGCGTACTGCTCACCGGGAGGATCCTGGAAGGGGGGTACCATGAGGCTTCCGCTTCATGAGCAGGTCCTGCAGGGGAAGAAAATCATGGAGCGGCGGTACGGTGCGCACAAGTACATTGCGTACTTCCAGGCCTATACCAATACCTACGCTCCTGTCGAGACGTTGAAGAAAATCTACGATTCTGTAGTGCGTTCCGACAGCGACTTTGTCGGGATCTCAATCGGAACACGGCCAGACTGTATAGACGAACAAAAGCTCGAACTGATTTCCTCCTACAGAAGGCGCGGGCTCGAAGTGTGGATCGAGTACGGCCTTCAGTCAGCGAACGATGCAACCCTCCTGCTCATCAACAGAGGGCACAGTGCAGAGGATTTCTCCCGCGCTGTGCTGCTCACGAAACACTATGACATCATGGTGAGCGCTCATGTCATCGTGGGGCTTCCGTGGGAGAAGCGGGATGACGTGATCCGAACTGCGCGATTCGTGGCATCACTTCCGGTGGACGGCATAAAGATCCACAACCTCAACATTGTGAAGGGAACCAAAATCGCGGAAATGTACCGGAAAGGCGAGC
>Ga0315545_1002419_pt1 | contig 16846 bp, 11 predicted proteins | sample SalMarSW160210MG_FD_203096 | JGI IMG/M metagenome (GOLD analysis project Ga0315545, IMG submission 203096) | Salt marsh sediment microbial communities from the Plum Island Ecosystem LTER, Massachusetts, United States - Salt Marsh Sediment SW1602-10 ...
CGCGGGGCACTGGGGCAATACATGACATCGGCATCGGAGATGTAATGTTTGAGGTATTCGCTCATGGCCCGATACAATTGCGGGCTTCGGCGTCTGTTGCCGGTCAGCCGGGTGGGATCCGACCAGTTCCAGTTATCATCGAATCCGATAGTGGCGACGGATTCGGGATACCTGTCATGATTGTCGGAGGCAAAGAGATTTATGCCGGATGTGACCTGCCTCTGGTTGCTCATGCTTACCACGGCTTTGGCCTGCCGCTTTGCCCCGCTCAACGCCGGAATGCCAATAGCCATAAGCAAGGATATGATGGAAATGACTACAATGAGTTCGACGAGGGTGAACCCCCTCTGATATCCGTCACCTACCTGCATATGTTGTTTACACCGGACGCAGATTTTTCCATCCTCCTAACGAGCCGAGAAGGCACTTTCTGCGCAATCTCGGCGCCCGAACTAAATTTTCCTTATTATACACAGCCTTAAAATTCATGTCAACCAAGAAAATTGTATATTATTGGATCGGCTTGTCCAAATAAACAAAACTACCGGTATTATATACGTTTAAGGCTTATTATCAGATTCGCGCGGATTTGAAGATTTTCGCTGATTTTAGGTCGTCACGCTTCTGACAGGCTTAAAGCCTTTATTATTAAGAAGTTAAGAGAACTAATAATTATATAAATAAATTTATGATAATATTAGCTGTCCAAATTCCGGCTTTTTTCGTAGATTTCGGCCGGATTAACAATTCCTTTTGTTTTTCATTTTTTTTACGGTTCGGATATTTCCGTTGCTTGCATAGCAACCTGTTGTTCGGGGCTATTTACTTCAGTCCATATAGGTGAGTTGCTCAAGCTCGCATACGGCGTTCCTCCGTATGCACCCATATTTACCGTGCCGCCGTCCGGCTCGCGGCCGCGGTGCATGCTTGGGTCGCCTTTATTTATGCAGGGGCTCGACTGTGAATCCGTCACCCAGTTGTCTATCTCCGGGACATATCTGCCGTATCGTGATTGTAAATGGTAGTCGCCGTTTCCAGGATCGGCGAATAAGGGATCTTCGCTGATATTCCCGCGGTCCTCATCACCGGCCGATAACGATCCAAGGCAACTATAATAAGCTCGCGGATCATACGGATCACCTTCGATGTCACCGCCGGCATTATTCCACAGGATACAGTTGGTTATAATCGGGTTTGCCCCTTCATAGGCCGTAATCCCGAACTGATTATCCGCGATAGTCAAATTAATCAACTCAGGCGATGCGCTATAGCAAAGAATAGCCGCTTCGCCGCAATTAGTAATGACAAAGTTGCGCAGGACACTATTCGAGCTTTCTGCACCGCTAAAAGTAAATGCAATTCCATTATTCGGGGCTTCAATCACAGCGGCATCGCCTGCGCTCTGAAGTGTTATTCTCTTGCGGTCGAATGTCACTTCCTCTTGATAAACACCCGGCCAGACCATTACAATATCGTCATCGATAGCTCCGCCCTCCCTATTAATGGCCCTCTGGATGGTCCTGAAGGCATCATCTTTGCTCAGACCGGAATTTGAATCGCTGCCGTTAGAGCCATCGACGTGAAAGATAAGAGGTCCGATGCTTTTACTCGCCTGGCTTGTCCCGCCGTATGCACCCATATTAATCCTTTTACCGTTGGGGAACGGCTCGGCGAAACCATTCGGATCATCGGGATCGCCTGCATCGATACAGAGACTGTGATTATAATCCGTGTACCAATCGCCCCCCGGGTCATAGCGACCCAAAACCGACTGGAGATGATAGTCGCCCGAAGATGCCGATGCAAACATGGGATTTTCATTGATATTATCCTGTCCTGAAAAACCTCCTTCGATATCCGAATACAGGACAGATACGTACGAGGCCGAATCGCGCCATATAGCCGTTCCTTCGTTATCCCAGAGGATACTATTACTAACTTCGATGTCACCATCCTGAGAATGGATGCCCCCGCCCTTGGACGCAGAGGCTCCCGATAATTCGTTGTCGGCAATCGTACAATTTATTACGCTCACGTCACCTGAATAGGCGAAGATACCGCCGCCGGCTTCGGCTGTATTATGTGAGATTATGCACCGCTCCAACACAAGATCGGTCGAAGAACCTCCGCCGTATAGACCACCACCTTCGATATTCCCCTGTGCGTAATTATATGAAATATTGCAATTCGTCAACTCGGCCGAACTTTGCCAGCAATATACTCCCGCACCGCGAGAGTTGTAGTAACCGACATTTCGGGTAATCTTCGAGTTTATGATCCTGGCGTCGGAACCTCTGATCAGACCGATGCCGGCCCCAAATCCACCGGATTCGGCGGGCCCCTGACCTCCGGCACGACATTCTTCGATCAGACAATCAATAATTACCGGTGCTCCACCAACAGAGCCGACCCCCCCACCCAGCTCTGTCGAACAATCTTTTATAACACAATCAATAATAGTCGGGCCGCTGAATTCGCAGAAAATCCCGCCACCGATCGGATGCGTGGAACGTGAACTCCAGCTTCCGGAATCCGAAGGAATATCGGAACCGGTTATAACGGCACCTTTTATTGTAAAGCCGCGTAAAACAGAATCCGACTCTTCTTCACGGAAAAAATAAAAGCCCCTGTGTCCCTCGGAACAATTAATGGTCGTGTACTCCGGACCGGCTTCGGTGCGCAGGGTGACGGCTTTGCCGCGAAAATCAATATCCCAATTTCCCGGACCGCTATATGTGCCTGGAGCAACTTCTATAACATCTCCGTTACTCGAAGCGTTAATTGCCTGCTGAATGGTGCTATAATCTCCCGGGACCTTAATCGTAGCGGGATACGACTTTAAACTCACATTCAAATTATCGATTAAGACTTTGGTTCCCCGAAATCTTATATAACATGTCCCCCTGATCGATTCAATCGGAATACTACTCCTTCCTGATTCCAACTGCTCCCACAGGACGGGCCAATTGACACCGTCGGAGGAGAGCTGATACTGCAAATAGCCTGATGCTATATCGGTCCTATAGGCAAACCGCACATCAATCCACAATTCCCCATGAACAGCACCCATAAGATTTTCAGAATCAGCCGGAAAGCAATAAGCCAGAAAAGCCGGATCGTCGTTATAATCTCCAAAACCTAATTCCTTCAGTCCCTTGCTGTCAAAATAATACAGATACGCTTCCTCCGACGGAGGATATGCCCCCTGTGGCCAGAAAATAGAGTGAGCGTAACTATCCTGACTTTCGGCTTGTTGAGTATCGAACCTGTCCTGATATTGGTACTCGAATGACCACTCAGCCCGGACTTTTTGGGGTATCAGGCAAACTATGGCACCCGCAAAAAAAGCGGCAGCAATCCAAAACCAATTTGTTCCCGGCGATTTCATCTCTGTTGCCTCTGGTTCGTGAGTGCCCACCCATCCAAAGAATCATTTACTAATGAACAACAACCTCAAGAGATTATCTAATGTCCATTAACACCTTCCTCCATGCCTAAAGGAATATTTCGTGTGAACAATCTTCCGAATTACTTGAGTGAATCCTCCAACAGTTGTACAAGCCACAAGAGACCGGAGCTGTTTCTTGCAGTTGTTTTTTGTCCCGGTCTTCTCGGAGCTACGAACTCATTACCAATATCTTCAATAGATTCCAAATACTCGAATTTCAGATTACCTATGTTACCCTGCTCATTCGAGAATGTTATCTCATCGATTACATCTTTATCCAGATCGATATTGTATGCGATCTTTATATTACCTCGAGACAGCTCGACTGTTGCATACCGGCTGCCCGATGTATGTTTCGTATCAAACACGATTCTCTGCTCGGCGGCGTCACGGCGCACAGTATCAATCGTATGCAAACCCATCCAGGGCCTGCCTAATCCTTTGAAGAAGCTGCCACCTTTGTACACTCCAAGCGGAACCTGTATCGAACGGTATGTATAAGCACTATCATAGGTATCGACTATCGTTAATGACCCAACCTGTAACTTCAGCCATGGACTATTCTGCATACTGGCCAAATATATAAATGGTATTCTGCCGGAACCGGAAACATCCCGGCCGTTAATCTGTCCGGAAACTCTAAAATAAGTCCAGCCGCGCTCGTGCATCTGGTCACGATTATCAATAACTTTGGCTGTTACCGGCCAGTCGGCCTGGAAATAATCCTCATCCAAAACATTGTAATGGCGGATACCCCATGGCCGGTTGCCGTTTGTCGATTCGTCCCGAGCGGCAATAACAAGCAATCCTTTTCCTCTTGCAGAAACAGAAGCCATCGGGCTTGTACTTTCCTCGACTCGACAGATAAAATCAGTCAATTCAGGATCGTCCGTGGGCATCTTAATAACGCTCAGGTCATTGGCATACATTCGATAGTTGTTAATATGAACCTTATTGTCATGGAAATAATAATTCCCATGATGGTTTTGTAATATCTGCCAGTAAGAACCATCGTCTCTATAGCCAGACTGCGCCCTTAACATTAATGGTTCCGATGGTCCGAGCGGGAAATAGTACCGGTATTCCTGTTTACCGCTGTTGACCATTCCTATATCACTGGTGATAGTCATCGGGGGATGAGGACCTTCGAGACCATGCTTCGGCGAGATTGTTTTTACGGCTACACTGGCGGCTGTCAATACTAAGGCGGTTTTAGTAGTCGCCAGACCGACAGCACCCACCAACAGACCTGTATTAACAGTAGCAGCAGTAATCGAAATATGTGCAGCCGCAGCTTCGCTCGGGGCTGTCATCTTACCAAATAGTGCAAGAGCAGCTATCAGGGAACCTTTACTAAAACCATTACGCGAAAGTTCCTTCTGCAAAGCTCTTTTAGCACGCATAAACAACATTCGCGTGCTAAACTCGCTACAGCCCATAGACTCGGCAATGGCGGAATAAGGCATATCATCATAGCATCGCATAATCAGAATAGCTTTATGCCGCGTCTTTAACTTTTTCATCGCCCCTGAAACAATCTGTTTCAACTCTTCGCCAACCAGATTCTCAAAACCGTCCTGACGGTCTCTAAGCGTCCGTTTGTTTTGGGCGCTTGAAACAGCCACTCTGCGCTGCGTCGATTCGGTTCTGTAATACCGTCGCAGCTTATTAGTGGCTATACCGTAAAGCCAGGGCCAGAAACGGTCGGCTTTTCTTAGCTTGCCTATTACCTTAAACATTTCTAACAAGCTCTCCTGTACAATTTCCTGAGTTAGGTCTTCCTTTTGAGTCATACGGAAGACATACGTTCGCAGGCGTTCTCGCGCCTGTCGGGCCAATTGGTTGAGGCATTCTTTATCGCCTCTCTGAGCCCCCCTGATCAGTTCGATCTGATGCAACTGCAGATCCATATAGGGCCCCTATCGTTGTCACACATATTCAAACTAATATTAAGTGCCATCATAAACACAAAATATAACGATTTTTTTGCAATTTTATCTATAAATAACTTTTTATAATAGTCTGTAAATACTACATTTATGAGTTATAGGGCTTAGTTTCCCGGCATTGAGTGTAAAAAAACACACTTAGATGACTTATTTTAATAATTTTTTCTTATTTTTTAGAAAATTATCTCCGCTTGAAGTCAACCCTGATCCTTGATATCGGAAAACCACATGTGTCGGCCCTCAAAAGGCGTAAAACTCCGTAATCTCCACTATTATAACCAATTTTGCCGACATGGAAGAATAAATTATAAAAAGAAACTATATATAAAAACGTGCCCAATGCTGAAAACCATCATTTCCACAGAACAACTATTTTAGGAACTCCACTATTTTTTCAACAACGCGGTTACCAATAATACTTTTTCCTCATATTTTCGTCGCTGATAGTTCAGCGTTTTTCCCTGCATGATACGCTCACTCCCTGAAGTAGCTCTAACGCAGTAGTAATTCCATCTAAATCTGTGATAATATGATCGGTTGGTTCGTATTGATCCGTCCGGCCCAGAAGTTCCGGCTGAGATGTTGAACTATCCGTCGCTTCAATAAATCCGCGATAAACCAGTGAGGGCTGGCCGTTTCCATACCTGTCGGAGAAACCTTCGTTCGAAAAACTCGGGAAGTCCCTGTTAAAATCGCCGGATACGTTCACCTCCACAAAGACTTCCCATCGGGTTCCACGAGGCACTTCGATAGCGGTTGACAGTGACGCCCTGGGTGTTGCACAGGTCAGTGCATCGGCAACCGCATTATCCCATGTCGGAGGTCCCTTTGTTCCCGTTTGACGATTATAAAAAGTGACCCAATAAGGCAATGCGACGGAACATTCGACCTTGCCAATCCAGTCACACGTTGCCGTACGATATGTCACCATGACCGTACGAATACTCTGGTCGGTCTGATTTCGCATCCAGATGGCAATCTGCGGGGGATCACCCCATGTGCTATCCTGGTAAACCTGCGAATTCAGCTCAAGCTGAAAGGTCAATAAAACCGTCTCTCCTTGTTGATGCTTACCTTGAGCGGCCTTCGAACCAGAATTCCAGCGACAGCTTCCGAGACAAACAAAAACAATAATGTTCAAAAGAGCAAACAGCAGATTTTTATACATTCCACACCTGTGACAAATCCGTCGGAGCATTTGTTTTCCATTTGCCTTTTGTGAAATCAGGGAAATCCTGTAGGCTGCTCTTATTAGCCACCGAGCGTTCGGACAATTCTGAAATCGCACTCCAGGTTGCCGCATCATAGACATCCATCGGCGGAGCCTCGTTCCTGCGCAGGGCATTGATCAGTTGATAAAGCATCAAATAGTCATAAGCTCCACTCCAGTCTCTGGCCCGATACTTGTTCGCCACCGAGCCTAAAGCCTTCCAGAGCGGATGGTCGTATTTTTCGCCATAATCCCAGTAACTGCTCCAGCGTCCCCGCGTTTCTGTTTCTCTTGCCTTTTCATAAACCTTTGCCTGTATCCATCTGGTGTTTTCGGCTCCATAATCAAACATATCACCTATGCACGTTCCTAAAGTGCCCTGAACCTTGTGCTCCGGAGACCAGGGCTGGGGAGATAGCGCGCCGTAATAAAGTGTAAAGCTCACTCCATTTGTCGAGCGAAGCAGCGTGATATTGGCGTCACCCTGATTGTATGTTCTTTTTGCCAGGGGATGCTCTTTGCCGAAACTCGCTTGGGCATGAAGCCTCAGAGCACACGCCTTGCTGCTCAAAGAGACTAAGTGATCCAAACGGTCGCCCCTGTTTATATTGGCCCATATCCCTAAAGGACCAAATCCATGCGTGGGATAGGTATTGCCGTTACGTTCGGCAAGATGTTCGCCTCCCCAGCCCATAGTACCGTCTGAATTAAACAAGTGCCAGTTCTCCCTGACCCAGTCCTCCTGGGTCCGGCCTTCGCAGTGTAATAATTCGCCGAATACCCCCCGGCGAATCATATTCAGGATAGTCATAGTCTTGCGGAAATAACAGTAGTTCTCCAGCATCATACAATACCTGTTATATTTCTCGGAAGTTTCCACTAATTGCCAGCATTCGTCCAGTGTCACTGCAGCCGGCACTTCCGTAGCGGCGTGTTTGCCCGCTTGCATTGCTGCAACACATACCGGCACATGCCACTGCCAGGGCGTCGCCGTAATGACAAGGTCAAGGTCCTCGGTTTCGCACATGCGTTTGAAATCTGTATCTCCCTTCGTATATCCGGAAGGCTCAGGCTGACCGGCTTCTGTCACCCAGCGATGCGCGCGCTGAACTCTATCTTCTCTGATATCACACAATGCGCGAATCTCCAGGCCGTTCAACTCCAGAAGAATTTGAAACAGGTGAGAGCCGCGGGCACCTATTCCTACGAAACCGATTTTCAGTGTTTTACCGCCAGCAGATATCATAGCTGAATTTTCCTCCGCCTGAACTACTGCATTACCTATGTTTGCCAGGGCCAATCCGGCACCAATTGTGCTGCTGTGCCGGAGAAAATCTCTGCGACTATATGTTTTATCCATTGTATTTCTCCCGTTTCTGTTTAAGGTTTATAATAATTGAAAGCATCAAATCGAATTTATAGCTTCAAATACTATAATCATTATCCGAACAAAAGAAAACACTGAATATACGGCTCTTATACTGAAAATAAACTAATTATTGATACTTACAAAATTCCTGCTCCTTTGCGGGATTTGTATTAGGCAGATTGATGTTCGATATATATAATAATGTTAAATGGCAAATCAAAAAATATTTGTTTAATTAGAAAAAATCGACATGAAACGATCATTTTTCCTTCACTGCCTTGCATTGTGGCTTTTCCTGATTATCGTCATTATTGGGAGCTGCAAGAGAGAAACAGAGCCGGAATCGCCGACCAAAACCGATTTACGTATTTTATATATTAGCAATCCCCAGTCAGCCCGGGCGAAAGATTTTTTCGATTTTCTGTCGAAGCATTTTGCAGCCGTGCAGAAAGGCGACCTAAAGACTTTTCGTGAAACTGACAGCAAAGATTTCGATGTAACAATCTTTGATTATGATGGTGACGGATTCGAGTCTCCCAGAGTCAGAATATCCCGCGACTTTTCTCGACCGGTCGTTACAGTCGGTGTTACCGGAGCTTTTATCTGCGACAATCTCAGCCTTAAAACCGGCTATTTGTGAAACTGCATGGGTGACGGTGCCCATGTTGGGCCCATGACACATGTGGTTTTCAACAAGCCTTACAAAGTCAGGCCGGAAACAGAATTTATTAAACCGCCGGATAACTATTACGGCCGGCATCTGCCTGTTGAACCCAAAATACCTGACAAAATGGAAATCTGGTATGTTCAACGTACCGATAAAGGCTATGGAGGAGTCGTCTCTCGCGCTTATGGTTTCGAAGATTCTCCCGATGCAGAAGCACTTGTCCTGGGTCTGAATAGAGGCAAAGAATATGGTGCTGTCGGGATAGGACGTCAGGGTAATTTCCTGCAATGGGGATATTCGGCGCCGCCGTCACAAATGACCGATGCCGGCAAAAAGTTATTTATCAATTGTATCTGCTATATTGCACAATTAGAAGGCAAGTCCCCCTTAGTACGACGCCAGGGCTCACCACGGGAGGACGCTCTAAGATTAGGAGCTGTAGTTAATAGAATAAAAAGCGAGGATTTTTTCTCAAACAACTTCGGAGCCGAACTTCCTGATGATTATAAGAATGATCCAAACAAAGTCACTCAATATTACGTCGAGAATTTCGAGTTAATATATCGTCAATTTTCAAATCATGAAGGTGGTTTCCGGGTCGATAATGAACTTAAGGATTTGGGAATTCCCACCAACCGTAAAATTTCCACACTCGAGAGACTCATCGAATTGCTCGATGACCAGGAAAAATCGGAAACGGCCGAAATTGTTCTGAAACGCTATACTGACTTTGCCTTCGAAACGTCGGACCAATGGCGGCAATGGTTAGACCAGAATAGAGACAGTATTTTCTTTAGTGACTTCGGTGGTTATAAGTTTTTCGTTGTCCCGGAGGGCTATTTGAAAAACAAATAGCCCAATTACTACCCGATATGATTAAACCTGGACCGGTAATTCTTCTTCTATAATCCGGTGTCTTCTCCTTCGCCTGTTAATTGTCCTCTGTTCATCCTGTTGTTTCGGCTTATCTTCCATAGCAACACTAAGGGCCTCGATCGCAGTGGCCGCATATAAATCCGCTTCCATTTCCTGCCACAGACCTTCGGCCCGATTGAAAAGCCCGCCGGAAACCATTATGCGCATATCCGGCCAGGCGTTAACAGATTTGATTGTATCGATCAATCGTCGCACGTCAGGTGCCTGTCTTGGCGCGGTGCCATAGATTAAAAGAATATCGGGAGAATTTTCGTTGATGTAGGCAAGGATATCGTCATTTGTCAATCCGCCGCCCAGAAATCTTACTTCCCAGCCGTCACTCTCGAATAAATCCGTCATAATCTGGGCACCAAGCTCCTGCAATTCATCCGGTGCACAGCAGACGACAATCTTCTTGCTTCTGCAGGGTCTTCGCGGCAGTTTATTTTGTAGTTGATCCACAATAGTGCGATTGACGCGAGTCGCGAGATGTTCCTGAACAGGTGTTATCTTTTCTTCCCGCAATAGCTTCTCTATTTCAATCATAATCGGCCAGATCATATGTATGTAAACGGAATTGGCGGGGATGCCTTTCTGTAAAGCTTCCTCAATTACCGACCGACATGCTTTTCTGTCCCCTCGTAACAAAGGTTCCAAATAACGTGCTAAAACATCTTGTTCTACCATAATGCAATCTCCGAACATCATTTTAACTTTGGCCATTTACTCCTCTGTAAAATTAAGCGGCCTCAATTTTTCCCTGAATGTTAATTTGGGCAACTTTAACCAACGAGTTATATACCTATCGGAGGAACTTTGAAAATATCTTTAGTTAAAATAGGTAAATTAGCAGGAATGGTGAATTTTATCCCTACTTTTACAATAAAATTTAAGTCCCTTGTTTACAGTGAGTTATGATTGAAGAACAATTTATATAATAATAATCTTGATTATTTTGGGACCATAACCAGGATATATCTAAAAAAACCTTGAAAGGATTAATTCGTCTTAAAAAAGGTTGAATTTAGAAAGGGCAGGTAAATTATGGCATATAATTGGCCGAGACTCATTCCAATATAAAAAATCTACAATATACGGATGTTGAATATAAAACGCAGCCAGATCGAGTGTCACTTAATGTCTTTTTGCAGCTTGTACTCGACGGAATCGACCAGAGCTTGCCAGGAAGCTTCGATGATATTCTCGGAAACACCGACAGTGCCCCAGATGGAATGTTTGTCCCTCGATTCGATTATTACTCGGACGCGGGCTGCCGTGCCGGCGCCGGCATTGACGACACGAACTTTGTAATCAATCAGATGGATTTCCTTCAGAGACGGATAGAAATTATCCAGTGACTTTCGCAAAGCGGCATCCAGCGCATTAACCGGGCCGTCGCCTTCGCCGACAACATGCTCAACCTGGTCCCCCACCTTGAGCTTGACGGTCGCCTCGGTAACAATCTGGCCGGTTGCACGTTTTTCCACGTTTATATGATATTTAATCAAATCGAAAAACGGCTTATACGAACCGATTATTTTTTTAATCAACAAATCAAAGCTCGCGTTTGCGGCTTCGAACTGATAACCCTGATTCTCAAGCTCCTGAACACGATTGAGTATCTTTCCCGCCAATTCCTTGTCTTCGTTAATCTGAGTTTTTTCAAGCTTGTCCAAAACAGTAGATCTGCCGCTCAATTCCGAAATAAGAAAACGTCTTTCGTTTCCGACAAGTCCCGGCGCAATATGCTCATAAGTTCGCTTACTTTTACGCAGTGCGTTCACATGTAATCCGCCTTTATGGGCAAAAGCGCTTTCACCCACATAAGGCATATTCATAACCGGTGTCAAATTACCTATCTCGATAATATAGCGAGACACTTCCGTCAAAGTTGAGATTTGCTCGGCGCTTAGAACCTCAAAGCCCAGTTTGAATGCCAGGTTAGGCACAAGTGCGCACAAATTTGCATTGCCGCAACGTTCGCCGAGTCCGTTAATTGTGCCCTGCACATGTCGAGCTCCGGCACGGACGGCAGAAAGAGTATTGGCTGTCGCACAGTCGGTATCATTATGAGTGTGAATTCCGACAATCTTTGTCCCGAATTCCCTACAGACTGCCTGCGTGATATCATACACTTCGAATGGTAAACAGCCGCCGTTCGTCTCGCAAAGCACGAGAACATCAGCATCGGCCTCCGCAGCAGCAGAGAGGACTTTCATAGCGTATTGGGGATTTTCCTTATAACCGTCAAAAAAATGCTCGGCATCGAAAAAAGTCTGAAGGCCCTTTTTCTTGAGATACTCCACAGATTCGGCACATATTTTTAAATTGTCCTCAAGCGAACAACCCAATACATCTGTTACATGCATATCCCACGCTTTACCGACCAATGTAGCAGCCCGTGTCTTGCATGAGAGGATTGAATTGAGCGAGAGGTCATCTGAAACCGATGAATTGGCTCTTCGAGTATTACCAAATGCGACAATCTTGGAATTTTTCAGATCCAGCTTTGCAGACTCTTCGAAAAACTTCATTTCCTTGGGATTGGAAGCGGCAAAACCACCCTCGATATAACCGATACCCAGCTTGTCAAGACACCGGGCAATTGCGATCTTGTCTTCGAGTGAAAAACTTACGCCTTCGGCCTGCATACCGTCACGAAGAGTTGTGTCGTAAAGTTCTATTTTTTCCATTACTATAACCGGTAGTTTCTTAATCTTATGAATTCAAAGAAATCAGATACTATTCTAATATTATATTGATGTAAAGAATAAAAAATATCTGTTCAGAAGGCAGAAATAAGAGATATTAACAAAAAAATGTATATTTTTCAAAAAATTGATGAGCATAAGAATATATTTTAGTATAATGTTAGGTTTATATGTAATTTTGGTATCAGTCGTATATTATAGGACAAATTTAAGATGATTCTTACACAAATATTGCAGCCTAACTGCGTAAAAGTTCCGGTCGAAAGCAAAGATAAGGAAGCTGTAATAACCGAACTTGTGGACCTGCTCGACGCACAAGGATTATTGTTAGACAGAGACGCAGCCTTGGATGCGGTCCTGACACGTGAACGAACACAAAGCACAGGAACCGGTGCCGGAATAGCCATCCCCCACGGAAAATGCAAAGCCGTAAAAGAACTTGTCATGGCAATCGGCATAGCACATGAGCCGATCGAATTTCAAAGTATCGACGGCAAACCGGTAACAATTTTGATTCTGTTAGTTTCACCGGCCAACCAGACCGGGCCTCATATTCAGGCTTTAGCAAGAATAAGCAGACTAATGCTGAACGAGGAATTCAAAACCAGACTTGAAAATGTTAATTCCGCCGATGAAGTTTATGAGCTTCTAAGCGAACAAGAGAACAAGTAAGACTCTACTTGGCTTCCCAGAGAATCAGGCCCATCTCATAGGGATTAGTCAAATCGGGATGTTTCGGCAAAATTCTAACCGTCACACCACGCTGTCCGGTCTCACTACAGGGCATTGAACCGACAAACCAGTGCTCACCTTCCTGTTCCGCGACTTTTTCATAATCCATTCGCACGGCCGAACCGTCTTTTATATTCTCCCAGTTATCAACCGGACCATGATATAGCTCAACCGATACATCGTTTGGTTTTATTTTCCCGAGTTTTATTCGTGCTCTGATACATAACTGAGATCCTACTTTGAGCAGGGGCTTCTTGGGATTGATTTCCTGCTGACCATCGTCATTTTGGACCTGCATAATCACATCCGATACGGCAAGCTCGGGCCAGTCATTCTTCATCTGGGCCTTCCAGCTCGAAAAAGCCTTGGCTTTGGAACATTCTTCCGCATTCAAATAGCGCCATTTTGCGGTAGAAGGATGATAAAATCTCCGCGTGTATTCGGCGACCATTCTGTTCGTGTTAAACCGCGGTGCTATCCACTTAATAGAATTTTTCACTCTGCGAATCCATGCTCGCGGGAGATTGTCCGCCGAACGGGTATAGAAAAGCGGGATAACCTCATTTTCCAACATATCATAGATGGCCTGAGATTCCACTACATCCTGATAGTCAACATCATCGCAGTTTTCACCGGCACCGATAATCCAGCCGCCCTCCGGCGTATAACCTTCACACCACCAGCCGTCGGCAGTACTCATATTCAATACGCCGTTAACCGCCGCTTTCATACCACTCGTACCGCTGGCTTCCATCGGTCTGCGGGGATTATTCAACCAGACATCAACTCCTCTGACCAAGAACCTCGCTATATCGATATCGTAGTTTTCCAGAAAAACTATGCGACGCCTGACGCTGTTTTGATTCGCAAAATGTACGATCTGACGAATTATATCTTTACCTTCCGTATCTTTGGGATGAGCCTTGCCGGAAAATACGATCTGCATCGGCCTGTTACTATCGTTCAGCAGCTTCATAAGCCGGTCCGGATTTTTCAACAAAAGATTACCTCTTTTATAACCGGCAAAACGCCTGGCAAAACCAATTGTCAGAGCTTCGGAATCAAGAACCTCTTCGGCATGGTTTAGTTAGGTATGGTATGTGCCTCTACGCTGCATCTGGGCCTTAAGCCTGTTGCGAACAAATACAATTAGCTGTTCTTTACATCGTTTGTGTATCTGCCAGAGCTCTTCATCGGGAATCTGGTCTATTGATCCCCAAAGAGTTTGATCCATCGCTTCATCCGCCCAGCTGGGTCCGAGATATTTGTCATAAAGACAACCGAGCTCATCTGAAATCCAGTTCTTTATGTGGATTCCGTTCATAACTGAAATTATAGGCACCTCGTTGAGAGGTGTTCCCGGCCAAAGGCAGCCCCATATTCCCCGTGACACCCGCCCGTGCAGTTTGCTTACGCCGTTCGAATAGCTGCTAAGCCGTAATGCTAAAACCGGCATTTTAAACGGTTCGCCGTCATCGTCGGGAAGAATTCTGCCCAATGCTAAAAAACGCTGTCTGTTAATTCCGAGCTTCGGGAAATATCCACCAAAATATTTGTCCATTAATTCCACACGGAATTCATCGAGACCGGCTTTAACCGACGTATGGATTGTAAAGACATTACCGGCCCTGGTAGCTTCAATGGCTTCATCGAAAGTCATATTGGTAGCACTTCTGAGCTCCCGAATTCTTTCCAGCGCCATAAAAGCGGCATGTCCTTCGTTCATGTGACAAACCGTGGGCCGGATGCCCATAAGCGACAGAGCTTTTAAGCCGCCGATCCCCAACATAATCTCCTGGCGAATCCGCAGCTCACGGTCTCCCCCGTAAAGACTGCTGGTAATCATACGATCTATAGGGGAATTAACGGGCAGGTTGGTATCCAGCAGAAATAATTTTACCCTGCCGATGTAAACACGCCATATCCGGGCAACTACACACCTGCCGGGATATTCAACGCTAATCGTTAAAGGTCGGCCGCTGTCTTTACGAACAAGCTCTATCGGCATATTGTAAAAATCGTTCTCGACATATACTTCCTGCTGCCATCCGTCGATATTAAGATACTGACGGAAATAACCCTTTTGGTACATCAGCCCCACACCTATCAAAGGAATTCCGAGATCGGAAGCACTTTTCAAGTGGTCCCCTGCAAGAATTCCCAAACCGCCGGCATAAATGGGCAGACATTCATGAACGCCGAATTCGGCACTGAAATAGGCTATAGTCGGTTTGTCCGATTCCGAACAAACCCTGTCATACCAGGTCTGCTCACCAAGATAAGCTTTTAGTTTTTCCGCGGCTCGTTGTAATTGATTTAAGAAGCCCTGATTATCGGCTAAAGCATCCAGTTTCGTCTGCGGAATGCTGCCAAGCAGTCTGACAGGATTATGGCCGCAGGCAAACCACATATTGCTGTCAATGCGCTTAAATAATTCAATAAATTCAGAATCCCATGACCAATACATATTCCTGGCGATAGTATCGAGCTCCGACAAAGGATCCTGTAGTGCCGGTACAACGGTGAAGCTGCGCACTGTTGCCATATTCCTGTCTCCTCAAAGTTAGTCTTCAAGTTTTTCTAATGGTTGTAATCGACAAAAATATTCCCCGGCTTAAGCCCAAAAAGCAGTGTAATAGAGAGGTCTTAACGTCCTATATTGTTATACCCCCTTATATAAATAAAAAAGGCCCGTTAAACACAGGCCTTTTAATCTGTTGCGCGGCCCTCCTCCGCGAGTGTCGTAAGAAAGAGTTCGAAAAGAACCCATTACTTCCAAGTGGGCAATCGTTGCTTGTGTCCGAAAGTCCTATCAGGTAGGCTTTTCCGATCCATCAAGGCCTGATTTCCCTGAGTACGGGTATCGGTTCTTTCAAACACATACTTTCAATACGAACACTGCAGGGGTTAGCCCGCAACCTTATTATATACCAAATTCCTGCACAAAAGTCAATAAAATACATTTTTTCAGGACAAATAATTGCTGCTTTTTGCCCCTTACATATATGCTTTTTCGGCTCTCAACCCCTTTTTTCTAAAGACAATTTCAAAGGTAAAAAAATATTTAATAAAACGTATAAAAACTGTAGTTCTAAAAGAAATGAAATTTGCTATGAATCTCGCAATATGGCGTTGACGGACTGGGCCAGACCTTTGACTATATCGGCCTGAAATTTATCAACCGTCTCGTGTGTGAGTGTGCCTTGCTCATCCCTGAATTGCAGTGATAATGTAACGCTTTTTCGACCTGCCGGTATTCCTTTGCCGCGATATATCCCGACAAATTTAACATCCTGTAGCTCCCCGGAGGCATTGTTCCTTACCACCTCTATTATATCCGCCCAGCGAACCGACTCATCCACGATTATCGAAAGGTCCCGTTGTACGGCGGGAAATCTCGGAATGGGCCTCACCTCGAACTCATTACTGCTCAAAGATAACAGATACTTAAATTCCAGCTCCGCGGCACAGGGTGTCACGTCTTTAAAATCGAACTTCTTTTTCACCGCCTCGCCGACAATCCCCGCCGTTCCGATTGGCTGGGAATTCACAATTATTTGTGCGCCGGTCTGCGCCCATTTTAATTCTACAGGAGCCAAAGTCACCTGTACATCCCTGGAAATATTATTTATCAAACCATCTATCACACCACTAAGCTCCCTCAAATCACCGTCACAGGTCAGGGCAAGTTTCGTCGTCTCTTCCGGCAAACCACCAGCCCGGCCAGGCACCGACACAAAAGTCTCCGCTATTTCATATATCATGCATGGGGAATTTTTCACGTTCAAATTTGTTTTGAGCACTCCCATCAAAGAGCCGATAAGTGTCTGGCGAAGGATATTGGC
>Ga0315545_1002420_pt1 | contig 16845 bp, 15 predicted proteins | sample SalMarSW160210MG_FD_203096 | JGI IMG/M metagenome (GOLD analysis project Ga0315545, IMG submission 203096) | Salt marsh sediment microbial communities from the Plum Island Ecosystem LTER, Massachusetts, United States - Salt Marsh Sediment SW1602-10 ...
GAAAAAGGGATTTCTAATCTCGTTTCGTCTCTTTTCAAAGGAATAGGTATACCCGCTCGTGTTGTATACGGAATTTCCTTCCAGAAAGATATCGTAGTGAGTATCGGGGACACAAATCTCGTGTTCGATCTTCCCAACAGCGAGCGATTCTGGGTGGAAGTATTTTTCCCTGAAATCGGCTGGGTTGGATACGATCCTCACGGGATGTATTTTGGAATACTGCCTCATACGGTGAAACTCTCTGTGGGGCCTGACTCCGACTTCGTCGTGGAGAAATGGGGTGTAGAAGGTGAGGCGGAAATCCAGAAGGAGTTCATCTACGACATTCAGTCCGATTACAACAGTGCTCTTTTTAATGGGTACGGATTCAGGGATGTGGATAAAATCGTTTTGTGTCCCGTGCTTACCGATATCGCCACATACGGCAGGGAGCCGAGTCTGGAAATCGAGGGTCTCGAACTCGAGAAAACTCATACGCCTGCGCAAGCGGACACACCCGAAACGGTTATGAGCAATAGTGAAATCACGAGGAGTCTCGTGCTAGATGCCACCCTGGAGAGGGTCTACGCACAAAAAATCGATCTCAATGTTCCTGTCATGCTCACAGAAGTGAGGTTACCGTTGCTGAAATTCGGAGATCAGGGAAGAATCTGGGTCGAGGTGTACACTGATTTAAACGGTATTCCCGGTGATCTTCTCTTCAAGACCTTCAGTATAGATTCCACTCGTATCCGCTACATGCTTATTGATAATCCCTGGCTCTCCTTCCCTTTTGGAAAGAAACCGAACGCGCTTTTCACCCCCGGAAAATACTGGATTATGCTGCGGTCCTCTGGAACCTGCATATTCAACTGGTATGCAACAGAAGGAAATATCTTCGGCCGGAAGACTGACACGGTGTACTGGAAGGTCGGCGAGAAAAGATGGAACTGGAACAATGTTCCGAATTACGACATGAATTTTCAACTGATCGGAAAATACCAGTAGAAAAAGGGGAAAGGAAAGCTCATATCTCCCCTCTGGAGAATCGATTTTTCAGCTCCTTAATGCTGCCTGCTCTGATCGCATCCCTTATCTGCCTTACAAATTGCATGATGTAGTGAAGGTTGTGAATTGTCGCGAGTCTGTATGCGAGTATCTCACGGGTTTTGAAAAGGTGGCGGAGGTACGCACGCGAAAAATGTGTACACGTGTAACAGGTGCATCCGCGGAGAATGGGGTTTGTATCCTCGGCATTCGTACTATTTTTTAAAACAAGCCTCCCCCCCGGAACAAACACGCTCCCGTTGCGGGCATTCCGTGTGGGCAGTACCGAATCAAACATGTCGATGCCCCTCATGACCGCTTCGAGTATGTCTTCCGGAGCTCCCACACCCATGAGATATCTCGGCGCGTCTTCAGGGAGAAATTCCGTGGTGAAATCAATGATCCTGTACATGCTGCTTTTGTCCTCTCCCACCGAAAGCCCGCCCAGAGCATAACCGGGAAAACCGATTTGTACGGTTCGTTGTGCACAGCGCTCCCGCAGGTCTTCGAAAATATTCCCCTGAATTATCCCGAAGAGTATCGATTCACCTGGGTCAGCGCTCCACGCAGCCTTGGATCTTTGTGCCCAATCCACGGTTAATTCCGCAGCTGCTGCGGATTCATCATGGGAAGAAGGAACCGCAGTGCAGATATCCAGAGGCATAATGACATCTGCCCCTATGTTCCGTTCGATCTGTACAACCATTTCAGGAGAGAGAAAATGTTTTGATCCGTCGATATGGGAATTAAACTCTATTCCTTCCTCGCGTATCTTTCTCAACGATGAGAGGCTGAATATCTGAAATCCTCCCGAGTCGGTGAGGAATCCCCTCTTCCATCCGGTAAATCGGTGTATACCGCCCAGTTTCTTTATGATTCTGTCGCCCGGTCTGAGAAAAAGATGATATGCGTTGCTCAAAATGATTTCAGCCCCCAATTCTTCGAGCTCTGCAGGCGAAATAGTTTTCACTGCGGCGTATGTTCCCACAGGCATGAATACAGGTGTTTCAATTTCCCTTCCGTGAAGAACAATCCTTCCGGTTCTTGCTTTTGATTGATTGTCTTTTTTTTCCACCCGAAAACCGGTCATTTTTTTCATTGCCTCTAGATAATGAGCATTGCATCACCGTAGCTGAAAAAACGGTAGTTTTTTGAAACCGCGTATTTGTATGCCTCTTCAATCAGCTGCTTACCTGCAAATGCGGCGACAAGGAGGATGAGAGTTGAATCCGGCATGTGAAAGTTTGTAATCATCCCTTCTACAGTTCTGAATCTGTATCCTGGATAGATATACAGGTCTGTTTCGCGCTTCCCGCTTGTTATTTTTACGTTCTCATCAACCGAAGACTCAATTGCCCTGACGCTCGTCGTTCCAACACAGATTATTCTTCGTTTTTGTTCAATGCTTCGGTTTATATGCTCTGCAGATTCTTCGGAAATAGCGTACAGCTCACTGTGTATCTTGTGATTTCTGTAATCATCTTCTCTTACAGGCTGAAAGCTCCCCCATTCGACATAGAGAGTGACGGGTACGAACGAAACACCTATTCCCCGGATGCCCTGAATCATCTCGCTCGTGAAATGCAGCCCGGCCGTAGGGGACGCCACTGCTCCGTACGATCGCGAAAAAACCGTCTGATATCGAAGGTCGTCGATCTCTTCTTCCGGTTTTCTCTTTATATATTTCGGCAGAGGAATTTCGCCGATCTGTTTCAGCGATTCATAAGAAAGCGGTGAAGAGAATGCGGCCCTGAAAAGCCCCCCTTCAAGAACTTCCAGGACGGTGAGGGAAACGTTTTTCAGGATATCGATCTGTGTTCCTGTCCTTACCCTTCTTGCCGGTCGAATCAGGCACAGCCAGTCCGAACCGCGGAGCTTTCGCGTGAGAAGGACTTCCACCCTGCCGCCGCTTTCCTTTTTCTGCCCGTACAAACGGGCGTGAATGACCCGTGCGTCGTTGTACACAATACAGTCGTGAGAGAAAAGGTAGTCTCGAAGATTTTCGAACTGATCGTCGAAAAAGGTCTTCTCAGCGCGGTTGAGGACGAGAAGCCGGGACTGTCCCCTTTGTTCTGAAGGATACTGTGCAATGAGCCGTTCGGGAATCTGGATATGAAAATCGTTCAAAGAATACCGCATTACCCCTGTAACGAGAATCGATAGTTATCGAGACGCGAACCCCTGTAATAAAAGGCGATGATCTGCTTAAAGGAGAAACCCCGGTATGCCATTTCACGCGCACCGAGCTGACTCATTCCCACCCCGTGTCCGTACCCCCTTCCTGTGAAGGTAAATACAGACTCTCCTTCCTTTTTCGTTTTATCTATTGAGAGAAGAAAAAGACTCTTGAAATTCTTTGGGCCGAGGAGCAGCCTCATGCTGTTTCCCCTGATTATATGACGTTCTTTCCCGCTGAATTCAAGAATGAAATGGCTCACCCTTCCGGAACCTGTTTTTCCCCCTATGTGAATATCCGTAAGGTGTCGTGAGCCGTTTCCAAGATCGAGTGCGTGTACAATGTCTTTGCCTTCTGCGCTGTACTGCCAGAGAAAATATTCGTTATCCACTGAATATGGGTCAGGGAAAGCTCTCAGGTACGGAATATCCTGCTGGAAAACGTCGCCGCAATTCTCCGTAATTCCTCCTGATGATGAATGAAAAAACGCCTCAATGGGCTGGTCTTTGTACAAAACGACAAGTCCCTCTGTTGCCGAGATGGCATCTGCAATCCGCGGAGCTCGTTCCTCATACACGTACTTTTGATGTACCTCCGTGTCCTCAATGTCGTATGGCCCGTCCCGGTTGCTGAGTATCCTCCCGTACACATAGGTACGTGACACCACTGCCTGGGCCTTCAGCGCTTCTTCAGGCCAGTCTTCCGCCACTTCACTTGCGACTACGCCCCGTATGTACACTTCAAGGGGCACTTCGTTCACGACAAGGCCTTGGATGAAACGGAGGTCTCCGTAATATTTTTTCCCGTTGATTACAAGCGGGCGAGCGCTTTTAATACGGACCGGGTAAAGGCATTGACGGTCTGCGATAAGGACAAACTCGTCCTCCACGGTGATGTCGATTCTGGAGGGGAGCTGGCTTGTGTCGCCATTGAGGATTAAAACCGCATTCTCCGAAACAAGCTCGAACTCACGAACCTGTCTGAGAACAGCAACACGAACGGCGGTTTTTTCCTCTACAGGAAATTCCCTGATAACAGGAGCAACCATGCCGCACCCTGTAGCGCAGAGAAAAAACACACTCAGAAAAGTCAAAACCCTGTGCCGATAAAGTGGAATCAATTGAAGACGCACGGGTACAGAAAGTGCCGTTGCTCTGCGTGTACGTTTCACCTTTAAAAGAGCTCTCCTTCAATCGGGGTATCAGCCTTGAAACCGAGATGTGTGTACGCAAGCTTTGTTGCAACCCTTCCCTTCTGCGTTCTCTTTATAAAACCGATCTGGATGAGATACGGCTCATATACGTCCTCAATAGTATCTCTGTCCTCGCCGAGGGATACGGCGAGCGTGTCAAGTCCGACCGGGCCTCCACTGTATTTCGAAATGATCGTATCGATGAGCCGTTTATCCATGGTATCGAGTCCGAGTTTGTCGAGTTTGAGTATTTCGAGCCCTTCATGGGCTGTCTCCTCATCGATGTATCCATTTCCTTCAACTTCCGCAATATCCCGTATTCGGCGCAGGATTCGATTTGCCACTCTGGGAGTACCCCGCGCACGCGTGGCGATGGTCATTGCTCCCTCTTCTGTTATCTCGATATTCAGAATACGGGCCGACCTCCTGACAATGTCATAGATTTCATCCGTTTCGTAAAAATCTATCCGCTGTGTAATTCCGAACCGTGCCCTGAGTGGTGCGCTTAAAAGACCCCCGCGTGTTGTTGCACCGATGAGTGTGAATCGTTTCAGTGCGATCTTTATCGACTTGGCACCCGGGCCCTGGCCGATAACGATATCAAGAGTATAGTCCTCCAGTGCCGGATATAGAATCTCCTCTAATATTGGTTTCAAGCGGTGAATCTCGTCGATAAAGAGGACATCCCGGGACTGAAGTGAGGAGAGGATCGCCGCAAGATCACCCGGCCTCTCGACTGCAGGCGCTGAGGTTGCCTTGAATCTGACACCGAGCTCGTTTGCAATGATCGATGCAAGTGTTGTTTTTCCCAACCCTGGGGGCCCGTGCAGCAGCACATGATCGAGATTCTCATGTCTCTTGAGAGCCGCTTTGATGTATATCTCGATTTGTTTTTTCAGGTCCTTCTGACCGATGAAATCATTCAGCCGTAACGGTCTGAGTGACCCTTCATCTCGGTCACTTGAAAGCCTTTTTGGATCTGAAACCCGGTCCTTTTGTTCCATCGAACGCCCTTTTTAAACCGTTTCCTCCAGCCGCAGTGTAACAGCCACAGGATGCCGTCCGCATGCTTCAAAAAAGCTCATTATTCAGGAAAGGTGCCGTAGAGCCGCCTCCACAAGTGTCTCTATGTCCGCTTCATCACCTTTCTCCACCATTGCTTTTTCGACTGCCTTTCTCGATTCCGCTGGAGTGAATCCTAGTGTTTCGAGAGCCCCGATTGCATCGATATAAAGCGAAGATTCCGGCGTGTGAACGGTATCGAAAAATTTCCTCACCTTTTCCTTAAGCTCGATAATTATCTGCTGAGCTTTTTTCCTTCCAATGCCAGACATTGCCATCAAGAACGAGGTGTCCTCCGAAACCACTGCCCTGACGATATCCGCTGCATTTCTTGTGCCGAGTATTTTAATCGATTGTTTTGGTCCGATGCCGCTGACTGTGAGAAGAAGATTGAATAGAATGTGTTCATCACGGCTGATAAATCCGTAGAGGTCCATGGTGTCTTCTCGGTGAATAAGCCTCGTGTACAGCCTTAATTCCGGAGTGTCGCATGTGAAGGTATTCGTTATTTCCTGCAACGTGCGGGCAGAACAGTACACGATATAACCAACACCGTTGACATCCAGAATGCATGACTCTTCCCCTATATGTACGATTTTTCCTCTCAGATACCCTATCATGGGGCTCACATTCTCGGTTGAGATTTTTGACACCGCTGTATTGGGGCGAAACAACACACACTAGAGTACTGTAATCGCTCGAAAAGGGCAACGAATATTTCCGGCACATCGACCTCAGAAAGGCCGGGAGTCTCCTCTTTCATGCTGTCACCGAGCTTTTTGCATTGCAGCAAATCGCAATAGCAAGTGCGTCGGCTGCATGATTCGGTTTTGGAATTTCATTCATGCTGAGAAGGGTTTTCACCATCATTTGTATCTGCGACTTGCCTGCTCTTCCGGACCGACCGATGGTGGATTTTACTTCAAGAGGGGTGAATTTTCTGATTTCAAGTCCAAAATGACGTGCTGCGAGTGTGATGACCCCTATTGCTTCACTTACTTCAACGAGGGACTTGAGATTCCTGCTGAAAAATACCGTTTCAATTGCAATTGCATCGGGCCCGTACCTCTCGATTACGGATGTGACTTCATTGAATATCTTCAAAAGACGGCAGCCGTGGTCCGTTCTTGGAGAAGTCGAAATAACACCGTAATCGATCAGGTGTATGCTGTCATCCTCTCCGACCTGTATACACCCGTATCCTGTTTCGGCAACTCCTGGATCTATACCGAGGATTATCGATGCTTCCTTTCCCATCGCATTGGTTCTGTTCGCAGGATATACCCGATCAGTGGGATATGTTCTCCATCACCTCTTCGGGGATGTCGAAGTTTGCCGCTACGTTCTGCACGTCATCATTGTCTTCAAGTTTTTCGATGAGGCCAAGGATCTTCTCGGCGCTCTTCGCTTCGAGTTTTATCGTGGTATTCGGAATCCGCATGATATCGCCCAATATGAGATCAAACCCCTTTTGCTGAAAAGCAGATTTCACCGATTCAAACTGTTCAGGAGCTGTCGTGATTTCCCAGACCTCTCCGTCCCTGGTGATGTCCTCCGCCCCCGCCTCGAGCGCCGCCTCCATTACGGAATCCTCTTCGTATTTTTCTGAGCTCAGCGTCAATACTCCTTTTTTCTCGAATATCCAGGACACACAGCCGTTCTCCCCGAGGTTTCCACCATTTTTGGTGAGTAGGCTTCGAATGTCCGCAGTGGTTCTATTCTTGTTGTCCGTCATCGCATCGATCATGATTGCGACGCCGTATGGTCCGTACCCCTCATAGACCACCTCTTCCAGATGATATCCTTCCAACTCGCCTGTTCCCTTTTTAATTGCCTTTTCGATGTTGTCCTTGGGCATATTTGCTTCTTTCGCCTTGTTTATGACAGTTCTCAACCGTGGATTTGCATCCGGGTCTCCTCCTCCAATCCGGGCCGCAATAGTGATCTCTTTTATGATCTTAGTAAAGAGCTTCCCCCTTTTTTCATCCGTCGCTCCCTTCTTATGGCGAATTGAATGCCACTTGCTATGACCAGACATACTTCCTCCATACTGTAAAAAATTCCATTTATCGAGATACAGGACCCAGCACTCAAAATAACACTGAATCGGAGAACTTGCAAGCAAATAGATATCCGATGAATACTGCTGAGAAACCGCGCTCACCGGCTATGTTTAATGATCTCTCTATAATGAGCTCTCACAGAATTGAAGAATTCAATCGTTTCTTTTCTTCTATAATCTCTGTATGTCCACTCCCACGGTGTGAAACTCTTGTTTTGAAACCTCAAGGTTACTTCAGCGTATATTCCGTCTCTCAGGTATATTCTGTGCTGGTTGTTTTTGGTCGTTGCAAGTACGACTTTCGCACTCGTGATGTACCCTGGATCGATATTTACGTTTCGCTTGTTCTCATGTGAGAACATTTCTGTTTCCATGTGATTGGTGCGCAATTTGATATCTGAAAGTTCTTCCATACTGATCAACTGTTCAAATACAACATAGATCCTTTGAACCGAATCGCCCATCTCAACACAGTAGTAATCTGTTTCTATAAAAGGATGTGGTGAGGTTCTCTTCCAGACCTTCCCGAACTGTTCCTCGAGGATTTGGAATATTCGGGAAACATCGACGCTGCTGTTGTAAAGGAGACCTGTGAAGAGAATTGCCTTTCTCGGTATGAAAACCGCTCCCATTTCTTGTTTCCCTCCGTATTACATTGTTCACGAACGGAACAAAAAAGTGCGGACCGGCACATAGCGGGGACCTTCCCTGTGAAGGATTGATCTGAACAGGATTGTTTCTTTTACCTGAAACCCCCCGAACTTTTGATCTTGATAGGTGTGAAGAATCTGTACAATATTCCTGTCGAACTGCCCTTTTATCCGTCCTATCGTGATGTGCGGTGTATACTCTTTTTCCTCCCGATGTACTTCGAGAGCGCTATGATCGAGTGCGTCGCATATCGCAGAGTAGGATTTTTTCAATCCCTGATTGGGGTCGTCAACACCGATCCACAAAACACGCGGTCTCTCCGATGAAGGAAAGGCGGAGATTCCGCAAACCTTCACGAAAAAAGGTGGCATTCCTGCAAGGGCACTCCCGATTATTTCTGTAAGTTCTTCGATGTTACTCTCCGCAACCTCCCCCAGAAAATTTAGAGTGATGTGGACGTTATCCTCCCCCACCCATTTGATTGACCGATTGGATGACCTGAAATTCTGCACGAGTGTGTTGATCTGTTTTTTCATTTCTTCGGGCAAGACCGCAGCTATGAAGACACGCACCCTTTTATCCCTCCTTCAGATGTGTAAGAAGCATAAAAAGCGCCTTGTTTACGCTTCGCACTCTCACGGTTTCACGATCTCCCGGAAATGTATTCACTTCAACGGTCACGGGCCCGCCGTTTTTTCGTACACAGATATACACCGTTCCGACTGGTTTCTGCGTGCTTCCGCCTTCCGGACCCGCTATTCCTGTGATCGAAACCGCAATGTCCGATTGAAAGCATCTTTGTGCTCCAAAAGCCATCTCTCTTGCGGTCTGATCACTCACTGCACCGTAGGTGCAGAGAGTTGATTCTGAAACACCGAGCAGACGCTTCTTTGCCACATTATCGTATGCAACGATACCCCCGATGAAGTATCTCGAGCTTCCCGGAACATCGGTGAGCATCTTTGCGAGGTACCCAGCAGTGCACGATTCCGCAACAGATAGTGTGAAAGATCGACTCAGCAGTTTTTCACCGACGATTGAGACGAGATTCTCATTGCCCCTGCATATGAATCGATTTTGCAGAGTTTCGATTATTTCATCAACACATTGTGTAATTTCAACTGTATCCGACTCCACCCTTACTCTGATAATCCCGCAATGGGTTCTGGTCCCGTAGCCTATCCCGCTGTATTTCGATATGATCTTTTCTATTTTCTGATCGAGCACGTACTCCGCGATATCTCCGAACAGGATGATTTCCGACCGGTAATCGCGAGAAAATACGGATTCCTTTTCAAGCAAAGGGATCACCTGCTGGTCGAACATGCATGTCATTTCTCTTGGAACACCGGGCAGAGAAAATATGCGTCTGTTTTCCGATTTGACATAAAAACCGTATGCAAGCCCCACTGCATTATCCAAAAGTCGTCCACCTTCTGGATACGCTGCTTGATACATATCGGCCGTGCGAAACGTCCGCCCTTTCTGTGTATACCACTTCCTGAGACAATCGAGGCCCCCCTCTTCTATCACAAGCCTCTTGTTCAAAACTCTGCCGAGAATTTTCCTTGTGATGTCGTCCCTGGTCGCGCCAAGACCGCCTGTAAATATATATATTCCCTCTCGATGAATAAACCGATCGACCGTGTCGACCGCAATTCCGTAATTGTCAGGAAGCGTAATGATTGACGTGACGTTGAGTCCCCTATCAACGAGTTGTCCGGAGATGTACACGGCGTTCGTGTTTGCCGTCTCACCCTTGGTGAGTTCGTCTCCGATGCTGATGATGTACACATTTTCCATTACTGTGCCCTCTCATCTGTATACCGGAAGCTGTGTCCAGCTTCCCGGTGTTTTATGAAAGGTGTGCAGAAAGAGCTGCTCGATCACTGCCCGCACCTGCACGAGCGTGTCTTTTTCCATTTTCACCTTAGATGAGAGAGAAAGCGGGTTGATCAGAGCCCACTCGATGAACCGCAACACACTTTCACGCACCTTCCTGGAAGATGCGGTTTTGCATTCCTTGCAGAGCGGAAATCCTTCAAAATGGTGGATGTAACACTTAATATTTTCGATTTCTTTGCCACACTTAATGCAATGCCGCAAATCAGGACTATACCCCATGATAGAGAGAAATTGAACATCGTACATCGAGAGAAGATACGCGCTCCTTTCCGCGTATAATGCATTGAGTACTTTCAACGCTTCACACAGCAGGGAGTACAGCTTATCGTCGGGCTGCGCCCTATCCACAAAGAGCACAACGGATTCCAGGAGCGCACTTCCCGCAATATACTTTTCGTAATCTGCGGTAATCAGGTCGTTCTGATTATGTACTTCTACGTCCTTTACTGAATAAAGCGTCGAAGTACTTTTATGATAGAGGAAAAAGCGTGAGATCGTGAATCGTTCCAGCTTGCTGCCGAACCTGCTTTTTGTCTTTCTCACACCAAACGCGGACGCTTCGATCTTTCCATACCCTTCAGTGAAAAGATGAAGGATTTTATGTCCCTCGCCGAACCGGGTGGAGTGCAAGACGATTCCATCCGTTTTTATATATCTCGTGTTCAAGCTATAACGATTATTCGTGTGATGGCTCCTGATCTCTGAGCAACATCTTCACCTTTTTAATCTTTCGCCCCTCCATTTTCTCAACCTTGAACTCGAACCTGTCATAGGATATCTTTTCGTTTACCGCCGGTATTTTCCCGAACAGATTGAATACAAAACCGCCGACAGTGTCGCTCCCGTCCTCAGGGAGATCGATATGTATCTCCTCATTAATCTCGGGAATAGGAGTACGCGCATCAAGAATATAGGAATTGGGAGCAAGCCGCTTTATCTCTTCCTCCTCATCATCATACTCATCCTGGATTTCGCCTACGATCTCCTCGAGTATGTTCTCGAGGCACACGATTCCCGCCATACCGCCGTATTCATCTACAACAACCGCGATGTGAACTTTTTTCTGGCGAAAATCCTTCAGAAGCTCATCGAGCAGTTTTCCCTCAGGAACGAAAAGCACCGGCCTCAGAATTTTCTTCAAGTCCACTTCTTTTTTTCCCTTCGTCACCACAGAAAGGAGATCTTTTGCATAAAGAAACCCAATCACATTATCGATAGTGTTCTCATACACTGGAATTCTTGAATGGCCGCTTTTTATAACCACACTGAGTATATCCTCAAGCGGCATATCGACTGATATCGTAACCACATCCGTACGGGGCACCATTATTGATTTCACCGCTGTTTCCGCCAGCCCGAATATTCCCCGTATCATTGCACGTTCGTCTTCTTCGATTTCAGAATTTCTTTCGCTGATCATATCCTCAAGCTTTTTCCCTTTTCTTCGCTTGAATGGTTTGAGTTTCATATATTTTTCTTGACCTCCGATAATATGTGCGCACTCAATTCATGCATCTTTTTTTCTTCCTCCGAATCTTCATGGGTGTACCCCATAAGGTGAAGTAACCCGTGAATAAAGAGGACAACAAACTCCTCTGCGAGAGTTTCCCCAAGCCGGTCTGCCTGACACTGCGCCGTATCGATGGAAATAACGATATCGCCGAGGTTGGTGTTCGGATTCGGAAGAAAACCGCCTTCTGAAAGGGAAAACGAAAGAACGTCAGTGGGATAATCTCTTTTCCTGTAGTGTTTGTTCAACCGGTGGATAAAAGGATCGTCACAGACTACGAGAGAAATGTCTTTTTCTTCCCTGCCAGTGCTCTGAAAAACTTTTTGGGCAATGGTATGGAGCTCTTCATTTTGAACCGGGAGCTCTCTGTTCTCCTTCCTGACGTATATATGAAAATACATATAAATAACTACAGTGCTTCCTCTTGTTTTTTTATTTCCTTTTCATCTGGATACTCTATTCGGGTATGATACAGGCCCGTGAGATAACGCCTGAATACGATGGAGATTTTCATCAGTCCACGGAGAGTCAGAGGGCTTTCATTGAGCTGCCCCTCCCTGAATTTACTCTCTATGACGTCATTCACCAGCTCTTCTATTCTCTTGGCTGAGGAATTTTTCATGGTTCTTGAAGCCGCCTCGACCGTATCTGCAAGCATAACGATTGCAGCTTCACGCGTCTGAGGCTTCGGCCCCTGGTAGTGGTAGTCCTTTTTGTCTACTTCCAATCCCTCCCTTTCCTTTTTCAATGCCTGATGATAGAAGTATTTCATGAGCGAAGTGCCGTGGTGCTGGGCAATGATGTCCACGACCTCCTTCGGAAGCTTCATTTGTTTTGCCGTCTCGACTCCGATCTTGACGTGCGCCTTCAGAATCGAGTTCGACAGAGATGGTTTTATATAGTTGTGTTTACTTTCTCCCTGGGTGTTTTCAATATAGTATTCGGCGTTCGGAATCTTCCCGATATCATGATAGAGGGCTGCCACTCGCACAAGAAGGGGATTTGCCTTGATGTACCGCGCAGCGTTTTCCGCCATGTTTGCAACATTGATGCTGTGGTGATATGTTCCGGGTGCCTCGAGTTGAATTTTTTTCATGATGGAAGTATTGAGATCGGCGAGTTCGAGCAGACGAAAATTCGTGGGCATATTCCACACGATTTCAAGGAATGGTATTATCCCCAGGGATAGAATCACAGACACGATCCCATTGCCTGTACCCCAGATAAGAAGGGTGAAGAAATCCCTTGATGACATCTCTCTGAGTAGTCCGATGGCAGACAAAATCAACACGTTTACGGCAATTATCAAGATGTTCGATTTCAGTATGTCGCTCCGTCTCTCGGCATCCTTGATGGCATAGATTGCAATCAGCCCCGAACCGAGGGCAAACAAAAAGGTGTAAGGATTATTTCCCGATATAAGAAGCAGATAAATCGGGAGGGTCATGGCCAGGGTGAAAGAAAATTTCCGTTTGAACAGCACCTCCGCAGTCATCGTTACACCTGCAGTGGGTACGAGTACCCCGAGAATCAGGTTGTGCGGCTTCCCCTTGATAAGCGTTATGAGATAGCAGTAACCCACGGTGAACACGGTGAAGGCAATCAGTATCAGATATTTTTTTAAATCGATCCTGTTTCCCTCTTCCATGAAGGGGATCATGGTGAGATAAAAAAGAATCAACATTAGTATTCCGATTCCGACAATCGCCTTGAAATTGAACGTGTTCGTGTACAACGTTATTGCTTCCAGCTTCGGAAAGTTATCCTCGTTTATCTCCTCACCTCTTCTGATGACGATCGCCCCTTTCTTGATGGTATTCATCACAGGTTTGACCTTCTGAACCTCTTCTATCATCAGTTTGTTACTTTCATCAATGTTGAGAAATATATTCGGATGTGTGAAGAGAAGCGCAACTTCAGACATCAGTTCTCTTGCTCCTGAGTCGATTTCGGCATAGTTCGTGCGAAACGCCTCATCCACCCAGAGACCTGTCTCATCGCTGGCGATAATCTGATCGATTTCTATGGTCTCAAGAATGATTTCTGTTTCTTTTATTTTTTTCAACACAATTCCGTTTCTGTCATACGCCTTCAGCTCTTCCCTGCTGTATGCGCTCACACCGGTGCTGAGCGCTGCTTTTAGAAGGTCTCTGATCGGTTCATTGAATATTTCCGCGTCATATTCCCGAATGAGGCGCTCCAGAAGGCTGTCGTCGATATTTTTCACTCCAAGCTCATCGAACATTCTTTTTGCTTCTTCCGATGTGAACTCCGAGTCCTTCGTTTTTTCGAGAACCGCGATAAACGAATCGAGCGATTCAATTATTCCGTCATTTATCGAGAGTTGAAAATTAAAAATGTATTCGACCCTCTCTTTTGCCTCCTCCCTACGCTTTTCTGTTTCCTCGACGTTTATGTATGTAATATCTCTTGGACTAATAATGTCCTCGCTCGAAATGTCCCCTTTCCGATATTTATAGCTGACTCCGAAGTAGGGTTTCGCAATCATCCATAACATTACACAAAAAGCGCCCACGAGCGTCATGAAAAAGAGTATTCTCTTCTTTCCACTTTTTGTGATCTTTATCGGGGACATGCTCTATTCTTTCTTCGCTTTCTCAAAGGCGTTGATGATTTTCTCCACGAGAGGATGACGGACAACATCCTCCGGCCCGAGGTATACAAAAGATATATCCTCTATGTCGTTCAAAATTTTTGATGCCGTGATTAAACCTGAGGCTTTCGTTTTCGGGAGATCAATCTGCGTGATATCTCCGGTTACGATGGTTTTTGAATTGTACCCCAGCCTGGTAAGAAACATCAGGATCTGCCCCCTGCTCGTATTCTGCGCTTCATCGAGTATGATAAAGGAGTCATGAAGAGTCCTGCCGCGCATATAAGCGAGCGGGACGACTTCAATGGCCCCTCTCTCTACGTACTTTTGAAACAGTGCGTAGGGGATCATATCGTATATCGCGTCATAGAGAGGTCGAAGATAGGGATTTACTTTTTGTTCGAGGTCTCCCGGAAGAAACCCGAGGTTTTCCCCGGCCTCCACAACGGGTCGCGTAAGGATAATCCTCGATATATTTTCAGACAAAAGATAATGCAGGGCAAACGCCATTGCGAGATAGGTTTTTCCTGTTCCTGCTGGACCGATCGCAAAAGTAAGATCATTTTTCTTTATTGCATCGAAATACTGAGCCTGCCCCGAGGATTTTGGAGAAATGATCTTCCCATTGGAGCCAATGGTAATCTGTTTGTTCTGGTACTCCTCGATCGTGAAACCTACGTCCTTTTTCACTCTATCGATAATGAGCGTAACATCTTTTTTATCAATATGTCCCTTATTATTGTACAGGAAAACAATATTTTCAATGATTTTTTTCCCCTGAAGTATCTTGAGCTGAGTGCCGCGAAGCGAAAGGTGAGAACTTCTTCCGCCTATGTAGACTCCTGTCGCATTTTCGATTTGGTGTATGACCTCGTCGCTGTTTGCATAGAGGACCTGAAGCACGTCCCTGTCGTGGAGTTCAACCTGTGCTTCCGATAAGTGTGTGTTCCCATCTTCTATGGAAACAAAGCTTCCACCTGATCGAAATGAATCTGAATCGTCCATATCGCCCTGGAGGTTTCTTCGCACTCCTTTATTATAGTGTGTAACTCGTCAAAATATACTATGAAAACGACAAAAAGAGGAAAACAAATTATTTCCCGGTCACCTCACCAAGATGTATTCCGAGCTCTGAAAGTTGAGCAGTGCTGACTAAATCCGGCGCCCCTGTAAGCGGACAGATTCCACTCGCAGTCTTTGGAAAGGGAATTACGTCTCTTATTGACTCCTCTTTCTGTAACATCATCACGATTCTGTCGAGACCGAAGGCAATGCCTCCGTGAGGCGGTGCCCCATACTGCAGGGCTTCAAGGAGAAAACCGAACTTTTTTCTTATTTCGTCATCTTCGAGTCCAAGCACCGAGAACACTCTCTTTTGCACGTCGTTTCGATGGATTCGAATGCTTCCTCCCCCAAGCTCGATTCCGTTCAGTACGAAATCGTAACTTTTTGACTTTGCCGAGAAAGGGTTTTTTTCGAGGGCCTCAACATCCTTTTCCTTCGGAGAAGTAAAGGGATGGTGCACTGATACGATTTTATTCTCCTCGTCACTCCATTCAAAAAGAGGAAAATCGGTTATCCAGCAGAACTCAAATGTATCATTTTCCGTGAGCCCGAGAATCCGGGCCATCTCCTGTCTGATCCATCCCAATGCAGGAAGAACTGCCTGTTTTAAACCAAACGCTGCGAGCAAGGTAAAATCGCTCTTCCCTTCTTTTTGCATCACTTCTTTGATACTGGAGCCGAAGAGTTTCATCATGGGACCAGATTCTTCTCCCTTTACGCACCTCAGCCATGTGAAGAAGTCAACACCGCGTTTTTTTGCGAAGTCTGTAAAAGAATCCAGCGTTTTTCTCGTGACCCCCTCCGTTTTATCAACCAGGAGCCCGTAGAGACACTTTCCTTTTTCAAACCCCTCTCGCATGAACTCCTTTGGATTCAGCTTCTGAAAGGAGAAAAGATCCCTTATTTCCAGTCCATACCGGAGATCAGGCCTTTCCGTGCCATAGCGTTCCATTGCAGTATCATAGGGCAGTCTTTTCACTGGAGCCTCGAGGGCAATGCCGTAACAGTCGCGCAGTACCCTCGCAAACATGCCGTCGATAAGTCGGTAGATGTCCTCTTCTTCGATAAATGATGCTTCGATATCGATCTGGGTAAATTCCGGCTGACGATCAGCCCGAAGGTCTTCATCTCTGAAACAGCGTACGATCTGGTAGTATTTCTCGAATCCGGCCACCATCAACAACTGTTTGAATATCTGCGGTGACTGAGGAAGAGCATAAAACCTTGCTGGGTTCAGTCTGGAAGGCACGAGGAAGTCACGTGCACCTTCGGGTGTTGATTTTGTGAGAAATGGTGTTTCTATGTCGATATACCCCATTTCATTGAGGTACCCTCGAACGCTGTTGACGATCCTGTGGCGCATGAGAATATTTTCTTTCATTTTCGCCCGTCTGAGATCCAAATAGCGGTATTTGAGACGGAGCTCCTCCGACACACCGCTCTGTTTGATTACACCGATTGGAGGGGTTTTTGCGCCGTTGAGTACAGTGTACTCATCCACCCAGACCTCAAAATTCCCTGTCTGAAGCTCCGGATTCGGATTCTCCCTTTTTCTAACCTCACCAAGAGCACTGATTACGTA
>Ga0315545_1002421_pt1 | contig 16844 bp, 11 predicted proteins | sample SalMarSW160210MG_FD_203096 | JGI IMG/M metagenome (GOLD analysis project Ga0315545, IMG submission 203096) | Salt marsh sediment microbial communities from the Plum Island Ecosystem LTER, Massachusetts, United States - Salt Marsh Sediment SW1602-10 ...
CTGCCGCCGAGAGCGTGCTGTTGAGCGTCTCGAGCTCGCAGGAGAGTCTCGGTGTGCTGTTCGAGGAAACCGCGCCGAACTCCGGCAAGTTCGCGGCAGTTGTCACGCTCGATGACGGCGCGCCGGCCGCCGATGAGCTGCTTCAGGTCGCAGCGGCCGACACGATCACCGCGCAATACAGTGATGCCGACGACGGCACAGGCTCAGCGGCGCTCGTGACGGCGGAAGCCGACGTTGACCTTGTCCCGCCCGGCATCTCCGGCCTGGCGTTCTCCGACGCGACCGACACGAGCTTCGAGGTGAGCTGGACGACGGACGAGCCGTGCATCGGCGCCGTCCAGTACGGCAAAACGACCGGCACCGCTGTGCTGCTTTGGTCGGCCGGATACGCAACGGCGCACTCGTTCACGGTCACCGGGCTCGACGAGAACAGCGGCTACTTCGTCACGGTTGCCGTGACCGACGAGGCGGGGAACGAGACGGTCGACGACAACGGCGGAAGCTGGTATCGCGTCTACACCGACGTGCGCAAAGAGCTGTTCTTCGACGACTTCGATTGCGACGAGAAGGGCTGGACGCATTCGGGCGTTGGCGACGAATGGGAACGCGGCGCGCCGAGCTACGGGATCGTGTCGGCCGCATCGCTGCCCAACTGCTGGGCGACCGATCTGAGCGGGACGTATCCCGGGACGGTCAACGCGTCGTTGAAAAGCCCCGCAATCGCTCTCGACGCGGATGCGTGGGTCGCGTTCAAGCACTGGTATAACATCGAGGAGTATGAGCTCGACGACGGGATCGGGCGCGTCGAGGTGAGCACGAACGGCGTCGACTGGGACAACGTCTCACGCGACGGCGGCTACACGGGAAAGGCCAAGAGCGGCTGGCACGACGAGGCGCTGTCGCTCGCGTCGCTTGGCGCCGCGACGGTCAACGTCCGATTCCGGCTAAGCGCCAACCAGACGATCGAGTTCTACTACTCCGGCTGGTACGTGGACGATTTCCACGTATACGTGTTGAAGCCGTATGGGTATGGCGTCCTGCTCCTCGACCGGCAGCTCTACACGGTCGTCGACCGGGTCGGCATTACATTGAAGGACGGCCACCTCAATCTCGACCCCGAGATGGTCGAGACGGCCCAGGTGGAGATCTCGAGCACGACCGACCCGGTTCCCCAGGCCGTCACGCTCACCGAGACGGACGCTGCATCGGGCATTTTCATCGGCGCGGTGCCGATCTCGCAGTTCACGGGCGTCGGCTCGCTCAAGGTGTCGCACGGCGACGTCATCACCGTTGAGTACACGGACGCCGACAACGCGCAGGGTGGCACCGACGTGCTGGTCACGGCCCTGGCCGATGTCTCGATCATCGACACCGACGGCGACGGCATGCCGGATGCGTGGGAGGAGGCGCACGGCCTCGACCCCGGCTCCGACCTCGGCGATGACGGCGCCCTGGGCGATCCAGACGGCGATGACTCGCCGAACCACGACGAGATGGTCGCCGACACCGATCCGCAGGATCCGGCGTCACGGCTGGCCGTCGTTGGGCTGGAGGACACTGCCGAGGGCGTCGTCGTGCGCTGGCAGAGCCGGCCGTTCAAGCTGTACCGAGTCTGGAGCAGCCCCGACCGGGCCGTCTGGCTCGTCGAGGAGAGCGTCCCATCGGCCGGCGACGAAACCGACTGGCTCGACACAGCGGCGTCCGTCGAAGCGGCCAAGTTCTACAAGATCGAAGTCGCGGAGTGACCCCGCCCCGGAGCCCCGAGCACGGATTACCGGCAGGCGGGTGTGCGCGCGTTACGGCTTCTTGGACTTGCGCACCGTGTTGCGCCGGGCGAAGTAGGCGACCTTCTCGAGCGACATCGTCACGTCCATGTGGTCGACGTAGACGCGCGGCGGCACGTGGAGGGGCACGGGCGCGAAGTTGACGATCCCGCGAACACCGGCGCGCACCAGTCTGTCGGCGACCTGCTGCGCCTCGCTCGCCGGCACCGCCACGATCCCCACGCGGATGCTCATCTCTCGAACGGTTTCTTCCAGCTTCTCGACGGGATAGCAGCGGCAGCCATGCAGGGCCCGGTTGACCTTAGCCGGATCGACGTCGAACGCGGCGACGATCTCCATGTTGGGACGCCTGCCGGGGAAGTAGGCGAGAAGCGCTCGGCCCAGGTTGCCGATGCCGACAAGGGCGACGCCCTGCTGCTTCGGCGCATCGAGCAGTCGTCCGATCCCGTCGATCAGCTCACGCACTTTGTAGCCACGTCGGGGCGTGCCGGCGCGGCCGACGGCCATCAGGTCGCGCCGCACTTGTGCGGCCGTCACCTCGGCCAGCGAGGCAAGCTGGTGGGAGTGCACGTGTTCGGTGCCTGACTCCAGAAGTGCGGACAGGAGCGTCCGGTACAAGCTCAGGCGGCCTATGGTCTTGGGCGAGTGCATTGTTGCGCGCGGACAGACCTACTGTGATTTCTCTCACAGAGAGCGTACCCTCGGGAGCACGGCCGGTCAACCAGTTTCGCCGCGTAGAGAGCGCTCAAGAGCGCTGACGGGCGACTTCACGCGGCTTCAGGCAAACCAGCATCGGGATCGGCTCGGCCGGTTGGTGGGGGTCGCGGAACTCGAGCTGTGTGACCTCGAAGCCCACCTCCCGCAGCAGGCGGAGCCAGGTGTCGAGCCTGAAGAGGCCACATACATGCAGGTCGGCCTCGATCTGGAGCTGGCCCGCACGCCAGATCAGGAAGATGAGCGTCACCTCGATCGTGGTGTCGCCCGGATCCGGATCGTGCTTGTTCTCGATGAGCGTGATCTGGACATCGCCCTCGGCACGCGTCTTCGCCTCCGTGTGGTCGTGCTCGAAGCGGCTGGGGTCGTACTCCTGGACCGTGAGGAAGACGCCTCCGGGCTCCAGATGGACGAAGGCCGTCGTGAACACGGCCTTCAGGTCTGTCTCGGTGAGCATGTAGCCGAGGGCGTCGAGCCCGATGACGGCCCCGAACGTCTTGCCCAGTCGAACGGTGCGCATGTCGCCTTGGACATAGGTCAGCTCGGGGTTCAGGCGCCTGGCCAGGCCGAGCACCGTCTCGCTCAAATCGACGCCCGCAAGCCTAAAGTGCTTCTTGAGGGTGTTGTCGTTATGACCCGCTCCGCAGCCGAGATCGAGCAGGGTCGCCACATCAACCTGTGCGTGATCTCGGATTGTCTTGGCGAACAGCTCCGACTCCTTGACGTAGTCCGACGGTGGGCTGATGATGGGCATTGTCCAGGCAAGATCGCCGTAGAGGCGGTTCTGCCGGGCTTCGGCCACGGGCCGGCGCTCCTAGAACTTCGTCGTGCTCGTGAAGTTGAAGTCCCGGACCTTGAGCGCGGGCACGAGCATGGGCATCCACTCGCCCGTGCGCTGGGGCGGCCCCATCGCCTCGACGCGGCCGAGCATGTCGAGCGGGTTCTCGTTGAACCGCATGTGCTTGACGGCGCCGACGATCCGGCCGCTTTCGATCAAAAACAGCCCGTCGCGCGTCATGCCCGTGAGCAGCGGCCTCATCGGATCGACCGTGCGGATGTACCAGAAGTGCGTCACGAGGAGGCCGCGCTCGGTCGACGCGACCATCTCGTCTAGGGTCGCCGTGCCGCCGTCCATGATGATATTCGCCGGGTGGCCGGTCGGCGCCTTGGCCTGCTTCTTGGCCCAGAAGCGCGAGTAGATCATGTTGGCGAGCGCGCCCTCATCGACCCACGAGATCGTCCGCGATGCCAGTCCGTCACGCTGGAACGGCTCGCCGAGGCAGTTTGGTTCGGCCGGGTCCGAGCGGATCGTGATCGTCTCCGGCGCGATCTTCTGCCCGAGCTTGCCGCGCAGGAAGTTATGCCCCTCGTCGGCGGCCTTGGCATCGAAGCCCATCCAGATGAAGAACATCAACAGCTCGCTGACGGCGGCCGGCTGCATAATGAGCGTGTATTTGCCCGCATCGAGGTCGGCCGGGTCCTGCGCCAGCTCGGCGATGCGGAGCGCTTCGTCCGCTACGGCGGCGACGTCAATCTCGTCGGTGTTCTCCGAGATCTTCTCGGCCCAGCCCGAGCCGTTGTTGCCGATGGCGGTCAGATGAACCTCGCCCTGTGTCGAGCGGTGATACGCCTTCAGGCCCGCCGAGTTGGCGATCGCAAGGAACTCGTCGCCGCTCGTGTAAGCGCCTGAGAGCCGATACCCTTTGCCCGCCACGCTCTTCGCGGCGACCGCGAGCTGTGCGCCCTTCTCCTGAGGCCCGAAGCCGGCCGTCTGGTCGAAGTAGCCATCCACCTTCGCGTACTTGGCCGTCTCGCCCGCCTCGACGGGCGGCATGTACTCGGGGTCGGGCGGCATGCTCTTGGCGATAGCTTGTGCCGCCTCGACAACCGCTTTGATCGACTCGTCGCCGAGGTCCTCGGTCGACGCCGTGCCGTGGCTCTGGCCGTACGCGCACGAAACCGTCAGCACCGCGCGCGACGACTCGAAGTTCTGCGTGATTAGGTTGTCGGCGAGCCGCGTCGTGGCGCTCATGCCGCCGTTGAGTGTCGCGACGACTGCCTCGGCGTTGGAGGCGTCGAGGATCTTCTGCAGGATGCTCTGGGCTTGCGATTCGTTCATTTCGTAGCGCCTCCCACGTCGATCTGTCGGAATCGTGCCGGGGCCGAGCCGTGCGTCATGATGGCGATCTGCATCGGATCGCCCTTGCCGCAGCCGAAAATGCCGACCGGGTCCCAGAACCGCTTGTCGCACACCGCATCGAGCGAGCCCCAGAAGTCCGTCGTGATCGCCTGATACGTCACGTCCTTGAGCATCGCGCCTTTCTTGCCGTTCTTGATCTCCCAGAAGCAGTCGCCGCCGAACTGGAAGTTCTCGCGCCGCTGGTCGATCGAGAACGAGCCCCAGCCATCGATGAGGATGCCGTCCTTTGTGTCCGAAATCAGCTCGTCGAGCGTCAGCGGCTCCGTCCCCGGCTCGAGCCCGATGTTCGACTGCCGGATGATGGGGATCGACGCCCACGAATCGGCCCGGCAACTGCCGTGCGAGCGCTCGGCGCCGATCGCGTGGCACACCTCGCGGCCCGACATGTAGTCGACCAGGATGCCGTCCTTGACCACGTGCCAGCGCTGGCCGGCCACCCCGTCGTCGTCCCAGCCGCGGCTCGCGAGGCCGAACGGCATCGTGTTGTCGCACACGATGTTCATCAGCGGCGAGCCGTACTTGAGCGCGCCGAGCTTGTCGATCGTCGCGAAGCTCGAGCCCGCCAGGCTCTCCTCCATGCCGAGCACGCGGTCGAGCTCGGTCGCGTGGCCGATCGATTCGTGCATCGTGAGCGCCAAATGCGACGGCGTCAGGATCAGGTCCTTCTTGCCCACCGGCGTCGGCTTCGCCTTCAGGTGGGCGACCGCGTCCTCGCCGACGCGCCGTGCCTCGGCCAGTAGCGGCGTGCGCTCGATGTGCTCCCAGCCCGCGCTGCGCCCCGGCGCTTCGAAGTAGCGGGTTTTCGCCGTCGAATCGTCCACGGCCGTCGCCTCGTACGTTGCGAGGCCATGCGTCGTTTCGCTCTCGACCAGCGTGCCCTCGCTCGTGGCCAGGAACCGGTGCTCGCGCCGGAAGTAGATGTGGCCGTGGTACTTCTTGACGCCCTTGACGGCGAGCACCTCCTCGCCGATCGCCAGCAGCAAGCCCGTCTTGTCCTCCAGGGACACCTCGAACGGGTCCTTCTCGACCGGCGTGCGGAACACGCCGTCGTGCACCGGCTCGGCGGCCCAGTGGATGCCGTCGGGCGCCTTGGCCAGCGCGCTTGCATGGGCGATCTCGACCGCGCGTGCAGCGATTCGCTCGATCTCGCCCGGCTCGACGCGCGCCGTGGCCGCGAAGCCCCACGCGCCATCGGCGATCACGCGCACGCCGACGCCGAACGATTCCGTGTCGCGGATCTCCTCGATCCGCTTGTCCTCGGCGGCGACGAGCTGGTTGCGCAGCCGGACGATGCGGGCATCGGCGTACGTCGCGCCCTTGTGTTTCGCCGCCTCAACGGCGTGGCGACACAGATTCTTCATCGCCTCCTCCTCTTGTCCAAAGGCATGATCAGGTTCGGAGGATAGCACAAACCGGCCGGTCGATCTCACGCGAATTCAGGAAAGCGTGCACCGGCGTTTCGTCGTCACAAAACCCTTTCCAAATGCTTCTGTCAGTGGTATTATGGATATGGGGAAATCGCCGGTCAGCTCGCTTCGCTGAAAGGCCCGTGGCCGTTCACCTGTCCGCCCCTGAGCACTGGGAACGTAGCCGTGAGCCGTAGGGTCTCCCCACCGGAAGCGCACGTGCGGAGTACGCAATGACTCGCATGAGAACAGCCATCGCCGGAGCAGTCTTGAGTCTTCTCTTGGCCCCACTCCCTGCGCTTGCAGGGGAACGCGCCCATGCCACATTCGAGAACCGCGCGAACCGGCAAGACCACGTCGATCGGTTGGCTTTGCAGAGTCAGCTCGCGAAGTTCAATGCCTGGGCTCGGGCCGCCGAGGAGGGTTGGCAAAGCAAAGGCAGTGCAAACGGCCGCCTCTACGAGCTGATGGCGATCAGGGACGGGCGCGTTTATGTGTACATCACCGCGAACGTCAACGCCGCTATCTCGACGGCAGCAGACCTTATCCGCAACGTCTCCCCCTATAACCTTAACGGCAGCGGCTGGACGGTTGGCGTCTGGGACGGTGGCGGCGTGCGGGCCTCGCACCAGGAATTCGGCGGGCGGGTCAGCATTATGGACGGCGCGAGCCCTGACAACCATGGAACGCACGTGGCCGGAACGATCGGGGCGTCGGGCGTCGTTCCGAGCGCGCTGGGCATGGCACCGAGCGTCACGATCGACTCATACGAGTGGACCAACGACGCAGCCGAGATGGCGTCGCGGGCCATGTCGTTCCCCGGCGAGCCCGGCACGATCCAGCTCTCGAACCACTCGTACTCGTACGTCTGCGGCTGGTTCGACGACGGGAGCGACATCTGGTGGTACGGCACTTGGGGCGCGAGGGAATCCGACTACTTCGGCCAGTACGACTCCAACACGAGAGACTGGGACGAGCTTTGCTTCAATGCTCCGTATTACTTGCCTTTCAAGGCGGCCGGCAACGATCGAGCCGATCCGGCGCCGCCGGAAGGGACGACGTTTCACTACTACATGCGGCGGTGGCGCACGAAAACCTACGATCCGGACAGCGATCCCTACGACGACGGCTGGGACAACGGCGGCTTCGACACCATTCCGTTCGCCAGCAACGCCAAGAACATCGTGACGGTGGGCGCCGTGTATGACGCCGTCTCGGGCGGAGAACGCTCGCTGGCCAAAGCGGTGATGACGCCGTTCAGCGGGTGGGGCCCGACCGACGACGGCCGCATCAAACCCGACATTGTCGCAAACGGCGTGACCCTTTACTCGTGCATCGCATCGAGCGATTCGAGCTACGCCTCGTACTCGGGCACCAGCACGGCGACGCCGAATGCCACGGGCTCGGCCGCGCTGCTCGTCGAATACTACGGCGAGCTGTTCCCGGGCCAGTACATGCGCGCGAGCACGATCAAGGCACTCATCATCCACACCGCCGACGACCTCGGCCGTGCGGGTCCCGATTACTCGTTCGGCTGGGGGCTCATGAACGCCAAGGCGGCGGCTGACCACATCGCACGTCACCACGACGCGCCGGCAACGAATCGCATGGTCGAGGACGTGCTTGACGTCGTTGATCCCGGGAAGACGTACCCGTTTCTGTGGGACGGCGTGAGCCCGATTCGCGTGACCCTGTGCTGGACGGACCCCCCGGCCTCGGCTGTGACCGGGCTCGACAACCCGAGCCCGCGCCTTGTCAACGATCTCGACTTGCGGGTCATCGGCCCCGGCGGGGTGGTGACGTACGAGCCGTACGTGCTCGATCCGTCAAGCCCGCTTGCCAACGCAACCCAGGGCGACAACACGCTCGACAACGTCGAGCAGGTCCTCATCTCCGAGCCGGCCGAGCCCGGCACCTACACCGCCCAAGTCACCTACAAAGGGCTCCTGACAAACGGTGAGCAAGCCTTCAGTCTACTGATCAGTGGCGCCCTGGACCTGCCTGAGGAAGCCACCATTGTCGCTATTGGCCGCTCACCCGTGAACCCCGACTGGGTTGAACTCACATGGGAAGCCGGCTTCACTTTCACGATCTACTGGACGGCCGACCCGCCCGGCACGCCGCGCACCTGGGACGCCGTGGACGGCGCCGCGCTCGCCGAGGTCGTCGACAACGGCGACGGCACATGGACCTGGACCGACAAGGGCACCGATCCCGACATGGGTGGCGTGGCCCCCAATGACGCCCAGCGCCGCTTCTACAAGATCGGCGCGCCCTAGGCTTCGATCACCTCACGGCGTCCGCGCGCTCGTACAGCACTGCGACGCCACGGACGGGTCCAAGCAGCAGAAACGGGATCAGCGCGGACTCGTCATTGCCCGGAGACTGCCCATGTTGTTTCCGATGAGTGTGATATGCTATGGAGCGCTTAGGCGAGAGGTCGGTCGATACACAAGCGTGCTGTTGATTCGTTTCCGCTTGTATGTCCGTTGCCGTGGGCGTGGCCCGTGAGTGATGTAGTTGAAATCGACGGTTCGTTCGGCGAGGGCGGGGGGCAGATTCTGCGCACGTCACTTGCCCTGTCACTGATTACCGGCCGGCCGCTGCAGATTACGCGCATTCGCGCAGGCCGCAAGAAGCCGGGCCTGGCCGCCCAGCACGTGCGCGCCGTCGAGGCGTCGTGCGCCGTTTGCCGGGGCCAGGTCGAGGGTGCGTCGCTCGGCTCGACCGAAATCGCCTTCGTGCCCAGCCAGGTCGTGCCGGGCCAGTACACGTTCGAGATCGGCACGGCGGGTGCGACCTCGCTCGTGCTGCACACGCTCTACCTGCCGCTGGCGCTCGCGGGCGGGCCGTCGGAGCTCACGATCCGCGGCGGGACGCACGTCGCGTGGAGCCCGTCGTTCCACTACCTGCGCGACCAGTGGCGGCCGGCGCTCGCCCTCATCGGCCTTGACGTCGAGATCGAGATCCGCCGCGCCGGCTACTACCCGAAGGGTGGGGGAGAGATCCTCGCACGCGTCTTCCCGCGCGCCAAGGTCGATCGCCTCAAGCTCGAGCGCGAATCGACGCCGACTGCCGCGAAGGTGACCGTTGTCTCGACGAGGCTGCCGACGCATGTCGCCGAGCGCCAGGTCAGGACCGCCCGGAAGCTCCTCGAGCAACAAGGTCTTGAAGTCAGCTCCGAGGTTGAGGAGTACGACGGAATCGCACCAGGCACGGCAACGCACGTCCGGATTCCGACCGGACGGGGTGGGGGGATGTACACGGCGCTCGGCGAGCGCGGCCTGCCGGCCGAGAAGGTCGCCACGCGCGCCGCCGAGCAGGCGATCGCGTTCGCGCGCTCCGACGCGGCGATCGACAAGTACCTGGCCGATCAGCTCGTCCTGCCGCTCGCGCTCGCCGAGGGGACAAGCGAATACACGACGAACGAGATCACCGAGCACCTCGTCACGAACGCCGAGATCGTCAGCCAGTTCCTCCCCGTCGACATCGACGTCGTCGGCGCCAAAGGCGCCCCCGGCCACGTCACCATCACCCCCGCCGACAGACCAGCCTGAGGTTTGGGCGGTCGCCCGGCGGTCATCCAGAAGGCTCCTGCACGTCCGACGTGTCACGTGGGGCTGTCTGAGACTGCCCCGGCAGTTCCAGGACCTTTCTGAAAACCGAGTCGTTGTTCAGCAGGTACTCCTCGGAGTAGAGGTCTTGTTCCGTGTACATGCGTTCGATCCGCTCATCGAACGGGATCTCAACCGGCACTTCGACGTCACTGTGGAGAAGGTCTTCCACCTGCGTCGCGTTGGATATGTCTAGGCTGCTGCCCATTAGGAACATGAGCTTCGAATGGGGGAGACTGAAGATGAATGGATCGATACCCACTCCCGATTCGTTGGGCCTCGCGCCCACGGTGGCGAATCCCTCGAGCGCATTGGCGAAGCATGAGAAGCTTCCGGCGGACGAGAAGATGCCCTCGTCTTGGAGCACATAGACGATGCCCGTGTAGCGAATGGAATCCTCGTCCGGCTCTACCTCGATCGCCTTGTCAAGGCCGATGAGGAGCGTCTCTCCGTCGAGGTACGGGAAGGTTTCTGTTTTCGGGCGGCTCTCCTCTATCCGGGAGTAGATGCGGGCCTGGATGTAGTCAGCGTTCAGTTCGGATTCCTTGAGGGCGACGCGGCATTCTGCCTGCACGGGCTTCGCGATCAGCATGCCGACGAGGGTCTGCCAGCAACCGTCACCGCCGCCCGGGTTGCCTCGGATGTCAATGGCCACCTTGTCGACTACGGAGGCCTGCCCGATCTTTGTGATCTGCGTTCTGTAGTGGTCGAGTGTTGCGTCGTCGGTCTCCATCCTCGGGACGCGAATGTAGAGGAGGTTGTGCTGTGGGAAGTAGAGCACCCTCTTCTCGCCCTGCGCCGGCTTGTGGGGCGGCCGCTCGAAATCCACTGTGTCTGTGGGGCTGAAGGTGCCCCGTAGGACTGCGCCGGACGCATCCACAAACTCGAGGTCGACCGAGCCGGCGAGCCGGTACTTGCGCGCCCGGTAGAACAGAGTGGCGAATGCCTTCTTCCTGCCTGCGTCCCATTGCAGGAGGACCTGGTCGAAGAGCTTGGAGACAGCGGTATCGACATCCTCTCCGTTCACGCGGACGAGTCTAGCGCCGCGCGGGCAGTGCGTGCCCTTGTGCTCGAAGTCAGCGTAGACGAGGTAGTCTCCCTGGTAGTACAGCACGGGGAGCCAAAGCTGCACCTCGTCGTCAATCGACTCCAGAAGGTCAGCGTACAACCGAGTCATCCGCTTGGCTTCCTCGGACCCATGCGCCTTGTAGACATCCCAGTACCCGGCGCACTGATCGTAGGCCCAGGCAGCCCAGCGCATGCTCGTGTGTGCGTCTTGGGTCAGAGTCAAGCCTCTATCCACGAGCAGCACGAAGTCCTCCGTGGTCGAGAGGCCCTCGATCTCCCCGCGTAGCTTGCCCAGCTCGTCGAGCATGTCGAACCCGAGCAGCTTGCCTTTGAATACCCGCCGCGGATATGCCTCCCTGACCAGCGCGATGAGGTAATCGAAGTCCTCGTACATCTGCTCCTTGGTCAGGGAAGGTATCGCGGCGGTCTCCTGAGTCTGCTCTGGCGAACCGGGATCCTGAGCACCAAGGCCTGCGCTCTCCGAGGGCGCCTTGTGGCATCCGACGGCAGCAAGACCCGCGAGCGTTAGCCATGCGGCCACACAGGCCAGAAGAGCTTTGCTCGGGATGAAAGGGACGTCTTCGCGCTTCAACCTGTCCTCATTCTTAACGCGATCATGGCTGTTCTACAACCCACTTCATGGCTTCGTGGCTGGTCTGGGATGAGGCCAACCTGCCTTCTCTCATTCGGACTTGCCAGCCGGACGATGGGCATGCTAGAGGCTAGGGCTGGATACAACAAACTGCTGGGGTAAGTCAAGCAGTTCTCCGAGGTTTCTTCTGATGGCTGCTGAAAGCAAGGTCGACTGGGTCATCAAGGCGTGCGTCTACAAGATCGGGACTGGTGCCTGGGAGCCCGGTGATAGGCTCCCGTCTTTGCGCCAGGGCGCCCGAACCTGGTCCGTCGATCAGCTCACCGTCCGGCGTGCGTATCAGCGCCTCCAGGAGATGGGGTTGGTGCGCTGCAAGCCGCAGTCCGGCTATTACTTAGCGCAGAACCGGGCCGTGGACAGCCTGACCGTGCATGCCCCGATGATCGAGCGGTTCTACAACGAGTTCGCCGGCCGGATTGAGGCGGAGAGCAAGCTCTCGGTGCTCGGGGTGTTCCGGTTTCTCGCCATGCTGGCGGAGGAGCGGGCCGCTCGTTCGCCCGAGTGCGCCTTCATCGAGTGTGCGGAGTACGACGCGAGACACATGGCGGCGCGGATCGCGGCGCGACTCGGAGCGCCGTGCGCGGCGTTCGTCGTCGAGGACCTTGTGCAGAACCCGCTCCTGTTGTCGGACCACATCCGCATCCTTGTGACGACCGCCTTCCACACCAAAGAGGTCAGTGCTCCCAAGGTCGCTAGGACACGACCCGTCGTACTGGTGTCAGCTGCCCTGGCGGACGAGATGATGGCTCGAGTCGTCGAGCTCGGGCCCGAGGTTCATCTGTTTTGCCTGGATCCCGAACAGGGAGAGCACGTCGCCGGCGACATTCGCGCCTTTCCGGGCGGCCAGTCCCTCAAGTTCATCGTGAAGGCCGGCCGACCGGAGAACATCGATGCGGCCGTGCAGGAGGTCCTAAGTTCCCCCGATTTGCCGCCCGAAGGCCGCGTGGTCGTGCTTTCGACAACGCTGTGGGAGGCCGTCGACGAGCGTTGGCGCGAATGCGAGCGCGTCGTGCCGTACATGCACGACGTCGACGACGCCTCCGCTGCCAGACTCGCCGCGGCCATCGGCCTGCCGCTCGGGGTCCAGCGGTAGGCCGACCGCGTGGACAGCTCGCCGAGGGCACCGGCGAATACACGACGAACGAGATCACTGGGCACCTCGTCACCAACGCCGAGATCGTCAGTCAGTTCCTTCCCGTCGACATCGACATCGTCGGCGCCAAAGGCGCCCCCGGCCGCGTCACCATCACCCCCGTCGACAGGCCGGCATAGGGCCGGCGTCTCAAGTCACCACTCGCACCATCACCAGGTCCGGTGCCGGGGCGGGCGACGGAATCCGAACAGCCGGCGCAGAAGAACGAACGGCAGCATGAAGATGCCAACCACTGCGGCGCAGCCGGCGAACACCGGAAGGCCAAGGATCAAGGCCACCAGCGCCAGCACGCCTCCGAAGACCAGGATCGCAATGGCGATCCTGGCCAGCGGGATGAGGAGGAGCAGCACGAGCGCAATGCAGATTATCGCAACGGCCACTCCGAGAATGGCCATCGGCACCCTCAGGAGCCAGTGGCGAATGTGGTAGCCCGTCATCGGCAGTGACCGCGTGCGGCGCGACAACGGGCCGACGGGCGCCGTGAATACCGGTTCGCGAGCGGGACCCTGTCCCGTGTACGTGTACCGCCCAACGGTGGCTTCGGGATCGATCTCCAGCGATTCGCTGTACTCGACCGAACCGACGCGGCAGCTGCCCGCGATCCGCACCCGGCGACCCCGGACAACGTCGGCCTGCGTCACTTCGAGATAGACATCGTCTCCCTCGATGCTCTCCGCCTTCAACGTGCCGGCCGCTCGGAAGTAGCGGAAGGGCCACACGCCGCACCCGGCCTCTTGCTCGACAACGGCGATCTTCTCGCCCCCGATCTCGCGGACCGTGCATGTGCCCGCCGGGCCGATCTCGATGGAATCGGCGTTGAGAAGGCCCTTGATTGTGAAGCCTCCGGACGAGACATAGTCGTCGGCTTCCACGTCGCCGCCCACCTTGAATGAGCCGGAGCCCGAGAACGAGGTCGTCCGCACGTTGTTCTGGATTCTCGCCGAGCCCGAAATGCTGACCCGGCTGGCCCGAATGCCGCCGGCGATCTCGCCCGAGCCGGCGATCACCACGTCCTTGGCCACGACGTCGCCGTTGATCTCCCCGGAACCCTCTATGCTGATGCGTTCAGCGTCGACGCGACCGTGGATCTCGCCCGAGCCCATGATCGTCACTTTCTCGGCTTCGACGTCGCCCCTGACCGTGCCCGAGCCGGCGATCGTCACCGTCTTGTAGACACCGCCAGCCGCCGACCCCGACCCGTAGATCTTCAGACTCGGTCTTGCCTCACTCCCCATGGCTCCATGCTCCTTTCCAAGCGCGACGGTCGCCGTCAGCAACACGACCCCAATCACCAGTGCTCTCATGTTTCCCTTCAATCCTCACGCAGCCAACTCACCTCTATCCGACTGCCTCCTGGAGATGGACCCGAATACGCTCCGTCAACTCGTTCAGGTCTACCGACGCGACCACCTCACAGCCACGGTCGAATAGACACGGGACGCCGTGGAGAACGACCGTGGTGACCCCCTCGCGCGCGACGAGCGTGAGGTGGCGAGCGGTCCCGGTGTCCTCGAGCTCGCCGAAACGCGCCGCCACCGTATCGGCAGCGAGAAGGATCTGCTCCCTGCTTGCCTTGCCCTCGTCAAGCAAGTGCTGAATCACCCCGAGATAGAGGACTTCCAGAAAACTGAAGTTAGCCTCAGGATCGCGGCGAGCCAGCATGCCCTGCGCCTCGTGAGACAGCCACGCGATCGTCGCCACTTCCTCGGCACGATACGTCCGGCGAACGGCGTCCGGAGAGAAGATCTCGGCGATCTCCTCGAACGAGTGGGCGTCCTTCAGCTCCTGGATCTGACGGATGCGCTCGAGGACCTTCCCCCGGGGGAGGAAGCTCTCCTGGCCCGTGAACGTCGACCGCCGCCGGAACCACTGCTCCGGGATCAGGCCCATCCGCTTCCAGCGGTAGAACTGCCCGTACGAGATACCGGTCTCTCGAAGGACGTCCTTCTTGGAAATCTCGTCGTGCTGATCCGTCATGACGCCGGCACTCATCTAGTCTGGGTTCAATGTAACATAACACTGTTACGCAGTCAAGCCCAGAAATCAGGGACAGGTGCCGATTCCCGAAGCCGGTACCTGTCCCCGTCTTGCCCGGAGCCTAGAAGCTCACCAGCGCGTCCCGCCCCGGCAGCTTCGGGAACGGCGCGGTCGGCAGCGTCTGGTACCAGTAGGCGACCGACGAGATGTCGTGGTTGCCGAGGCAGAAGCCGCCGTCGGGGCCGTGGCCGAGCGCGTGGATGGTCACGCGTAGGTCCTTCTCGAATCGGACCGGGTCCATGACGTGCCAGCGGTACATGGCGTGGCGGTGCTGGGCGCTGTAGAGGCCGTCGGGCTTGATGACCTGGTGCATGCCGAGGAACGGGGTCGTGTAGGTCACGTACTCCTTGTCCACGTCCCAGTCCCACGCGCCGCCGAAGTAGTCCTCGAGGCCCGTGCCGCAGATGGTGGGGAACTCCTTATCGCCGTCGATGTAGAACTTGATCTCGCCCTCGCCCCACCAGCCGTTCTGGTTGATGCCCCAGCCGGTCGAGACGCCGACGTAGTGGCCGCGGCCCTTCACCCCGTCGAGGATCGTGTACACCTCGCCTTGCGGGATCGGGTTGACGCGCCGGAACTGGGCGTGGAAGTACGCGGCGTCGGCGGGCACATCGGTCAGCGTGTAGTTGATCTGGTAGTAGAGGTAGTTGTTCGGTTTGTTCGCGGCGTCCTCGTCTTTCTTGTCGGCCGGCTTCATGTTCTCGACCGTGATCCGGCAGCGCTTGCGGAACGGCATCTCCCAGTAGCAGTTGAAGCCCCAGTGCGGGTTGACGACGACGGGGAGCGAGTTCACGGGCGCAAACGGTGCGCCGGGCAAGGTATACCACGCCTTCGGGTAACACCACGGCGTGGCAAAGAAGTCGGGCAGCGGACACTCGACCGACGGCCGTTTCTGTCCGTCCCAGTAGAAGCGCAGGATCAGGTTGCGGCCCGCGCCCGTCGTCATCCAGATGCTCTGGATCGCGCCGGGCCCTTTGATATCGGCGATCGTGACCGTCTCGCCCGGCTTGAACGGGACCGTCGGCTGGCATTTCCAGCCCTTGCCGAGGTGGGCGAGCGACGCGTTCGGATCAGGGTCGGCCATCGCGCCCTTGCCCTTCGCGCCCGTCGGGTTCTCGGCGCTGATCGACCGCGTCTTCGCCTTCGACAGCCGCGACAGATTCCCCAAACTCATCCCAAGACCGTTGAATGGAGCCATCGTTCCCTCTCCTCCAGAATTCCCTTCGCGTTTGCGGCAGTCTACAGCTTCCGGCGAATCAGGCCAAGCGTGTTATGCGCCGAGCGCGAGGGGATCGGGCGCATTCGTTGCAGCGGCTTGACGGAGGAGCCGCGCAGCGGCGATTGGCAGTAGCCTCGGGCGAAAGCCCGTGGTACGAGGGGCAGAACGGAAACCACAGAGCCCCTTTAGGGGCGATTCAAGTTAGACGTTGCGCGTCCTCAATCGCCCCTGACGGGGCTCGGTTCCTCTTGGCCTCCTTGGTCCACGGGTCTGCGCCCGAGGCTACTCCCAGACGCCCCTGAGGGGGCTTGTCCCATTGACACGGTGGGGAACAGCGGCTACTCGGCTTCGTCGGGAGGCAGCTCCTCGATCGTGTGGGACGTGATCAGGAAAGCCGGCTCGAACCAGCCACCCTCGGCCGTGGGATCTTCGACCAGGCGCACATGGTGCCGCTCGCGTCTCGGTGCGCCCGATTCGGGGTCAACGCCCTGAAGCTCGAATGTCAGCCGGGCCTCGCCTCGCGCAAGGCCCGGGTCATGTCGAAGGACGTGCGGATACCCCTCTCCGTCCATCGTCCAGACGAAAGCCGGGTTCTCGCCGGGCTCGGAAACGCGACGATAGGTGCCTGCTTCCGCGGAAAAGCATGGCTCCGACAGCACGTCCTCCAGATTGGCTTCGATCACAACGTCGCGGAATGGGAAGCCGCCGTCATACCAGTCTTCCAAGGGCGGGAGACGCAGCGATCCTCGTACGCGTACAAGGTCCGGGTGGACGGCCTCCCGCATGTACCATCTGGTGATATCGAAACCGCCCGCCGCTTCCAGCGACACGTGTGCAGCGTACTCGAACGGGAAGAAACTGACGTCGCTGACCCGCGGCAGCCGGGGGCCTTCTCCCTTCGGCAGCCTGAACTTGCACCGGTTATACAGGACCACGCCAACGACCACGAGCAGGCAGCCGGCCAACACCACAATGACGATCTTCGGCATCTTTCTCA
>Ga0315545_1002426_pt1 | contig 16816 bp, 17 predicted proteins | sample SalMarSW160210MG_FD_203096 | JGI IMG/M metagenome (GOLD analysis project Ga0315545, IMG submission 203096) | Salt marsh sediment microbial communities from the Plum Island Ecosystem LTER, Massachusetts, United States - Salt Marsh Sediment SW1602-10 ...
CATCACAGTATATATCAGTGGTTGACTATGTTGTCCCAGATAAGGGCTGCCCAGATTAAAAGTAAAGCTGAGCTCATAAATTACATTTTCCACTACTTCGGAGATATCGAAATCGAGAAGTTTCGCCGCCTTGCTCGTGACTCCGCCAGCACAACACTTATAGCGGGGCAATTTCTCTTTTTCTAAAAGCAATACCCCTATCCCCCTCCTCGCTAGCTCGTAAGCCAGTGTTGCCCCAGCCGGACCGGCACCGACAACGATTACATCGTAGCTTTGTTTCAAGAGCAAAGACCTCTATAAGCGAAGTAATAGAAAAACCTATCTTCTTATATTATAACGAAGATAGGGCGTTTAACAACTCATCCCCTGCCCCACCTCTTGATAAGGAGGCTGTTCAAAAATCTCAGGACTCTCTAAGGTCATGATTTATGGCGTTATAAAGGAAATCGGTATTAAGGATACCCTGTCACGCAAAATTCTGACGGGCAGTCGCTCCATTCTCCGCCTGGTCTCCTTGTGATAAACTATGAATACAGTATGAAAAACGCTGTGAGCTTGCTAAAGACCAGCTTTTATTTCATTAAGAGCGGTTATGTCGATGCCTTCCGGCTCGCCCGCCATCCCCGGGAGGGGCTTAAGTCGCTCTACGGGGTCTCCCTTTACCGCGATGCCGTCTATCTTAGGGCAGGCTCTGGGGGTACTGCCATACTCGGGCCTGTGTTCTGGGGGATAGGGGCTACGCCCTATGCTGCGAAGGGTGTGGATCCTGGCCAGCGTTGCTTTCTGAGATAAAATTTCTGGAGCAAGTCAAATGAAATGCTTAATCCTGGCAGGCGGTTTCGGTACCAGGCTTTATCCGCTGACCATCTATAAAGCCAAGGCATTGCTGGACTATAAAGGCCAGCCGCTGCTGAGCCATATCCTGGACAGGATTCCGGAGAACATTGATACATTGGTCTCGTGCAACCGGAAGTTTGAAGCTGATTTCCGTTGGTGGCAAAAAGGCACTGCCCGGCCGGTAGAGCTTTGCGTTGAACATGTCTGGACTGAGGAGCAGAAGAAGGGGGCTGTCGGCTCGCTTGAGTTCTGGGTTAGCAGCAAAAACATCGCCGAAGACCTCCTGGTCATCGCGGGTGATAACTACTTCGAGTTTAACCTGGCTGAGTTCATCTCTGCCTACAACGGCAAAAATGTCCTGGTAGCTGTCTATGACATCGGCGATAGGAACAAGGCCAGCCGGTTCGGCATTGTCAGCCTGGACGGCAATCGCATAGTTGAGTTCCAGGAAAAGCCAGCACAGCCCCGCTCCAGCCTCGTCTCCACTGGCATTTATATCTTTCCACCGCGAATCTTTCCCCTGCTGTCTCGCTACTGCGCTGAAGGCAAAAGAGATAACCTGGGCAGCTTCATCGCCCACCTCATAGAGAGGGACGAGGTCCATGCCCGCATCTTCACCGAGACCTGGCGTGATATCGGCTCTGCCGAAGACCTGGCACACAATTAGCAGATTTTGCAGTGATTGGTGATTGGTGATTGGTAGCTGGTGACTGGTAATGAACAATCATAAAGACTTGAAGGTCTGGCAAGAAGCAGTGGAGCTTTCGGTTATTTGTTATGATGTAACCAGCAGGTTTCCCCGGGAAGAACAGTTTGGGTTAGTCTCTCAGATGCGAAGAGCGGCGATTTCGATAGCCAGTAATATTGCCGAGGGTGCAGCCCGCACTGGCAGTAAGGAGTTTATCCAATTCCTCTACATCTCGTTAGGTTCTGCCAGTGAACTGGATACGCAAATTGAAATTGCCAGGAGGATTGGCTTAGGTGAGCTGCCAGACCTCGAAAGGCTCCAGCTACAAACAAACATGATTTCACGTCTGTTGCAAGGCTTAATCCGCTCCGTAAAGAAAAAATCCCAGTAAAACCACCAATCACCAATCACTAATCACTAGTCACTAATCCCTAATCCCTAGTCACTTCTTCCCAAAAACGCTATAATCTCCAAACAATTGAAACTGCCAGACTTTCCGCCGTTCGATACGATAAATGAAGCCCTGAGGGCAGCCACCTCGAGGCAGGGAATCAGGCGGGTGCTGACCACTCCCCTGTACACCAATGCCTTTTACCTCATGCTCAGCACCGCCGTCATGTCCCTTTGCGGCTTCTTCTTCTGGCTCATCGTCGCCCGCTTTTACTCCGAAGCCGTGGTTGGCTACAGCTCAGCCATCATATCGGCTTTGAATCTCCTTGCCATACTGAGCCTGGTCGGCCTCAATATCTCCCTTGTCCGCTTCCTGCCCCGGGCTGACAACCCCCGTAAGATGATAAACACCTGCTTCACCCTGGGCGGCCTCGTCAGCTTGCTGGCGGCTGCCATCTTCCTGGCCGGCCTGGGCGTCTGGTCTCCGGCCTTGAGCTTCGTCAGGGAAAACGCTATCTTCTGCCTTGCCTTCTTGATTTTCGCCGTATTATGGACGCTGTCACTGTTGATTAACTTTGCTTTTATAGCTAAACGGCGGGCTGCCTTTGCCTTGTCCAAGAGCGCCATTTTTTCCCTGCTCAAGCTTCCTTTGCCTGTGCTTTTCGTTCTCTATTTCCAGACCTTCGGCGTGGTCGTTTCCTGGGGCATAGCTTTGGCCGTCGCTCTGGCTGTTGCCATGCTCCTTTTTCTTCCCAGGGTTCAGGATGGCTACCGGCCGCTGCCGGCCCTGGACCTGGGCCTGTTCAAAAAACAGTGGCGGTACTCCAGTGGCAACTACCTGGTCAACCTGCTGTCAGCCGCTCCTGTCTATATCTTGCCGCTCATGGTGGTCAATCTTCTCGGCGCCGAGCAGAACGCCTATTTTTACATTGCCTGGATGGTGGTTAACTTGCTCTTTACCATCCCGGTCGCGGTTTCCTCCTCATTATTTGCCGAAGGCTCGCACTTTGAAGACCGGTTAAGGGAGAACGCCGTCAAATCACTCAAGTCCACCTTCCTGTTGCTCATCCCCGCGGCACTACTGCTGGCAGCTGCCGGTAAATGGCTGTTTCTTATCTTCGGTCAGGGCTATTCACTGAACGCCCTGCCGCTGCTCTGGGTACTCTGCCTTTCCAGCCTACCCCTTGGGGTGAACCATATTTATACAGGCATACTGCGGGTGACCGGCCGGATAAGGGAGCTGATAATAATCTGGGGATTCATAGCCATAGGTGTGCTGGTCGCAAGCTATCTCCTCCTGCCGCTAACCGGTATAATCGGTATTGGCTACGCCTGGCTCGGAGCGCAGCTAATCGTGGCAATTTATATACTCGCCGGCAGAAAGCTCATCCCCCCAACTACCCACACCTAACCCCTATCCCCACGTTATTGCGAGGGACGAAGCCCCGAAGCAATCTCAAGTCGTGGGGCTCATCTCCACCCGGACAATGCCCGAGGATTGCTTTATCCCTAGCAGTTTGCCTATAATGTCAATAATTAACATCGCAGTTATCGGTGCTGGTTATGCCTGGCTTGGAGTCCACGTTATTGTGGTTCTCTTTGTTCTCTCGATGGGAAATTGATGAGATAAACAGAGGTGATGGGAATGACTAAAGCTGCTATTACACCTCTCAGTTCCCTGCTTGTACCGTTTTTCAATGCCCTTGATGAGGAGGGGCTGCCCTACTGTGTCTGCGGGAACTACGAGCAGTTACCTGCGGTTACCTCAAAAGATGTTGATATCTGGGTAAAGAAAGTAGACACAGCAGAGGCACTTTTGAGCAATATTGCCCGACAAGAAGGGTTCAATGTGCATCTAATCAACAAAAGAGGCGAGGCATCAGGCATTTTTTTACACAAGGTTATGGGTGACGGAACTACAGCATTTGTCCACATAGACTTGATGCCGAGATGTGCTTGGTTATCAGTTTTGCCGTTGGTACCGGCACGCTATATTGAAAAGAACCGCAGAAGATTTAAAAGTTTTTATATACCAGACCCCCCAGTTGAAGCCGCGATGCAATTGCTCTCTCCCTTAATACGTGGCGGGAAGATAAAGGACAAATACAGAGAGCACATTTTTACCTGGCGCCATCACCCGACATTCGTTAGCATATTGAATCGAGCCGTTGGCAGTAAACAGGCAGAGCATTTAATAAAGCAAATAGAAACGAAAGATTGGGAGGCTATTGTCAGGAATGTGCGAAAATTTCGTCTAAGCGTAATAAGGCGAAGCGTCTTTACCAATCTCAATGCTGGAGGAATCTCCGCTTTCCTAAAGGCGGTTAAATGGTATATGTTGCGGCTTATCCGTCATAGGGGAGTTCTGGTAGTGTTTTTAGGCCCTGATGGCGTGGGGAAGTCAACTCTCTGTGAGCAAATTCTAGTCATTCTACAAGAGGCCTTCGTGCCAGGGAGAGCGAAGAAATTCTACTGGAGACCCATGTTGCTTCCTCCAATAGCACAACTCCTCTCTATCCTTGGTATTAAATCAAGTAACGAAGATTTTCCTACAACTGAACAAGGTACTCCACCGCCAGATAACTTCATTATCTCGGCGATGCGCTTCATTTACTACTGGCTTGATTTCGCTATTGGGCAAGTAAGATTCTGCTCTGCATGGTCAAGAGGGGGCATTGTGTGCTTTGACAGGTACTACCATGACTTTATTGCTTGTCCTCAAAGGTTTAGGTTTAGCCTACCTTCCTGGGTGCCACGGATGTTTGTGCACTTGGTTCCTAAGCCTGATTTGATATTCTACCTGCATGCTCCCCCTGAGGAGTTGGTATCCCGCAAACAAGACATCTTCTCCCCTAACGAACTGGAGCTACAGCTCCACTCATATAGTAGTTTGCTGTCTTCTTTCCGTAATGTGTATAAAATTGATGCCAGCAAACCATTAGACGAGGTTACTAGAAATGTAAGTTCAATCATTCTAAACTTCATGACACAGCGTGAAAACAAGCTATGAGAATAAGCAAACCGTTTAGTGAATGGAGGCACCTTACCCCCCAAAGTTGCGGGGAAACCTTACTAGCAGTAATGGGCAAGGCTTCTAACGAGAGCGCAGTAAAAATGATATCGCTGCCTGGCCCAGCATTAGTAATCCATTTTAACAAGAAGACATCCGCCACAGATCAAGATTATGGAAAATTTGCATTAGCCGATTGTTCAATTGGTATGGCTGGTGTAGTCTGTAACACCCCTTCGCTACACAGGAATATGCCTGTAAAAGAGCTACACCGTATTATGAATGTCGGAGGAGGTATCTGTTTCTTCATTACTAAAAGGGGACGGCTTCATACCTTTCGGCAGTTCTTAGAACTCCATGGTTTTGACTTCGTCCAGGACTATGCCGTGCTGCCGAGCTTCAGAAACCCTCACTGGGTCATCCCGGTTAGCGCCAGATTCCTCATATCTTCAGCGGAGGGCATGCTCAGGCCGTCAAAACCTTTCAAATGGCTACTATGGAAATGGGGGGTAAGGCTTAGTCACTTAGGACTTTTCCCCCTTATTGTCAGGGACCGGTTGGTAGTAGCAAAAAAGAAGGGCGAAGCCAGCGGAATGCCAGCGGAAGGGTTGAGAAGTCTCGTCGAGCGGTTGCTGAACAAGGAGGCGCTGGAAATTTCCCTATTACGACGCCCCCGAAAATACTATGGAAAGACAACCGCCCAAGTGATGGATAAAAAAGGGCGGATTTTCGCCTATGCCAAAATCGCAACTAGGCCGCAAGCGAAGCGCTTGTTGGAGGATGAAGCCAATACCTTAGAGAAATTGGAGCAATTGAAACTGCAAACGGCTCATATTCCCCGGCTAATATACTTTGGACAGATTGAACAGGATACAATATTGGTGCAAGCCGTAGAATATCCCCTCAAGCCGGGACCACTTCACTTGTCTAATCAGCACATTTCTTTCCTTGGGGAAATTTTTCACAAAACTAGCCAACGATGGAGATTTGAGGAAAGTCCTCTCCGGTTGAGCCTGCAGCGAGATATTCAAGGTTTAGCTACGTCTAACGCTGATGGATGGGGGGAGCTGCTGCAGATTACTTTGGAAAGGCTGCGGCAAAGGTTTAGCCAGCAAGAAATTCCGTTAGGACTGGCCCACCAAGACTTTGTCCCGTGGAACACATGTCGAAATAAGGAAAAGCAACTGGTTGTGTTTGACTGGGAATTAGCCAGTGATAATGCAGTTCCCTTAACAGATTTTTATAACTTTGTAATTCACGCCGATAGTTTGCTTCGCAACAAAAAGGGGAGTGAAATACTAACCAGATTACTAAATGAAAAGGGACGTTATTTTGAATTATTGACCCAGTATAAAACTACTCTTAAGGGCGAGCCTTTTTTTGACCATGTCGGCTTTCTTATGATTTACCTTTACCAAACGAGTATATCGATGCTAAAGTATCGGAATTTGCAAACGCAAGCCGGTTTTAATATTGAACAGTCAGTGGAACAGCTATTAACCATACAATGGAGTATTTTAGAGGAGCTTTTAAGGTTAGGGCAAGAGACATATCAAGCAAGTACAAACTACCGACTTTAAGCATGGGTTTAAACTGTACACGCAATGTTTTTTATTTTTATCGCCTAAATAAAAGTGCCGCCGTTGCCTCAGGCCGCATAAGATTACAAGCTAATTCCTTTCTAATCCATTTCCCAACTTTGCCAAATTTTACCAGGAATCGTGCTATTTTGGTAGTTGGAGGCCTCGTACCCATCACTTTGGTCAGTGCATTCTTTCGTGCATATAAGGCATCTTTGTAGACATCGAAGCCACCAACATAGTGAAAACCATGAGACCCAAATGTCCTTATCCAGAATTATTTTGAGTGCACATTGATATGTGTAGGCTCAGGGCCCGTAGCTATTCTCATAAGGATATCCCAGTGTCTTTTTGGAGTTGTTATAAAGACGATTCCACCTAGCTTCAGGACTCTCTTTATTTCAGAAGTGAGATGATTATGATTTTGTAGATGTTCCACAATTTCTGTGGCGGTAATCATATCAAACGTTTCAGCCTCAAAAGGCAGCCTTTTAGACTCCACATCAAGATTGAATAGAACTTGCCTTAACGCTTTCGGGGCTTGACTCGTGGCATATTCCGACACATCAACGCCATAAGCTTCAACTCCCAATTCGTTGAGACAATACACTAAAGCTCCTTTAGCGCAACCAATATCCAACAACCGCTTTGGCCTGAACTTTTTTACCAATGTCGTCGCGATGATACTAAAAAAGGGGATAACAATGTCAAACTCGAAGATGTGTTTCTGATAATAGTCTTGGTCGTAAAAATCCCTCTTTGGACTTTGCATGTTTAGCCTCCATCGCCTGGGAACCAATAGATATCATACCGCTTATTGGAGTAGACCTTATCAAAGTCAGTCTCCTGCTCCACTTCGCGGACATAAAAATCATATTTCTCAACCCCATACCGAATCTGGTACCCAATCCTGTCATGGTCATCAAATACGATAACTGAGGGTATAGTGTAACTGCTGAGCGGCCGGGGGTACAACCAGTCAAACTGGGAACAGCGCAATTGAGCTGACCTTTCTGGGTCAGCCAGGTCTGGGACGAGGTGTCCCCCCATCACTTGGGCAGAGGTATTGCGGTTGACAAACAGGGAGGCAGAGATGGTCTCATCGCTGGTAGTAAAACGCGATGATTGATAGTAGAAGGTAGTGAAATTAAACAAAGCAACGAAAACCACAGCAATAAGAAAAGCATTCTTCCTCAGGGGATGCCTGATTCCTTCAGCCAATCTCACCAGCAGAATGGAGGCAATTAGCACGAAGAAAAGAAAATAACGTTGATGCAGTGGATCAGCACTGAGAGAAATAACGTCAAGGAGCGTCAATACTACCGGGGCAATTAAAAAGGCAGTATAGGTGATTAGCAGCCTATGGTTGTGATTAGCTTTATTCAGCCGTTGCCGCGCCAAGTAGTAAACTGAGCCAAGTACGAAAATCCCCATCGCAATGAGCCTTATCAACGTTCCCAAGGAAAAGGCACCATAAAGCCGTCTCCAGACCTCGGCTATGGCGATGTCCACAACAGGGATACCTGCGGCGAGGACAGTCGGCCCTTCGGCCGCAGCCAGTTCAGTTACTACTAATCCAGCCAGGCGCTCCCAGAAAGGTACGGCAAACAACCGTGCCCAAGCTATCCATCCAATGATAAAAAATGGAACTGGCTCGAGTAGTATTTTCCTGTCTCTAACCAGTAATAGTCTCAATAGCCAGGCAAGACCAGCGGCTGAAAGAACTATGAATGCTGTAGTGGGATGAGATATGGTGATATAGACAAAGAGCAGGGCGGCAGTGACTTTCCAACACCAGCCTTCTTTTTCGAGGGCGACCAACATCAGCAATCCAGCAACAAGTCCCAATGAATGTGACCCGACATGAAGCTGCATATAGACATTGGCGAGTATGGCTATGAGTAAAGCCCAGCGATAGTTTTTCGAGGGCAAGAAGGTCTTGAAAAACAGCCAGATGGCCGGAAAGGTAACGGCGCTGCACAACAAGGGGTAATATCGGGCAAACTCTAGTGGGGCTATATTAGTTATCTGGAAAATAGATGATAGCAGAATAAAGTAGCCAGGAAAGCTCGCCGGGTAATAGGCAAATGTCATGGGTAAAGTCTCGCTTGCCGAAGGCACATGACCGCTTAGCATTATCGGGATGGCGCGGAAAGTATGCATATAGGCATCGTGAGGATAAAGGTGAGCGAGAAGCAGAGTGGGGATGTTCCATATTAGCATAGCTACAATGAAGGCTTTGATGAAGAATATGCCCTCCTTATCTCTATTGAGACCTTCCAGGATTGAAACGAGGCAGAGGGCAAAACCAAACCAAAACCAGGGGGACAATACTTGCATAAACCCGAATTGGTAACTGGGCAGGAGATATTGGATAGAATATCCCGCAGATGAAGTTATGCAGACAGCAAGCCCTATAAAAAAGAAAATCAATGATAACTTGGCTCTCACTGCAGTGAACATGTGTCTGTAAAGTTGCTAGAGTTAACCATCGCTGTCCAAATTTCAATCAGCTTGTGAACTTCTATACGGATGTTGAATTCCTTTTCAATTTTATTACTACCAGCTTTGCCCAGCCGCGTTCTTAGTTCAGCATCATTCAGCAATGCCTTTATAGCATTTGCTAGTTGTAGGGTATTCTCTGGCTCCACTAATAGTCCTTGCTTGCCATCTTCTATTAGCTCTGGAATACCCGAGACGTTTGTGGAAATGACTGGTGTTTTTGAACACATAGCTTCCATTAAGGTAACTGGAATACCATCCTGGTCTCCATTTTCTGTTTGTACGCATGGAAGAAGGACCATAGTCGCACTGCGAAGCTCGGCTAAAAGGGTCATATCGGTTGCCTGCCCCAAGAATTTCACGTTGTTTTCCAGTTGGAGTGACTTCACCAGGGCGAGCAGTTCGTCTCGCTGGGGGCCATCACCTATTATCCTGTAACAAAGATGTGGATATTCTTTGACAAGTTCCGCCATAGCTAAAATGCCATATTTTACGCCTTTTTTTTCGACCAGCCTAGCCACGGTCAAAATTATCAGGCCTGACCTACTCTCTCCTTCTGTCTGGACGTTCTTGAACTTGTCGAGTATGGGGCATGCCCTGATGACTTGGGTTTTGTTTGCGCCGATACCAGTCAGTTTTTGGAGATAATCTTTATTGTAGCCGGAGATAGTTATAACTTTAGCTGCAGCTTCCATGTGCCTCCGCATTACCTCTGCATTAGGTTTAGTAAATATGTCGAAGGCATGGAAGGTGGAGGTGAAAGGAATTCCTATTCGCTGCGAGACTTGCATGGCCACGAAAGTAGTCAAGCCATAAAAGTGAGTGTGGAGAACATCTAAATTAAAATGAGGGATAACTCTTGAGAGGTGATCTATAGCCGCAGCACTGAACAGGCTGCCCAGCAACTTTGATTTGGCTGGTTTAACTTCAATAGCATCGCTGAAAAGTAGCGGCCAAGCCTGGCGTCTTAGCAGGTTCAGGCTTAGTCCAATATAGCCTGGTAAATAGTAAGTTCTTTCGAGCAGTCCGTACTCTGTCACTTCTGTATGGACGAATTGTTTCTTAGGATGTAAAAGTGAGAAAACATATATTTCGTGACCTTCGTTGGTCAGCTCGGCTAGCTCATTGATGATAAATGTTTCAGACACAACCGGGAATTGCAACAGAATATAGCCAATTTTCATTTATCCTCCAGACCTATTTTACTCGCTTAGCTTGACCTTCTGCCTACACCCATATACTTGAATCCCATTAACAATAATGAGGTGCATATGATGAATATTTTGTTTTATGTGCCATAGTGGGATGCTGTCGCCAGCGATATCTTGTCCTTCATTTGGCCCGCTGTATATGTCCCCATACAAAGCCCAGAGCCACTGCCACAATGGAATAAACCAGAACTGAAAGCTGTTTTATCTCTGCTCCCCGGCGGGGGCCTGTAATGATTCTTTTTATCCTCTGCGGAATATATTTGTAGAGTAAATCCCTGAGATGAGATTTTTCGGTGCTTATGGAACCTGGTGAAGACACCCATTTCTCCAGCAGCACTTTGGAATATCCCTGATAGAAAGACCTTTTAAGTACCAATCTCAACCTCGCTTTTGAGACCGGGATTTTGTGGTGGACTATAGCTTCGGGGTTGTATATGACACCCACGCCGAACCTGCTTGTCATTCGCAGGCCAAATTCTGCCTCTCCTCCCTGTATATAAGAGGTGCCTAGCTTCGAGAAGCCCAAATTTTCATTGAAAAGCCCTGCTTGCTCAAAAACCTCTCTTTTGAAGCTCATGTTTGAGCCAAAGGCATTGCGTATCTCCGCTATCTTGTCCTGGGCAAACCCTTTGTGAGTTGCACCTATTAACCAGTAAAGCTCTTCCGGGAAATAGTCTGGGTGCCCGCCAAGCCATACGGGTAATATCTTACCACCGACTGCCAGGGCATCAAATTTTTGATATGTGTCAACGAGGTTCGTTATCCACTCGCTATCAGCTACAGCGTCATCATCGAGAAAAGCCAGGATGTCTCCCTGCGCCGCCTTAACGCCAACATTTCTGGCTGCATAAGCACCTAAGCTCGCCTCGTTGAAAATGAGCTTGACCTTCTTCTGCGAGCTGTAGAGTTCTGCTATCCTGTCATACAATCTTTTGTTGGTGTGAATTACCACGACTACCTCTATCTCAGCATAACTCTGGGCTAACAGGCTGTTAATTGCGTCTGTGAGATTTTGATAGCTCTCTAGACTAAAGCTGGGTATTATTATAGAGACTAACATGTTGCAGTATCCCCATGTGAAGACCAAATTTTCTGATATACACAAATATACCCCATCGGCATCAAGTTGAGAAGCCCCATCTTTTTCGCAAGTCTATAAAATCTCCTAATGCCATCCGGGACTAGCTCTGCTGGATAACTGACCCCTCTATATCCGAGGCAATTACCTGCGTCACCTACCCAGTGGTCAACCTCCTTCTTTATTGGCAAACGAACATTGTCTAACCAGTAGCCATATCCGAGCCAACCAAGCAGCCTTTTCCGAGCAAAACGGGGCAGGAATATAGGATTGGGCAAGCCAGTATGCAGTTCAACGGGGAAATACCTGTTTGGGAACTGAATGACAAATTCTCCACCTGCCTTTAGCACACGGAAAGCTTCTTGAATTGCGATTCCTGGCTGTTTCAAATGCTCCACGACAGAAAGCATCGATATCATGTCAAAACTCTCGCCGGAAAGCGGTAGCTTATGAGCATCGGCAATAATGTAGCGAATATCCTTAGGCTGACTATTATCCCCAGCCAAACTTTTTGGTAACTTATGGTCAATGCAACAAATCTCCCTAAACCCATCTCCAAAAACCTGCGAGTTAGCGGTTGCACCAGCGCCTATATCCAGATATCTCTTCTTGACTATGGGTCCAGCACTTATCTGGGCATAAAGATTCCTGAGATGTGTTGCCCGTTCGTAAGCGCCTGTTTGTACCGTTCGCCAGATGGTTTTAGTAAAGCGATGAAGGCCCTTATCCCCAGCCACTATGATAATTCCTTATTTGACATAGACTGATTGATTTTTAAGACCTTGCCAAATATCTAATGCATGGTTCCCTGTAATTTGCATCAGTGTGTTCACCGAGTTGGATTGAGATAATAGTTCAATTGGTCGTTGCTTATGTCCCTAGGACTATCCACAGTGTAACAAGTGGTGACTATGGATATCCTAGAGAGGCTAATAGCTAACATTCTTTCACCTGCTTAAAATGTATCTTATCGCTTTCCTAACTGCTTCATCCGAACTATATCTTGGCTTCCAGCCCAGGTTTTTCATCTTGGTTATATCAAACCTTACTTGTGGGACATCGCCTTTCCAGCCGCGCTCGCCACCGGTATAGCTAAACTTTACCTCAGTTAAGCCCATAGCATCAACAAGCATGGCAGCGATGCTGGTGACATCGGTCGAGGAATCAGAGCCCAGGTTGAGCACGTTGACTCTTTCGTGGCAATGCTCAAGGGCAAACAGCATGCCATCAATACAGTCATCTATGTAGAGATATGGCTTGCGCTGGGTGCCATCGCCAAGTATCTCAAGCTGCTGGGGGTTTCGTTTGAGTTTATTAATGAAGTCGAAAATAACGCCGTGGCTGTTCCGGGCACCAACAACATTGGCAAAACGGAAAATCCAGGCTTGCATATCAAAAAGATGGCAGAAGGCAGAGATAAGTCCCTCGGCGGCTAGCTTGCTGGCACCGTAGAGGGATATGGGCAAAAGCGGCCCGGCGTCCTCAGATACTGCCGTGGTAGCTTCACCGTAAACAGTGCCGCTGGAGGCAAAAACGAGCTTTTTTATTTTGTTTATCCGCATCGCTTCAAGAAGGTTGTAGGTGACTACTGTGCCCTGTTGCAAATCAAGGTCGGTATTTTCACTGCCGGCTCTGATATCAGGGTTAGCCGCCAGGTGGAAGACCACATCATACCCGCCTACAGCTTGCTCCAAGGTATCGAGGTCGAGAAGGTCACCCTTGATAAAGCGGAAGTTACTTTTACCACGGTGGTGTTCAATGAATTCCAGCCTCCCTGAACTCAGGTTGTCATATACGGTAACCGAGCCAGTTTCAACCAGCCTATCAACCAGGTGGCTGCCGATAAAGCCGGCGCCGCCGGTGACGAAGTACTTGGTCTCTTTTGATTGGGAAGTCGTAGCTTCAGCAGTATGGTTTGCGGTTTCACCTTCATGCCCGCTCATTGTCTGATAAGCCTGTCCCTGATTAATTTCCAGCCGATTTTGAAGCCGTCCTTGAGCGAATTTAGCTTCTGTTTCGTGGGACGGCGGCGATAGGTAATGGGCACCTGTGTGATGGAATGACCGCGACGGGAGATTTGAATGAACAGGTCGGCTTCGAAATCAAACCCGTCGGCGGAAAGATTCAAGTCTTTGAGGAGTTCGCCATGAAAACCCCAGAAGCCGGTGCACAAATCGCTGGTTTTGCCCCGATAAATAATCTTGGCCATCAGGGTTAGCAGGTGATTGCCGATGATATTCAGTTGGGTCATAGCACCTTTCTCTATTTTGCCTTTCAACCTCGACCCGATGACGATTTTGGAACCGTCTCGCAACAGGTCAAGCATCTCGGGAATATAGGTGGCGGGGTAGGTGTAATCAGCATCAAGCATAAAGACGAAGTCGGCATCAACCGCCTGAAAGGCGGTCTGCATTGCCCGTCCCTTGCCTTTTCTTGGTTCGATCATGACCTCAGCACCTTTGTCTTCGGCGATTTCTCTTGTCCTGTCTAGGCTGTTGCCATCGACGACCACGATGCTGACATCGTAACCATTCCGTGCCAGGGCTTGCTGCTGGATTTCATCGATGACTTTGCCTATGGTCGCCTCTTCGTTGAGAGTGGGGAGGATTATAGCCACCTTTGGCTGGTTTATGGTGCTTCCACTATACAAGGTCTCCACTTTACGCCCCTAATTAGCTATTAACTACGCTTGCGCGCTCGAGGTTGTTGCAGTGGTATTGCCACGCTTTGCTGGCACTGGCCAAAGAACCCTCGGTAAGCCTCTCACTCTGTGGTGAGTCTGCTGGAAGAGCGCTTTTTCATCCAGCTAACGTCTTACATGTTACGGTATTCCCATAACCTATACCTGCTTCATTCTCCCCGAAAGCCCGCACACTATACGAAGTGTCAGGCTACAGGTCTTCTATCGTTAAACTGTAAGTGCCAGTGCCGAACTAGCCAGTTTCATCTACTTAACCGCCACCTGTGAACCAAACCGGGTCGCCTACTAGCGTGCCAGTATTGTTATTTGCCGTGCTGTCATGAGCTATTGTCCCTGAGCCTTCGTTTAATTTCCAGTAACCGATAAGCCCATCGGTAACATCTTGATGCCTATATATATCTTCTATCTCCGCTGCACTCAATGCCCGATTGTAAAAGTGAACTTCGCTGGCTATGCCTTGATACCGATTAGCAGCTCCCCCAATTCTTATCCAACTCTCATAATTCAGCTGTTCATCTCTAATTGTGCTTCCTGTTGCAACAAGAACGCCGCCTACATAAATTTCAGGATAACTAGAGCAACTCCACGTTGCAACGACATGATACCACCGATTTATATCTGGCAAAGCGTAGTATACATCAGTATTCCCCAATGATGTATCTACAGTAAAGCAGAGACGAGGAAACTCTTTTTTGTCTAGGAAAACGACAAATCCACCGTCAGCCGACCATCCCTTGTCAATAATCCTGCGAGTGTAATTACCACCCACTGCTGTGGGATACATCCACAAAGTGATTGAAAGTTCATCAAAATCATCAAGACTGGCATCATGAGGTATTTCTATATAATCATCCACGCCGTCAAACTCCAGACCATAAGTGGGCGGTGTAGGTGGTGACCCACAAGAAGGGAGTATAGTTACGACTACTATTATCATAATAGCTATAGCACAAACTCCGATGGCTCGTGCCAGCTTTTTCTTACTCATTCCATCTCCTTTCATAGTGGCTACATCGCGCGGGCACACTCAATCAAAATCAGACCCCGAGCACCCACAATGAAGACTGTCAGCCTAATGTTTTGGACCTTCCCCGCTATCTACCGGTTCGGCATGTTATATATCATATGGGAAACTGGTGGAAAATGTCAATACCCTGTCCTCGTTCAGTATCTTAGTGACACCTTTTTTTGTCGTTGCGAGGAGCCCCGATTAATCCCGATTTATCGGGACGCGGCAATCTCATATCCCTCTACGAGATTGCTTCGGCACTGTGTGCCTCGCAATGACAGAGAGGAAAGGTGGCTCGCAATGATAGGAGGTGAAGGGTCTGAAATGACAGGTGGATGTTGTTAAAGGCGCCCGCACAATGGCTGGTTGACTTAGCTATGCCGACAAGAGTAAGATACGGGAACTTCAGGATGAAAGCTAGACAAGATAAGGACCTCTGGCTCATCGGTATAGTGACCATCCTGCTTGTCGTCGCCATCGCCTTTTTACCTTCCACCGTAGCGCGGATTATCCTGGGACTTCCGTTTTTGCTTTTCTTCCCCGGCTATACTTTAACGGCAGCGCTATTTCCTAAGAAGGGGAGCTTGGGCGGGGTGGAAAGAGTGGCTTTGAGCTTCGGTCTTTCTATCGCGGTAGTACCGCTGATAGGACTTGTCCTGAATTATACCCTCTGGGGGATAAGGCTTACCCCCATCCTTATTTCACTGGCGGTGTTTATCATAGCTACATCGGGCGTTGCCTGGTACCGCAGGGAAAAGCTTGCCCCGGAGGAAAGATTCACGGTGCCATTTCATTTCAGGCTGCCTTTGTTTCAGGACTGGCAGAAGCAGAGCCTGGCCGATAACGTCTTGTCACTGCTGCTGGTGCTGGTAATAGCGGGGGCGATAGGGACACTGGGATATGCGATTGCTGCACCCAAGGTCGGCGAGAAATTCACCGAGTTCTATATCTTGGGCCCCGATGGTAAGGCTGAGAACTATCCGACGGAACTAAAGGTGGGTGAGGAAGGGAGGGTGATAGTGGGAATAGCGAACCATGAGCAAGAGTGGGTGAGCTATAGGGTAGAGGTATGGATAGGTGGCGAGAAGGCAAAGTTGAGGATTGGCGGGGAGGACAGGGACGAAATAATGGTTGAACTAGAGGATGAAGGGAAATGGGAACAGGAAGTGGGCTTTGTGCCTCAAAAGGCAGGCGAGGGACAAAAGGTGGAGTTTGTATTATACAAAGATGGGGAGCCTTATTTTGAAGAGCCGCTAAATCTCTGGATAGATGTTGAGGAAGCTTGAGCGCAATGATGCACATGGCGGCGAAGCCGAAGTTACGAATGAAGATGTAGCGGCGAGGTTTATCCTCGCCTCTCAACCCCCGGAGATTGCCACATTGTCCCGATTCATCTCTCCACCTCGCTAATAGCTGCAAATGCTGGATATTTCTTGTGGTCATCCCGTCCGATATAATATTGCACGCTGCAGTAATTCCTTTTGCAAAAGTTTTTCCTTGTGCTTTACCACAAAGCGGTCACTGCTGCAGTGCTTTTGCGTAATCAATGACGGAAAAAGGAAAGACCTCAGAATGATACCTCGAATGCATATTCATCTTCTTCATAGCCTGGCTTTACTTCCTTCTAAAGTTTTAACCAGCCCAAATCATAATAGTTTTTGGGTCAAATTTTTGTGATTTAACAACTCCTCCCCAGGTTAGATTTTAGACGATTGAGGTCTTGACATCACTTTCAAAAAGTGGTATTCTTATACTGACGTATCACGTATGCTTTATTAAAATACGAACGGAGCTATCGCTCAGTAAGGCG
>Ga0315545_1002427_pt1 | contig 16806 bp, 14 predicted proteins | sample SalMarSW160210MG_FD_203096 | JGI IMG/M metagenome (GOLD analysis project Ga0315545, IMG submission 203096) | Salt marsh sediment microbial communities from the Plum Island Ecosystem LTER, Massachusetts, United States - Salt Marsh Sediment SW1602-10 ...
CATTGTTTTCGATATCCAGAATCGGCACAACGGCTTCTTCAAAGCCGGCAACATCCACGCCGTATTTGCCTAACTTGAATCGCCCCCTGATTTCGATATGGGCAAGTGTCCCTGCCGGACCATCGAGCCTTTTCCAGGAAAATCCCTTGCGGGTGTTGTTTTCGCGAATCTCCTGTGTATAAAATCCCGCCACTTTTTCGAGATTCAAATTGTTTGTAATTGTTATTATAGCGGTTGTTTTACCGCAACCAGGCGGGCCTGTTAACAGGATTTTTGTAAATTGGTTCATAAGCTATGGTCTTTTGGCTTTGACAAAGCTTTTTATTTTTGCCTCCGACAAGGTATTGAGCACATCGGCTTTTGTCACCCAGCCTCGACCGGCGGTGGCTACGCCGAAATCGATAAGGCCGAGCTGTCCGGTGCTGTGGGAGTCGGTCCCGATGACCAGCTTGACGCCCGCCTCGACGGCCATTTTACAGTGCGTGTCTTTGAGGTCCAGACGCATCGGATTTGAATTGACTTCCAGGGCCGTATGCGTCTGGGCGGCGTGTTCAATGACGGCGGCGATGTCAAGGTCCATCGCCTCACGCTGACCGATGAGTCTGCCCGTCGGGTGGGCGATGCAGTTGACGTAAGGATTATCCATCGCTTTTAGTGTGCGCGTTGTCACCTTCTGACGGGGACTTGCCAGGCCCGAATGAATCGACGCTATAACAAAATCCAGCTCCGCCAGTAATTTATCGTCGAAATCCAGAGAGCCGTTTGCAAGGATGTCCACCTCGGAACCGGCCAGAATCGTGATGCCTTTGATTTTTTCGTTGAGCTTTCGGATTTTTTGAATTTGCTGAGCCAGTTGTTTTGCCGTCAGGCCGTTGGCGATTGCCGATGATTTAGAATGGTCGGTAATACAGATGAATTTATAGCCCAAATCCTTCGCCGCTTCGGCGAGTTCGTCAATATCGCACGTGCCGTCGGAGGCGGTTGTGTGCATGTGAAAATCGCCGTTGATATCCTCGAATTGAATCAATTCCGGTAAAGCATGATTTTTCGCAGCTTCGATTTCGCCTCGGTCCTCGCGAAGCACCGGCTCGATATAATCCAGGCCGAGCTTTCGATAAATCTCCTCCTCGGTCCGCCCCGCTATCATCTTGTCGCCTTTGAATAAGCCGTACTCGTTCAGTTTGAGCTTTGCCTTTACTGCGATTTCCCGCAGGCGCACGTTATGCTGCTGTGAGCCGGTGAAATATTGGGCCGCAGCGCCGAAACTTTCCTTTGTCACCGCCCGGACATCGACATGCACCGGCGTGGTTTGCGTATGAATAATTGCAGAGCCTTTTGTCGGGCCGGCGGCGAGAACTTCACTGACAAATCCGGCGTTGGTAAACGCCCGTATGATTTTATCGCCTTTTTTAGTAGCGACGAGAATATCAACATCGCCGATAGTCTCGGCACGGCGTCGCAGCGAGCCGGCGGTCAGGATTTTGTCCACGCCGGATAGACCCTGTAGAAATCCGGTGACTATCTCCGAGGCTTCCCATGCCTGGTCGAGGCGGATTCGGCCGGTCGATGTCTCCAGAAATGCGATGCCTTTGGCGATGGCCGCCGCTTTTTTTTCGCCGAAGCCCGGCAGCTCGGCGACGGAGCCGGATTCTATCGCTTTTTTCAGCTCGGCGATGCTCGTGACATTCAATTGCTCGTAAACCGCCTTGACGCCTTTGGGGCCCACGCCGGGAATGGTAAGCAGTTCCAGGAGCGTCGGCGGGATTTTTTTGAGCAGGTCCTGAAAGGCGGTGATTGTGCCGGTTTTGACGAATTCTTCGATCTTGGCAAGACTTGATTTGCCGATACCGGGAAGATTCGCCAACTCACCGGACTCCAGCAAAGCCTCGACATCCGTCGGCAGCTCGCCGATGACCCTGGCGACTTTTTTATAGCTGTTGATGCGGAAGCGGTCCTCGCCGAGTATCTCCATCACATCGGCCATCTGCTCGAAAAGTGCACTGAGAATCGCATTCTTCATAAATCCGATTATATCCGCAGCCGGATAAAATCATAGCGAGAATTTCTGTTAGTATATTCTCGTCAAAGAAATGAATTTTATCGTCGAAAATAATTAATCAGCCACAGGATAAGCGTCAGGACTATCGATAGGATGATAGAGCTTGCAATGGGGATATAAATGCGCCAGTTCCGGGAGCCAAATTGCAAATCGCCCGGCAACCTGAAAAGACCTATTTTACCCAATAATATAATAAGTCCACCGAGAAGGATAATAAAAATACCCACAGCGATGAGCCATTTACCGATTTGTTGCGGCCCAAAATCCATATCGTTTCACCTATTCAGGAATTTATTATCGTTAATTATAAGTGTTTTTCAGATGTGTTCAAAGGTGTTAGAATATTTTCATGAGCAATACGGATTGTGATATTCGAATCGGTACATCCGGCTGGTATTATGAGCACTGGAGGGAATCGTTTTATCCGGCAGATCTATCCAAGAGCAAATGGTTCGAGTATTACGCCCAACATTTCGATACCGTCGAAATCAATAACACCTTCTACCACCAGCCGAAAGAGCAATCCATACGAAGATGGCAGGAAATCGCCCCTGAAGGTTTCCTGTATGCGGTCAAGGCAAACCGGTATATCACGCATATCCAAAAGCTGAAGAACACATCGGAATCGCTCCAGCGTTTCTTGGATGGAATAAATCTATTAAAGCGCAGGCTCGGCCCTGTTTTATATCAACTGCCGCCGAGTCTGCAAATAAATACGGACAGGCTCGAAGCTTTTATAAAGCTGCTGCCCAAAAGGAAAACCGCTGTATTTGAGTTCCGGCACGAAAGCTGGTATTGCGAGGATACGTATAAACTGCTCGAAAAATACAACGCCGGTTTTTGTATCCACGATATGCCCGGCAAGGAATCGCCAAAGATAGTGACATCAGATACGGTTTATATTCGCTTCCACGGCACGACCGGCCGGTATTCCGGCAGCTATCCCAAATCGCAATTGCAGGAATGGGCCAAATGGATTAAAGACCAATCGAAAAATGCAAAGGGTATTTATGTCTATTTCAACAACGATGCCCACGGCCACGCCATAAAAAACGCAAAACAACTGAAAGAGCTTATTTCTTAAAACACACCCAAGACATAGTCTTGCTATTTTATGCAAAACGTAGGGTGGTTTTTCATATCCGCTCAGTCGAGAACGCGGAGGCCTTTTGTCATTGCATATCTTCGGGCCGAGACGATTTCTTCGATAGAGGGACGGTGGTTAATGTGTGGATGAGAAAAGGCCTGGTAACTTGGGCGGTACTGGGCCATGACATTGATGGTCGTCTTTCGGCTGATTTTGCCGGCCAGAAAATCTATAATCTCGAAGCTGCCGGCCAGGCCGCCCGGCAGAATCAGGTGCCTGACTAAAAGTCCGCGAGTGGCCAGGCCGTTTTCGGTTTTCAAATCGCCTACCTGCCGATGCATCTCTTTGACGGCGGCGAAACTGACCTTCGGATAATCCGGAGCGTTGGAAAGCTCGCCGGCGACATCGGGGTCGGAATATTTCATATCGGGCATGTAAATATCAATCAAACCTTCGAGCAATTTTAGTGTCTTGACCGAATCATAACCGCCGGTATTGTAAACCGTCGGCAGTGTGAGGCCTTTTTGCCGGGCTAATTCAATCGCGGCGGCAATGGCCGGGGCGACGTGCGTGGGACTGACGAAGTTGATATTGACACAGCCGGAACTTTGCAAATCGAGCATGGACCGGACCAACTGCTCGATGGTCCTTTTACTGCCCTGCCTTTGATGGCTGATGTCGTAATTCTGGCAGAAAATGCAGCCTAAATTGCAACCGGCGAAAAAAATCGTGCCCGAGCCTCCCTTTCCGACGAGCACACTCTCTTCGCCGAAATGCGGGCCGACCGAACTGACCAAAGGCAGATCGCCGATTCCGCAATAGCCTGTTTTACCCTCGCTGCGAAGAACTTTGCACTGGCGGGGACAAAGCGTGCACGGATCTAAAAGAGTCCATAACTTCTGCACGGCTTTGCTGCATGAGAGGATTTTATCTGGCAAAGAATCCATAATTCTGATAATCGTATAATCGAGCCGGGGCTTGTCAAGTCCCGAAGATTATTTAAGAACGATATTTTTCTGTAGAACGATGAAACCGAGAATTTTATTGGTAAATCCGCCGATTTACGATTTCGCCGCGTTTGATTTCTGGCTCAAGCCGTACGGCATGTTAAGTATTGCCGGGAAATTGCGAGGCCGGGCGGATTTTGCTCTCTTCGATTATCTGGACAGAATGGCGCCTTTTTCAGCCGGGCAAAAGCCACTCGCATCCGACCGGTGGGGCCGGGGCCGTTTCTATTTTGAAAAAATTCAACATCCCGAATCCTTGGCGTCTATCCCCCGATACTTTCGCCGATTCGGCCTGTCTCGCAGTATGTTTACCGATTTTTTGAATAAAGAAAAGCCGTTCGATTTCGCCTTTATCCAGACGACAATGACATACTGGTATCCCGGCATCCGGGAGGTGATAGAAGATATACGCAGATTGCAACCGAAGGCAAAAATAATCCTTGGCGGCAATTATGTCACGCTCTGCAGCTCACACGCTAAGGAACTGGGAGCGGACCTTCTGGTTATAGGCACGAATCTTGAGCCGCTCTGGCAATATCTGAAAATCACTCCGGATTTGATACAGCCGGCTTTATGGGAAATTTATGACAAAATAAAGGTCGGCGTACTTAAACTCGGTGACGGATGTCCCTTTAACTGCACTTATTGCTCGGTGCCGAAGGTTTACGGCAAATTCAGGCCGCGACCGCTGGAATGTTCGCTCGCCGAGTTCGAGCTTTTACGACGGCTCGGCGTCGAAAATGTAGCTTTCTACGACGACGCCCTGCTGTTCGAGCCTGATATGGTTTTGATACCTTTTTTGGAAGCGATCATAAAACGGCAATCGAAAATAAATCTGCACAGCCCCAACGCACTTAACGCCCGTTTCGTTACGAGCGAATTGGCCGAGCTTATGGTCCGGGCGGGTTTCAAGACTTTTTATCTCGGCTTTGAAAGCGCCTCCTCGCAGTGGCAAAAGAGAACCGGCTCGAAGGTTTTCTCCGAGGAACTCGCCCATGCGGTTGAAAAACTCATAGCCGCAGGTGCCTCGCCCGAAAATATAACGGCCTATCAAATCCTCGGCCACCCATCTATTGATATTCAGGAACTTGAAACTTCGATGCGGTTTGTTCACAGCCTGGGTATTCGGGGGATGCTGGCCGACTTTTCCCCGATACCCGGCACTCCCGACGGCGAATATTGCCGGAAGTGGGTGAATCTGGACGAGCCGTTGACGCACAACAAGACCGCCTTTCCGATTGTCATGCTCGGCTTCGATGAATCGAACCGTCTCAAAGACCTCCAGCGACAGCTCAATCGTTCGCTATAACAATAGAACCCATCCCAAAACTTCTTTCGACTGCGACCGGCTGCAAAGTCCGTGGCTCTGCGTTGTTGGTATAAAAGGTTCTCGACGTACTTCAGTACGCCTCCGAGCCTTTTCCACCTCCGGCCTTGACCACGAACTTTTCGCTCGATCTCGCCATAAAACAGGTTTTGGGATTGGTTCTAGTTACGAATTGATTTTCATCCCGAATTGCTTTATGGTGATAGGAATATGAAATCTGAAATCTTGAATTAAATGATCGATTGGCTATTGTTACAAGTAATGCAAAGTGTTGTTGGATTCTGAATATGAACATCTTATACAAATATTGTGATCAAGATGGTATTAAAATCATAGAGACATTAGAACTAAAATTGCCATTTATTTCCCAAGTTAACGATCCACTTGAATGTTTACCATTTTTCTACTGTCCAGAGGATAAATCTGCAATCGAGGCAAGATATATAACTGCATTAAAACGTAAAGGAAAATCCATTCCAAAAGGCTACAAGCAAGCGTTGAATGAACTCTATCAAAAAGGTGAGATTCAGAAAGAGCTTGCAGAAAGTTCACTAAGAGTTCAAAAAAATTTGAACCAAAAGAGTTGCTTGTTCTCCATTTCAAAAACGGCAAGCAATACCGTAATGTGGGCACATTATTCTAGAAAGCACAAAGGAATTGTTATCGGGATTGATTTCGATAAAGTGTTTTACGAAATAGATAAAGTAATATGCGGTCTTAAATTGAATCAGGTTGAATATTCTGAGCAGAGACCAAAAATAAATATTTTGACCGATTTCGTAGAGCCACCCCACGCATTCCTAAAAACAGTATTAACCAAATCAATTGAATGGAAATATGAGCATGAATTTCGAACAGTATTCCTCGTTGATACTTTGGAGAATTTACGGAAACAAGGGTTAGCATGTCTTAAGGACTTCAATAGTAGGAAAACTTGGTTTTTAAGACTGAATCCGGAATCGATAAGAGAAATTATTTTTGGTTTGTACACAGAAGAGAGTTTAAAGTTAGCTATTAGAAAGTTAATTGAGCGACCTGCATTAAAACACATAAAATTATATCAAACTGAAGAATCAGAAACTTATACCCTTAACTTGGTTGAGATAAAGAACTGATGAGCTTACACAATCTTTTGAATCAAAGTTTATGAAAAGCAGAAATACACACTCTAAAAAGATAATCAAACGAGAAGGCAGATTTTATGTCTATATAGTACAGTGTAGAGACGGTACATATTATACAGGATATACGAACGATCTTGAAAATCGCATTGCTTCACACAACAACGGCAATGGAGCCAAATACCTTAAGGGAAAGTTACCTGTAAAGTTAGTCTATTCTAAAGAGTATCACTATTACAAAAATGCGTTACGTAGTGAAAGAAGGATTAAAAAGTTAACTCGAAAACAAAAAGAGAAACTTATTGGAATTTATGCTAATAATAAACATTAAGTCACAAAATAATAAAGGGTGCCCCAGCAGTTTTGTCCTCTCTTGTTGCTTTCGAAAGAAAGCTGAGAGGACAAAACTATGCGCAGGGGCAGCCGAGTTTAGGTTTGGAGGAGTATTATGAAAATACTCCTTCAAACCTTCGGCTGCCAGATGAACAAGCTGGATACTGCGCTGGTGAATTCTGCGCTAAAGGCAGCCGGATTCGATACGACCGAGAGCGTCAAAGATGCCGATATTGTTTTGATTAATACCTGCTCGGTTCGTGAGCACGCCGAACAGCGGGTCCTCTCCCATCTTGGTCATCTCAAACACATAAAAGAATCCCGCCCGGATATGGTGGTCGGCGTCATCGGCTGTATGGCGCAACGTCTCGGCGATAAGCTTCTCGAACACGAAGCGGTCAATATCGTTTGCGGCCCGGCGCAGATTCCCCGAATCGCCGAGCTTGTAACCAAAGCGATGAACCAAAGGAAAAAGGAGCTTGCAGTAACTCAAAAAGTACTCAAGCCCACTTCCGATATTCAGACGCAGGCCCTTGAGGATTTCGAGTCTTCCTACGGCATTGATGACAGGGACATATCCGGCCAGGCTTTTGTTCGCGTCATGCGGGGTTGTAATAATTTTTGCACGTATTGTATAGTTCCTTACGTTCGCGGGCCGGAAATGTGCCGGGAGCCGAAAGCGATTATCGAACAGATAAAAAAACTGGCGGACCGGGAGATCAGGCAGGTTACGCTGCTGGGCCAGACGGTAAATTCGTACAAATACGAACAAGGCGATAAAACATGGTGCCTGGCCGATTTGCTCGACGCGGCCGGTGACATCGAGGGAATCGAATGGCTCAGGTTCGTCACAAGCTATCCGTCGGAGGAATTCTTCGATGCGATTCTGCAGGTCATGGCCGATTCACCGAAAGTGTGCAGCTATCTACACATGCCCGCACAAAGCGGCTCGGACAAGATTCTGCGTGCGATGAACCGCAACTATACCGCCGGCCGGTATCTGGAGATGCTCGATACGGCCAGGGCGAAGGTGCCGGATATTGCAATAGCCGGTGACTTTATCGTTGGTTTTCCCGGTGAAACCGAAGATGACTTCCAGGCGACGATAGATTTGACCAAAAAGGCCGGATATAAAAACGCATTTATTTTCAAGTACTCACCCCGGCCGGGTACAACCGCCGATAAGAGACTTGAGGACACGATACCCGACGAAGTCAAACAAAGACGAAACGTAGAGCTTCTTGCCATGCAGGAAAAAATCAGCGGTCAACTGAGCCGGACTTTTCTCGGTAAAGAGGTAACAGTTTTGGTCGAGGGATTGAGTAAAAAATCGAACCGGAATCTTACACAGAACGGAAGTCCGCAGTTGGTGGCCAGAACTGCAACTGATTATATTGTCGTTTTCAACGGGCCACCAATGCTGGCCGGGCAGTTTGTAAAAGTAAAAATAACGCAAACAAGCCCACTGACACTGTTTGGGCAACTGGTTGAAACATAATTTTGAAAAGGACACCCGATTATGGGAAAACTTACAGAGAAAAAAGGCTACATCTGCGATATGGACGGAGTGATTTACCACGGGAACAGGCTCGTGGATGGAGCAAAGGAATTCGTCAACTGGTTGAAAAATGAACATAAGAGATTTCTTTTCCTGACTAATAGCAGTGCGAAATCGCCGAAAGAGCTTAAACAGAAACTCGCACACATGGGAATCGAAGTCGCTGTGGAAGATTTCTTTACCTCGGCACAGGCGACGGCCAGTTTCCTGGCCAGTCAGAATCCGAACGTCGGTGTTTATGTCATCGGCGAATCGGGCCTGATAAACGCTCTCCATGACGCCGGTTTCTACATCGACAATGTCAATCCGACCTATGTTATAGTAGGTGAGTCGCGAACGTATAATTTCGAGCAGATTGAGCTTGCCGTGCACCTGATACTCAACGGGGCGAAACTGATAGGGACAAATTCCGACCTGACGGGCCCGTCTGAAAAGGGAGTGGTGCCCGCGTGCCGGGCATTGGTCGCACCGATTGAAATGGCAACCGGCAGAAAGGCCTATTTCATCGGCAAGCCGAATCCGCTTATTATGCGGCACGCCATCAAGAAAATCGGATGCAGACTCGAAGACACGTTAATTGTCGGTGACAGGATGGATACCGATATCATAGCCGGCATAGAGTCCGGAATTGAAACCGCCCTGGTACTCAGCGGCATCACAAAGAAAGAAGACCTCGTAATGTTTCCTTACCAGCCGACTTATATTCTCGAGCGTGCCGCGGATATAATGCATTCCGGATGAATCTTGTCTTTTTTTGTGAAAACATCAAAGCTATTGATGAGGCAGGCCCCGATTTTTTCAGGAATGAACAAACGTCCGTATGGCACTATGAAGAAAAACCGATGTGCTGCCCTTTCAATCGCTTAATATCAGTATTAACATCTGAATTAATATATTAAAGGTTGTTATTCTTCCTTTGCTTCGGTTTCCGTTGTTTCGGCCACAGCTTCGGTTGTTGCTTCTTTTTCAAGCAAATCTTTGTCCTTGCGGCCGGCATGACTCTTACGATGGGCGACTTTCGGCAGCCCCAACAGAGAATCGCCCTCGGTCCAGCGTTCCTCATCTTTGAGCTGATCGATGCGTTCGGCTCTGCTTAAAACGTTTCGGTGCCTTGTCAAAGCGCCTTTAATTTTCAACGATGGATCAATCGACATTAAATATTTCTCCTAACTACTTTACTTTCTTACCGTACGCATCTTTGAAATAATGCGGGGCAAATGTTTCATAACCTTCCGGAGCCTTGCCCTTATATGCGGCTCCGATTTGAATAATATTCTGCCTGGCTTCGTATCCGTTCGTACCGGCTGTTGCCGGATTATCGTACGTCTCAATCGTTTGCAGATAATAACGGCCGTTCTCTATTACTATTTCTGTTTCTATTCCATACTCTGCAAAATGCTTCTGCACCGGCTCCAGAGCGGCCCGGGCCCCGTACTCGGCAAGAACAATCACATTGTTGCCCGTCGACTTCGCCGGAGCAACAGGGCTGCTTTCCTGCTGCCTGGCCGGAGCCGATTCAGCAGGCTGCGTCGTACCGGCATTATTTTGTATCTTCGTATTTATCTGAGCACTGTTGCGAGTTACCTCGACCTGCCCTGCCGTTTGCCGGTTGTCCATTGATAACTGGCCGAGTCTATATGCTATCAAAACCAGCAGAATCAGCCCTAAAACTATCGCAATCACAACCTGATACGGCAGCGAGAACTCGAATCTGCCGAGGTTGAACTGAACGAGTCTCGGTTTCGTCCACCATTGTGACGAGGCCCTGGCCCCCTCCGTCACGGGCTTTTGTTCTGCCTGCGGCTCAACTTCGTCAGTCCCTTTCGGATGCAACTGCTCTATTTGCTTGCCGGAGCAGGGCTTAACCCGGGATTTGCTCATCACTTCGTATAGAGCCTTTTTTCCTCGATTCCGTGCCATAGCAGAATCCTGTCAAAATCCTAAAACTTCCTTGAATTGCTGATTATATAGGCATTCATTAAAAAAACAAGTGAATATTGTCCGATGGAGCATAAATCTGCGAGAATATTTTGCTCGGCCGAAATTGGCTTTGTTTTCCATTTTTTCTTCTGAATCGATGAGTTTAGAATTTCGGGTTTAGTACTTAGGATTTCTGGCCGCAGGCCAGCGAATTGGCTTTGTTTTTACTAAGTGTCCAATCCGGTTTTTCGCCATATTCTATTTATTTCAAAGAGCTTACGCCATATTACCCATTTTGAAATTGGCTTTGTTTTCCATTTTTTCTACTGTATTCTGCCTTCTGTCTTCTGTCGTTACGAATTGGGTTTGTTTTTTCAAAAAGGTTATAATTGGTCGATGCTCTCTGTACTGTCATTCCGCACTTGATGCGGAATCCAGTTTTTCAGGGTTATTATGGATTCCTGCCTGCGCAGGAATGACGAAACCATTATTGTGAAAATTACGATGTTTGGCATTTGCAACATTCGACATTAGAAATTGTTTAGATTTTAGGATTTAGTGCTTATTTTTTGGTGTGTTCTAAATTCTATTTTTACCAATTATACCACAAAACCCCCTTAATGCAATCAAAATCCCCGTATTCGGTACAAATTGTCCTTGACTTTGGATTTATATTTCAAAGGGCAGTGATACACGTTATGTCAGAATAGTATAGTAAAAAGGATTCTTTGCTCAAGTGTTTCGCTTTTTTGATGATTTTACAGCATGGCATATTGAATCTGTTGGAATATTGTTTTAATTTAGGTGAAATTTGGTTATTATAAGGCTTAAAGGAGCATTCCAATGAAGTACGTAAGTGAAATCCAGGCTGTCATAGTCTTGGTGATTATAGCACTTGCAATGATTATAACAGCTACAGGCCTATGTGATGAGTCAGGTATTGTCTGGGATCGCGTTGCATACTACGACTATCGATATACCATGAGAGATTACACTATTTCCACGAATGTAAGGAATGCTCTTGAAAGTAGAGGATATACAATCCTCAACGCAGATGAACTTGAAGTATGGATGTTCGCGAGGATTGCTGATCGTCGACATAGTGTTCTGGTTCCTTGCCAAGATGTACTTCCAGATAATATTGTTGAATCTGGATCTGCCTTGTGCAATCTTCGTAGATATATGGAGGCAGGTGGAAAGGTAGTATGGTATCATGTCCCTTTAATAGACAGTCAAGGTCATGCAGATTTAACCTATACTTATTTCAGTAAAGAAGAAACATCTAACATACTGGGTGTATCTTCGCAGCAGCAAGGGGCCGGAAACAACACTGAGCCCGCTATATTGACCGATGATGGATATGATTGGGGCCTTGTTCAACCATGGATTCCGATAAGGTATTTGAGATCTACAAATGATGTCACCGTTTTGGCGATTTTCCCAGACGGGCGCATTGCTGCATGGGTGAAGCATTATGTCCAAAGCGATACCTATAGGGGCTTTGTCAGGATATATGGTTGTCATGATGATATGCCTTCGATTGGAGACATTCAGCGAGTTGCAGAATATCCTAATAAGCCGGTTGTACAACCTGAGCCTACAGTGGTGTCTAATCCACCTATGCCCCCATCGGTTCTGACTTTGTTGCCTAAACCCACGTTACCCGGACCAAATGACCTGATTGTTTTCGGTCGGCCCGCCAAAGTTGTTAATGTCAATAGTCTTATGGGCGAGTGTGAAGCGGGTATCTCGTCTGACGGTTTAGAGCTGTATTTCCGCCGGGATACTCCCGGATGGAATTGGAATTTATGGGTGGCGAAGCGGGCAACCAGCAGAGATGTCTGGGAAGCACCGGTGGATCTAGGAGTACCCGTCAATTTCGTCGGCCACATAGAGGGGCCCAGCATCTCAACAAATGGGCTTGAGCTTTACTTCTCTTCCAGCAGACCTGGTGCAATTGGTTGGACTGGTGTAGATACCGATTATGACATATGGGTGGCAATTCGTGAAACAAAAGACTCTGCTTGGAGAACGCCAGTAAATTTGGGACCTGTCGTTAACAGTTCATCCTGGGAACTCTTTCCCAGTATCTCCTCCGACGGCCTGGAGCTCTACTTTGATTCATCTCGCCCGGGTGGTCAGGGTGGCTCCGATATATGGGTCACGACGCGAACGACAAAGAATGATCCTTGGGGAGAACCGGTAAATCTTGGTCCGGTGGTTAACTACACTGGTTATGATAGTCATCCCAGCATTTCAGTCGATGGACTATCACTCTTCTTCGTCTGCAGTAGCAGCAGAGGTGGGTATGGCAGGCGAGATATCTGGGTTACTACGCGAACAACGACTAATGATCCCTGGGGAGAACCAAAGAATCTCGGACCGCCTGTCAACTCGTTTCTGGACGAATCTGGGCCGTGCATTTCTGCCGATGGCCGGTGGTTTTTTTTTGATCGCTTTGAAGGCCCCGGATACTGGTATTCAGACATATGGCAGGTAGAAATCAATCCTCCAGTCGTTGACACAAGTGGGATTAGATTAGAAGCAGAAGAAATGGTCCGAGAAGCAGGAATATTAGAAGAAAGCCCCACAGAATGTCGAATCCTTGAAGAAGATGTTCGGATAGGCTCGTCAATTGTTGTACCGGTAGATTTAAATGAGGTTATGGTCACTATTAGGGCAAAGGCTGTGTTGAACTACATGCTAGGAGCAAGATTTCCTTCTTTAGCTCTTTATTTAGATGATGAAGAGGTTTGTCAATGGGAACTTAAATCTGTAGATTATCAGGATTTCTCTACTTTTATATTTCTTAATAAGGGCATCCATAAGTTAGAAGTATCAATGGTGAACTCATCAGTTCGTATGAATTGCGATATAATATTAGATTTTGTAGATATCCACATACCCTCAATGACCGAAGCTAACTATTAGAACATTAGGGATATTCTGTTTATGAGTTTCTTTTCCTCTCTCTTATTACTTTTTCCTCTCCTTTGCGCCGCCGGGCGGGATTGGTATTTTTATTTTATTGTTGAGAGGAACTGATATTTTCCCGAGCCGACTTCATAGACAGCACGGCTGAAAGAATTTCCCGACTCGCCGACCGGTTCCGTTCTCAAAAATTTAACACCATCGGCCTTCTCGATTGTCTTCCCGCTCTCTGTCACTATGTCCGGCTCGGCCGCAGGGACGTGCACCTCGGCTCTCGTGTTGGGCGGTACGGTAATCTGCCAATGAAAAATGCCTTCCTCGATGCTCCACTTGCTTTCTATTCGCCCGTTCATACTGTCGTAATAGCCCGAGGCCCATTTCAGGTCCCCTACCGGTTCCGGGCAAAGCAGTATATGCCGATAACCGACCGAATCGGGCACTTGGCGAATACCGAGAATCGAACCCTGGAACCATTCCTGGATATGGCCGAACATGCAATGGTTCATCGACGAGCCGGGTTTGTCCCATCTTTCGGAAAGCGTCTTGAAGCCGAGCCTGAGCATATTGCCGTAGCCGGGGACATCGGTGCGATTTATTATGCGATAAACTACGTCGGAGCGGCCGCCGTCGGCCAGCGCCCGGATCAGCATACGGAAGCAGACCTCGCCGGTTGACTGGCGATACGATGCCTTCTCGACTACTTCAACCAGATTTGCCAGCACCTGCTGACGGTCTTCTTCCGGGACTAGGCCGAAGTGCAGGGCCGTGGCCAACGATGCCTGTGAGCCGGTAGCGACGGAATGCTCATCCGGCTTGTAATAGGCCTTGATAAAATCCTGCCGAACCTGATTGCGGAGTTTTTCCATTTCCGCGGCGTCGGCATCTTTACCTATCATTTTTGCAGCACGTGCGATGATTCGGGCGTTATCGTAAAGGAACGCGGTGGCGGGCAGTTCGGGCGGAGTCAGTTGTGAAACGCCGACATGCCCCTTTTCCTCGGTCCAGTCGTACCAGTCACCCAGTCCCGGCTTGACTAATCCCTGTTCGTTTCGCGATTCGGCTAAATAGAGAGTGTATCGTTTCATGGTCTCGTACTGCTGCTGTAAAATCGCACTGTCATCGTACCAATCGTACAGCAATTCCGGCACCTGCACGCAGGCGCTGCCCCATTCGGGCGACTCGAAAAATGCCTCCTTAAATCTCATGTATTCCGGTGCAATGTTTGGAATGACGCCGCTATCCAACTGCGACTCGCTTGTGTCACGGCAGATCTTCCGGAAAAGATTCCGGACGTCACGATGGTAGAGAATGGAAGGTCCCATCAGGTGAGGCACTTCGAGCCAGCCGAGTTTCTCGCGATGCGGGCAGTCGGTCACAACGCATTGCAGATTGCTGCGAACCGAGCGGTCGATCATGGCATTGATATCGTTAAATAATGTATTCGAGCATTCAAATTCACCCACTTTGTCGGCGGAACTTGTCAGAAATTCGCTTCCGGCCTCAAGCAGCAACGGCTTATCGCCCTGCTCCGTGGCGTCACCGGTTAAATCCACGCCGGAGATGTACAAATACTGGAAGCTAAAATATGTGAACAGCGGCCGGAAAGTCTCCTCGCCGTTGCCTTTGAGGGTATAAGTATGACTGTATCCTCCTCTTTTTGTCCACGGCTCGCCGCGTTTTTCCGCGACCATGATAGTAAGCCGGCTGCCTGCGGGCCCTTTTACCTTAATCACCGGCCGAGCCGAGAGGTTCAGATCGCAATCAACCTCAATCCTGCCATCTTCGAGTCGCTCGGTTTTAACCGCAGGCAGATATTTATCCACCTTAACCGGCGGTGCGTATTGCGCCACAAGCCGGCCCCCGGGGCCGTCACAAACTGAGACTGCATTCCAGCCGCCGTCGTCGAAACCAGTTTCATCCCAGCCGGGCTGCTCAAGCCTCGCATCGTAATCCTCGCCGCCGAATATGCACGAGAAGGTGACCGGTCCGGGCGATGTTTTCCATGTCCCGTCGGAGGAGAAAACCTGCGTTGAGCCGTCGGTGAACGTGACGTGCGTTTGACAGATTAGTTTCGGAGGGCCGAACGAGCCTTTGAATTTTGTATAACGACCGCCGGGTACGTTGTACATGCCGTTGCCCAACATGACGGCGATACAATTGTCACCTTGTTTTAGGAACTCTGTGACATCATACGAGCTGTACAGGCACGTCCTGCGATAGTTCGTCCAGCCGGGGTCCATCTGATGGTCCCCGATGCGCCGGCCGTTTATCCGCAGCTCGTAATGTCCGAGGCCGCAAATGTGCGTTACAGCAAACTTGATTGATTTAGTAAGTTCGACCTCCTTGCGGAAAATCGGTAACGGGTTTTTATCGGTTCGCTCGGCCGTAATCCAATCGCCCTGCCAGAGTTTGGCAGGCTCGTTCGAGTCGTCATCGGGAGGAATCAATCCCGTAATGAACGTTGCCGGTTCGCTCCATTCGCTTGCGTTATCGTGATTATCCCACAGGCGGACCGACCAGTAATATTTTTGCGAAGACTGAAGTTCTTTGCCGCTGTAGGTGATATAATGCGACTGCGGGGAATTAATACGGCCGCTGTCCCACATATCGGGTTTCTCTTTTGTGAGTAGCTCTGGCTCGGTCACCACGCGTATATGGTATGCGTATTGTATTGTTCCTCGTTGTTCGGTTTGCAGTTGCCAGGAGAAATACGGATCGGCCCGGTCAATTCCGACCGGTTCGTTGCGCCCGGCGCATCTAAGCGAGGTAACCTCGATGGTGCCTGCAGCTCGCTCCTGCGCTAATGTTACAGAAACGATTGTTATTACGGACAAACAGATGATTACCGATTTTAACAGGCGTGTCTTATTTTTTCTCATGATTATTAATCCTCGAAATAAGTCCCAAATATGCTTGTTATTATCATAACATTCAAAAATTTTTCTGTCTAAAATAATTTGACGCGGCATTTTATGAATATTTTCTTGAAAGGGCCTGTTATTTGATTAATCTATAAATAAGCGTAACAAGGATTTTTTTAGTTTTTTTGGGGTATATTACGGCAAACTGTGTATTTATAACTGTTTACAATATGAAAAAATATTTATTTAGGATAGTTGACAAATAGGAATTAATCCTATATAGTAACGGCTATGAAAAAGATAAATACCCAGATCAGCAGTTTCGAGCTGGACAGGAAAACCGACTGGTTTGCAAATCGTTGCAGGGAAAAGGGCCTTAAAGTCACTCCCCAGCGGATAGCGGTTTATCGCGAGCTCTTAAAAACCGAGGAGCATCCTTCGGCCGAAGTTCTGCACCAAAAAGTTAAAAAAATATTTCCGAGCATTTCTCTGGATACGGTAAACAGAACCCTGCTTACCCTCAATGAGATCGGCGCCGCTTTCGTTGTGGAAGGTTCGGGCGATGCAAAGCGATACGATGCAGGCTCGACCGAACATCAGCA
>Ga0315545_1002428_pt1 | contig 16803 bp, 17 predicted proteins | sample SalMarSW160210MG_FD_203096 | JGI IMG/M metagenome (GOLD analysis project Ga0315545, IMG submission 203096) | Salt marsh sediment microbial communities from the Plum Island Ecosystem LTER, Massachusetts, United States - Salt Marsh Sediment SW1602-10 ...
TTTTCAAAACGAGGGTTTGATACGGTAATAAGTTTTTACGGGGTAACGGATCTGTCAACACTTGAGTGCGAAAAATGCAATGCCTGTATTGATATCTGTCCGGTGGGCGCCCTTGATATAAGAAACCGGAAACAAGCCATAGGAGCCTCAGTAGAAGCTTAGTATTTTTGTCGTCATCCAATGATAAATCTGTTAAATAGATGAACAGCACAACTGTTTAATATGTGAATAGTGGGCGTTAATGTTTGAAGAGGAATTAAACAAATATTGGAAAACAGTGGTGCACACGATCCAGGACGGAGTCATGATTGTGGACACTGAAGGCACCATAACTTCGATTAACAGGGCTTTTGAAACAATTACCGGGCATTCTAAGACAGAGATCATAGGGAAACCCTGCACCATATTGAATTGCAACGCCTGTGAATTGATCCGAGGAAATAAAGGAAAAGGACCCCATTGGTGTGTTTTGTTTAAGAAAGGCAAGTTGCGGATGCAAAAATGCGTTATTACGCGAAAGGAGGGAAACCATATTCACGTTGTGAAAAATGCTTCTGTTCTCTTGGACGACAAGGGTAATGTCACAGGCGCTGTTGAAACCATAACCGATATTACCGACCTTATTGAAAAAGAAACCCAGATTGAGACCTTTCGGCGAGAACTCGAAACAGAAGATCAATTTTATGGCATCCTTGGGACGTCAATGCCGATTCAGCAGGTTTTTGCAATGATTACAAATGCTTCTGAGTCAGATGCGCCGGTGATTATTTTGGGAGAAAGTGGGACCGGAAAGGAGCTTGTAGCGAGGGCAATTCATAAAAGTGGTCCACGAAAAGACAATCCGTATGTTAAGGTCAGCTGTGCGGCCCTGAATGAGTCGCTCTTGGAAAGTGAGCTTTTTGGCCACGTGAAAGGGGCTTTTACCGGCGCTTTTCAGAGTCGAACCGGAAGATTCGAAGCCGCCCATGAAGGAGATATCTTTCTGGACGAAATTGGCGATTTACCCCTTTCAACCCAGGTAAAACTTCTGCGGGTGCTTGAAGAAAAGACCATTGAACGGGTGGGGGATCACCGGCCGATTCAGATTGATGTTAGAATCATTACGGCAACCAACAAGGATCTAAAACAGCTTGTGGATCGAGGTATTTTCAGAGAAGATTTTTATTACCGGATAAATGTGGTTCCCATATGGGTTCCGCCATTGAGAGAAAGAACCGGCGATATTCCGCTGTTGGCTGAGTCATTCTTCCAGAGAATTTGTCTGAAAAGCGAAAAAAGAATTCAAGGCATTGCCAATGAAGCCTTAGATCTTATGATCCAGTACTCATGGCCCGGAAATGTAAGGGAACTCAAAAGCACCCTTGAATACGCCTTTGTTGCCTGTCAAAGATCGATGATTGGTCCTGAGCATCTTCCGCCCAACATTTTGAACATGGAAAATCTACATGAAACCATCGACCCATCGTCCGTTGGCCTAAATGAAATAAAGAAGCGACGACTCATAGATGCGCTGCGGCAATCCGGCGGCAACCAGTCCGAGGCGTCACGAATTCTGGGCATATCCAGAACAAGTGTCTGGAACCAGATGAAGCGATTCAACATTAAATTTAAAAAAAGTGCATAAAACCTGATTTGTGGCATAATATTTGCTGCTTTATTTAATAGGGGTTTAACTTGGCAACCTCCATTTTCATATTACCCCCTTCTTAATGACAAATCGGCCCTTAAGGGATAGGTCCTCAGGGTCGATTTGTTATTTTTACTGTGTATGCCGGGAATCAACCGCTTCAGATATTTTGTATTTTATTGCTAAGATTTTCAACCCTCCGTAATCAAAACAATCTATCACTTCCAAGCGTTACAGCATCGCTACCTAACGTTACTTCTGGTTATAAGTAACGCTACTTTTTTTGTTGCCGACCTTTTTTGAAATTTTTCCACAAGTATTACTCAATCTTTTTTAATATATTGATTTCAAATGATATTCCACTACGTCATGTTTTAACCATTCAATGTTCTTATACAGATAGGGAAATTGCTGTTATAGATGGCATGATTATTGATGTGTATTAACGACTCGGAAACGAAAATGTAACTTCTTAATAAGTTTTGTTGCATTAATTGATGATATTGACCCGGCATCATAATTTATTTTAACATTGAAAACTTGGTCCTCTGGGTCAGGATTTTTACTGAGAAGTTACGGGAAATTATACACGAATGCACACGATGCCGGGCAATACAATGTGAACAAGAGAAATAAAACTTTAAAAGAGCCGTATTTAATAACTTCGAGAACTATAAACAGAGGAGTTTTAAGCACAAATTATGCAATGCGAGCGTTGTAAAAGTGTCATACCGGAGGGAGAACAGATGGAGCTTCGTGGACAGATCCTCTGCGAGGATTGCTACATGGACCTTCTTTCTCCGCCAAGGACATGTGACCCTTGGGCCGTTCATAGCGCCAAGACCTTGGAGAAAAGCGGGATAACCGATCTTATACTTAGCCCCATTCAGCAAAAAATAGTTGATATTCTTCAGGAAGAAGGGCCACAAGAACCAGCCAATCTGTGTGAGAGGCTTCAAATAAAAGAGACAGATCTTGAAAGGGATATTGCCGCTCTGCGCCACATGGAAAAAATAAGGGGTGAACTAAAGGGCGGAAAGAAATTGATACGCCTCTTCTGATAACACGGCTCATGCCCGTCAAAATCCCTCGGGGGCTTCCAATTGTTGGATAACAATCACAGAGTCATCAATTACTTGCGACTTTCTGTTACGGATCGCTGCAATTTGAGATGTATCTACTGTATGCCGAAACAGGGAGTTCAGTTTATCCCGCATCGGGAGATACTCAGCTATGAAGAGATGCTCCGTATCGTCAGACTTTGCGTTTATAAAGGTATTCGTAAAGTCAGGGTCACCGGGGGAGAACCCCTGGTACGAAAGGAAGTTACAAATTTTCTTGAAATGCTTTGTAAGTTAGAAGGACTGGAGGAAATCAGTCTGACTACCAACGGTGTGCTGCTTAAAAGTTTTGCTGCCGACATCAAAAATTGCGGTATCTGCCGGATCAATGTGAGTCTGGATTCTCTTAAGCCCGAACGATTTTTTCGAATTACAGGAAGAGACTATTTTGAACGGGTGTGGGAGGGTCTTGAGGAGGCGGAACATGTGGGATTTAATCCCATTAAAATTAATGTGGTAGCGATAAAAGGTGTCAATGATGATGAAATATTGGATTTTGCCGATCTGGCCGTAAAAAAGCCCTATCATATTCGTTTTATTGAGCTTATGCCTGTAGGTAAACAAAACACATGGAGTACCGAACGGTTCGTGTCTTCAGATGAAATTTTTCGTCTGATCCAATCTCTTGGAGACTTGAACCCTGTGAAACCCAACCCCTATGACGGCCCTGCGCAACGATTTAAAATTAAAGGGGGGCAAGGGGAGATTGGGCTGATTAGCGCCTTGAGTCATCACTTTTGTGATCATTGCAATCGCTTGCGGTTGACCCCTGAAGGGCATCTTAGGGGCTGTCTTTTTTCGGATCAGGAGATTGATCTTAAAACACCTTTAAGACAGAAAAAGCAAGATGACTATCTCCTACAACTGATTGAGCTTGCGATTAAAAACAAACCCAAAGAACACGGGCTGCTGAAGTATTTTCCTCGAAAATGTGTCCCTCAGATGAACCGTATCGGGGGTTGAAAAAGACGGCCAAATGGTATCCCGGGCCTCCGGTAAAAATAAACTTTGAAACAAATCTGGAGGCCCGAAAGCCCATTTTTCTGAACATTATTATTCAGAATTATTTAGAAGATCCCGACTCGAGCTCTTTAATGCGTTTATTTATGGCATCAAGTTCTTTTTTCACGGCATCGGCTTCACCCTTGAGTATATTAACCTCATCTTCGGGTTTCATGGCGTAAGGACTCTCATAAGGGGCATAGTAGGCTGGACCATACCCTCTTCCGGTGGGAGGGAAAACTCCACGCCAGCCGAGGCCTCTTCCGTAGCCTCGCCCCTGGCCAAAACCAGGCCCAAAACCGCCTCTAAAGCCACGGCCTTGATCAAAGCCCTGTTCATAACCATAACTTCTATATCCGGGTCTCAATATCGGTGTCGAACCATAAGCAGTCCGGGAAGGATTGCAGAATCCTTGGCCCCGCCCTGTCATAGAACCCATTCCCGCGGGTCCTGTTCCATTAAATCCGGGCATATAAAACACCTCCTTTCCTTTAAAATTTGACGCACCAGGCTGTTCCTGAATAAATTTGAGCTCTTTATGGCTCGTCATTCTTACCTTCTGTTATGAGCCTGTGACCATAATATAGCTACTTGCTCTAAATTGTCAACTATTTTTATGGTCGTATGACCAATATTGTTTTATATAACATTGTTTAAATTAATTTATTCCGGCTGCAACAAAGAAATTCAATTGAACGATGTATGGCTGGCATAATATTTGCGCGTTCATTCAATTGAGGTTAACTTGGCAACCTCCATTTTCATATTACCCCCCTTCTTAATCGGCAAATCGGCCCTTGAGGGATAGGTCCTTGGGGTCGATTTGCCGGTTTTACTTTGCCCGGCTGGCAGCGAGCTTGCAATGGCAGGCGGGAAAGCCAATTATCTTGCAACATTCAGATCTTTAAGCGTTACAATATCGTTACCTAACGTTACATTTTATTACACGTAACGCTATTTTTATTTGTTAATCTGTTTTGAATTTTTTCCACCAAAATCACTTTGTCTTTTGTAATAACTAAATTTTAAATAATATTATAATAAGTTACGTCTTAACTCAGCGATGGTGTCATATACATATGGACATTGCCGTTACACATGGCATGATTATTGATAAGAGTAGGGCTGCATATTATATATGAATGCACAAACCGAGGGAATACCATGGGGATAAGAAAGATCCCATCCGGAGAGGAGTTTAAAAAAGCAATCGAAAACGGAGTTACCCTTGTGGATTTTAGTGCACCGTGGTGCGCACCGTGCCATTTTCAGGAGCCAATTATTAATAAGCTTGCTTATCAATTTAAAGGAAAAGCACTAATTGCTTCTATGGATATTCATGAAAATCAGGATGTGGCAATGAAATTAGGAATACAATGTGTTCCCACCATGGTCATATTTAAAAACAGTAAAGAGATACAGCGCTTTGTGGGGCTTCATCCTGAATACGTGCTCTTTGACGCCCTGAAAAAACTTTTAAAATAGAAATGTTGATGAACCCACACGAACCATGAGGAAAATTATTGAACAGCAGGGTCCATATGTTATAAGGAGTGCGTCAATCCATTGTGCGGAAGAGCCGCGTCACGTAAAATCAAGTAAAGAATTTATCCTGAAGGGAGGAATCAAATATGAAAGTTGCGGTAAGTTCAAGTGGAACCAATTTAGATTCACAAATTGATCCCCGCTTTGGCCGGTGTGCTTATTTTGTCATCGTTAACACAGACGACATGAGCTTTGAGGCATTTGACAACGAGGGGATAGCCCTGGGAGGAGGAGCGGGTATTCAGTCGTCACAGTTTGTAGCCTCCAAAGGGGCCGGGGCTATTATAACCGGAAATATTGGCCCCAATGCGGTACAAACCCTTTCCGCTGCCGGGGTCGAGATATTTATGGGCCAGACCGGGAGTGTTAGAGAGGCCGTAGAAAAATATAGGAAAGGTGATATTAAGCCCCAAGGATCGCCAAATGTGGTTGATCATTATGGTATGGGCGGCGGAGCCTCGGGGATAGGACGTAGTATGGGGATGGGCCGGGGTATGGGCCGGGGTATGGGTATGGGCAAAGACATGGGCCGCTGTATGGTACCTGGAATGGGTGCTGCCGGATCGATTTTCCCGGCTTCCTCTAAAACCGCTTCTTTATCCCGAGAAGAAGAATTGAAACAACTCAAGGATCAGGCAAACGACTTGTTTCGTCAGATGCAAGCTCTTCAAGCCAGGATCAAAGATCTGGAGAAAAAATAGGGCTGTCTATTATTCGGTGGTTGGCAGAAAGGAGAAAGACAAGGACGCACAAGAGTATGAATGCAAAGCATTCCATTCTTCCATGCCGATGACATAAACAGGTTGCCATTAAAAAACTTATTATGTCAAAAAGTTATAGAAATGCCGAGACGCTAAATTTCAAGGTCTGTATGTAACGAATAACAGGAGGTAATGACTCATAATGCCTAAGAAAAAGCAAACCGTTGACGCCAAAATGCGTAAAGATCAGATGGAAATGCAAAAAAGGGGAAATTACAGACATCGTAATTTATTTCCGAGAAATGGCTATAAATGGTTGAATAGAAAAATATTTGATGATAATTCGACATCTTGTTGTGAGTGATTGAAAAAAAGCTATAAGGCGAAAGGATGCAGATAAAATGCCAAGAGGAGATAGAACAGGCCCGAAAGGCCAGGGACCTGGAACAGGAAGAGGACAGGGGCGAGGTTCTGGTCGCGGCCGGGGAGGTGGTTTTGGGGCAGGTCCGGGTGGATTTTGCGTCTGCCCCAACTGCGGTGAAAAAGCAACCCATGAATTGGGAACTCCCTGTTATGAGCAGAAATGTCCCAAATGCGGAACGGCCATGACCCGAGAATAGAACCTTTTTCCGGGAAGATTCGTCTATTCACCGGAGTAAACAACACAGTCAACAATGGTAAAGAATCCTGGTCCATAGGACCAGGTTTTCAAGATTAAATAAATACAAACTTATGGAACTAACGTCTATCTTCAAACACGCTTTAATGATCAGCTTTTTTGTGTTTGTGATGATGCTTCTGGTCGATTTTATTGATATGGCCAGTAAGAGACGCATGTCAGACATTATCAAAGGAGGCCGCTGGAGACAATATACCTTGGCGTCTTTTTTGGGTTCCACCCCTGGTTGTCTGGGCGCGTTTATGAACGTCAGCCTTTATGTCCACGGCATGATCTCTTTTGGCGCCATAGTGGGTGGAATGATCGCCACATCCGGAGACGAGGCATTTGTAATGCTTGCACAATTCCCGGGTACAGCTCTGGCCCTTTTCGGATTGCTATTTGTACTCGGAATTGCTTTTGCCTGGATAAGTGATAGGATTATCTTTATTCTGGGGATTACCCCTTGCGAATCATGCATTGATGTGCATTGTGAAGAATGTCTGCCCGGTAAGGCCATTCAGGAAAAGATCGGCGATATCTTTAGACCTACGAATCTTCTCGGGAACTTTCAGTCACTTTCCTTTAACAGATTCCTTCTACTTGTGCTTATAACCTCATTCCTGATCTTAATCACAACAGGAACTCTCGGCTCACCCACATGGGACTGGAAACGCATTACCTTTATATCTCTTTCACTATGCACATTGTTCATAATTATGATTTGCCCTGAACACTATCTTGAGCACCATATCTGGGGCCACATCATAAAAAAGCACCTTTCTCGCATCTTTTTGTGGACATTTGGAGCCCTTCTTTTTGTGCATTGGGGCATGGCCTTCTGGAACCTAAACACCTTTATCCATGACCATATGCTCTGGGTATTGCTGATCGGGGCGCTAATCGGCATCATTCCGGAATCAGGGCCCCATCTGATATTTGTAATGATGTATGCGCAAGAACTTGTTCCGTTTTCCGTGCTGTTTACAACATCCTTTGTACAGGACGGACACGGTATGCTGCCCCTACTTTCATACAGTCTTAAAGATTCTGTGCTGATCAAGGTTTTCAATCTTGTTTTCGGACTTTTGGTTGGGGGTGTGCTTTTTGCCTTTGGTTTTTGATAAAGATGTGAAGTTTGATGGAATAAAGGAAGGTGGTCTTTTTTAAATAAAAGATCTCATTTGATTATGGCAAAAGAAAAAGAGTTAAAAAAAGAGATAAAGGAGCTTGAGGAAAAACTGAAAGACCGAGAAGATGCACTTCCAGCCCATTCAGTGCGACCTCAACAGATGCTTTTCATTGAGGAGTTAGAAATAGAAATTGAAAAGAAGAAGGTTGAGCTTTCTGAGCTAAAAAAGAGTAAATCCAACCACTGAGTGGGTTAAGGGAGGTCCGCCATGAAAAGAATGTTCGAAGCATTTAAGTTGGGTAATCTGGAGCTTGTAAATAGATTTGTTTTTCCCCCGGTCAAGATAGGGCGCGGCAATCCTGACGGCACTGTGACCGACCGCCAGTTAACTTTCTACCAACAGATTGCCAGAAACGGTCCGGGGGTGGTTATTACTGAGCCCGTATCGGTCACTGCTGACGGCAGGGAACACCCCAAGCAGCCCTGTGTACATCTTCCTGAAAGCGTTGGAGAACTTCGGAAGATTGTTGACGTTATACATAAGGAAGGTCGCCTGGCCTGCCTCCACCTGAATCATGGCGGTGCGGCAGCCAATCCCAAGATAATTGGCGGCCCGCCCAAGGCGCCTTCGGTTATGACATGTGTTGCCAGACAGGGCAACGTTTCAGAGGCACTCACCGAGCAAGAGATCGAGGCGATTCTTGGGGGTTACAACTCCGCTGCCCAAAAGGCAAAGCAAGCAAGGTTTGACGTTATAGAAATTCAGGGAGGACACGGTTATCTCATCTCGCAATTTCTTAACGGGAAGCTTAACAAGAGAGAAGATCGCTATGGCCGGGACCGGTTGCTTTTTGCAAAGGAAGCACTTTCAGCAGTAAAACAAGGGGCCCCTGAAATTTCTTGTATCCTCCGAATTTCCGGCAATGAGATGTCACCGGAGTTCGGTATCAGCCAGGAAGACCTTCAACCGCTAATAAAATTGGCGGAAGAAAGCGGAATCAAGGCCATACATGTGGGCATGGGAAATGTCTGCTTCAGTCCCCCATGGTATTTTCACCATACCAGCCTCCCGGATAAGCCTCAGATAGATGCCCTGGCCTGGGTGCGTGAGCATACCACACTTCCCGTGATTGTGGCCGGCAGAATGGGCAGAAAAGAAAAATTAATCAAATTTCTGGACCAGGGCCTTGGCGACCTTGTGGCCCTTGGAAGGCCACTTATCGCAGATCCCGATTTGACAGAAAAATGGCAAAACGCTAGGGATGAGGAGGTCATATATTGCGGCTATTGCCTCCAGGGATGCCTTCATCGAATGAAGAGCGGAGAGCCCCTGGGCTGCAATCTAAACCCGGAGATCGGTCTGCCGGAGCTTGCATCCACATCCAACCCCATGAAGGTACTTATTGCGGGAGGGGGTCCTGCCGGAATGAGTGCGGCCCAGTATATGAGCAGGCGGGGTCACAAGATTACATTAGCCGAAAAAACAGGTCATTTGGGGGGGCAATTCGCCCTGGCATGGCAGGCCCCGGGAAAGGAAAAAATGAAAGAGGGGTTTGACGCTATGAAACGCTCTGTGAGATCCAGCGGGACTTCTATCCTTATGAACAGGGCCGTAGACGCAGACCTTATCAGAGAAATTCAGCCCGATCTTTTAGTGTGGGCGACCGGAGCGGTTCAAAATATCCCGAAGATCAAAGGCCTTGATAATCAATATGTCATGACATCCATAGAGTATTTCCAGGGGGAAAAAGAGGTGAAAGGCCCAAGGATCCTGGTCATCGGAGCTGGTAGGGTCGGGGTTGAGATCGCTGAGAAATTAGGCAAGGAGGGTTATGATGTGGTTGCCACAAAACGGAAAGATCCCATTGGGAGCATGATGGAGATGATTACAAAGAAATTGGCCTTGATGAGAATTGATCAATTGGAAAAAGTGATCCTGATGTCCCAAACAACGGTTAAGGAGTTTAAAGCTGACTGCGTTGAGGTGGAAAAGGATGGAGAAAGCCTGTCTCTGGAACCTTTCCAGAGCGTTATTCTGGCTTCCGGAATGCTTTCTGCGCCGGAACCGGATGATGAAATTAAAAAGGTAATCGCAAATATAGAGATCATCGGCGATGCCGACAACGTAAAAGATACTTTTACGGCTGTGCGAGCGGGGTATGAACTGGCTTGTAAATATTAGGAGGAGCCGTGCGTTCTTTAATCCGAGTGTCGAGATAAATGACAATTGTAACATTAGCAAGTGGTGTAGATATCGATACTTCCGGTGGACTAAGAATTTTAGAACTCCAGGAAAGATATTACGTCGTGGGTCAGGACTTGTTAATTTCCGCTAACAGCAGGGAGAAAGCGCGGGAAGAAATAAGAAAACTAAAAGGTCTTGAGTGTTGACGACCGCCCCAGACTGCTCCGGGTGGGTAGAATAGACGATCCGGGGGGGGTAATTGATAAAGCAAATACGCGGAGAATCTTTGTTTATAGGTGTTCCTCCTTTGTTTCATGATTCTTGTGGGAATGGATTCCTGGCGGATGCGGTTGGAGTGGGTCCGTATAGGCGGGTAATCTCATCGACTTCAAAACAGGGCCACTTAACCGGACGCCCCTTATCCACGGCTTCGATCCCCACACCGGATTCCAGTACCGTACCGATGCGGGTTACCTGGATGCCTGCATCTTGAATTCGAGTCATAAGAGATTCTGTTTCACCTTGGCTACAGCATATCAAAAGACTTCCGGATCCAATCAGACCGATCGGATCGATGTGGAGCAGGCGGCATATCTTTTCGGTCTGGGGATAAACGGGAATCCTGTCCATGCTGACTCTGATCCTGTGATCCCCGGCAATACTCAATTCTTTAAGTGCGGTTGCCAGGCCGCCTTCGGTGATATCATGCATGGCACTTACCCCCACAGAACAACCGGCTATTTCGGCTTCCTTCAGAACGCTGATTAGAGATAAAAACTGCCGGCATTGTTCGATCTCGTTTTCCGGCATACCCATCTCCTTTAACCTGTCGGCGAACTCCCTGGTAATAATGGCCGTTCCTTCAACGCCGACGGCCTTGGTTAGAAGAATTATGTCTCCCTGTTCCATGTTGCGTTTATCGATCAGGTCGCATTTTGAGACCGTGCCTGCCAGCATTCCGATGATAACCGGCCTTGTTACCGCATCAGTGATTTCTGTATGACCACCGCACAATGTAATGTCCCACTGTCTGCAACTCGATTCAAGATCATGCACTACTTTCCAAATGGCAGATGCTAAAGTTCCGGGTGGAAACAGAAGCGTGGTCAAAAGCCATCTGGGTTTGGCTCCCGAAGTGGCGATATCGTTGGCATTGATTAGAACTGCATAATGTCCGATGGAATCTGTGGCAAAAGTGATTGGGTCTGATTTTAGGACAAGAACTTCCTCTTGATCAATATTCACTGCGGCGGTATCTTCTCCCACACCTGCACTGATCAGCACGGATGGGTCTTGAAAATCGAACCGATTAAGGAGTTCTTCCAAAATATCATTAGGCAGTTTACCCGCTCTAAGCGGCAGTCCCAGGCGAACGATTTTCTTGATTTCCTCCAGATGGGATATGTTAAAGTCACTTTCAATTTTAAAATCTTCGGATACCGTCCCATGATCCAAAAAAGCGGTAATACATCCTGCGCTTTTTCCTGCCTGAATATCAAAAATATAATCACCCACCATAAGAACCTCTTTTACGTTAAGGTTCAGTTTTTGCGCTGCCAGCCGTATTCCGTCACCACTCGGTTTGGGTTTGACAGGCGTGTTCCTGGAAATAATTACATCAAAATAGGAAATAATGATATTTTTAAAATTTTGCAACGCCCGTTCTATGCTTGAAAGACCGTTACGGGTAATTATTCCGATACCGAGTCCTATTGAACGCAGATAATGGATCAAATACTCGGCCCCGTCGTTGGGTTCCGAATGAGCTGCAGCTTTGGTTTCGAAACGTTCCAGTAAAGATATGGTTTCTTCCTTCTCAAGGGAAGTCGACAGGCTCTCTATGAACTCAAGAACCGAGATGCCAGAGGGGCAGCCGATGGTATCTTTTAAAAGGGAAAAATCTAAAGCACCGGGCTTAGTCAGGGTGCCGTCAAAATCGAAAAGTACGGCCTTTATACGAAACGGCCTATTACCTAAATCTTGCATGAAAATTAATGAGAATCTTTAGGTTGTTTATTATTTAAACCGGGTTTATACAACATCATGTAATGATACGTAATACCCAAATGGTATATGGGATGATGATTTTTTTTTTTATTCATTAATTTTCACCCAAAGGGCGAGCCGGAGGCTTCCATCTGCTGCGTTATTGAGGGCTCGTAATAGTTCACTATGACTTCGCCCTTAAGTGCCTTGCATATGAAAGCCTCCGACTCGTGCAAAATTCAGGTATTAATCATAAGGCGTCAGGCTTTCATAGCCATGATCGGTAACAAGAATTGTTTGTTCAAACTGTGCGGAAAGCGAATAGTCTTTGGTGACGGCAGTCCATTTATCTCTCAGAATGACAAGCTCTTTTTCCCCCAGGTTGATCATCGGTTCAATGGTAAAGACCATGCCCGGAATCAGACGGATTCCTTCTCCCTTGCGGCCGAAATGGGGAATCTGAGGAGGTTCATGGAAATCAAAGCCTACCCCATGCCCCACAAATTCCCTGACCACCGAGCATCCCTGGCTTTCGGCATGTTTTTGAATAGCCCATCCGATATCGCCGATGGTGTTTCCGGGCTTAACCATGGACATACCCAGGCCGAGGCATTTTTTAGCCACACGGACGATCTTTCGAGCTTTGGATCCGGGTGTGCCCACGAAAAAGGTTTTACTTGCGTCGGCATAATATTTATTCAAAATGGACGTTATATCGACATTGACAATATCCCCGTCCTTCAAAACCCGTTCACCGGGGATGCCGTGACAGATCACTTCATTTACGGAAACACAAACGCTTTTTGGAAACCCCCGATAGTTCAAAGGTGCAGGGATGGCTCCATGTTTAATAGTGTATTCATGTACAAGGGTGTTAATCTCATCGGTCGTAATTCCAGGTCTTATTTCAGACTCTACCAGGTCTAGCGTGTCTAAAACAAGACGACCGGCCTTCCTGATGCCTTGGATATCCGCTGCCTGTTTGAGTCGAATTCTATATTTTTTAGCATAGGAGGCCTTGAGGTTATCAGGGTCCGACCTTGATTTGCCGAGACAGCATTTTTTATATTTCAGCCCGCTTCCGCAAGGGCAAGGATCATTCCGCCCCATCTTAACCGTTCTGTTTTTCATCATTTTCTCTTGAAAACTTAAGATCGTTATACTGCCTTAATTAATGCGGCTGCGATATACTTCTGTTATGCAAATAAACCTTCTGGTTTGTAATCATGAGCTCCTTCAATTACTTCTATAGCTGTTTTAGCCTTAATTTTATTGATTATTGTCTCTTTTTCAGGACAATGATCAAGTATGCAGGCTGCTATGTGAATTTTCGTTGCTTTTTCGCCATTTTGTGCATTCCAACATGCCATTTGAGCAAGTCTTGTAACTACACTGACTCCAGGGCATCCTCCACAATTTAAAATACCTATAAGTTCAGCATCTTTATCTTTATATCGACTAAATTCACCGTCTCTTTTGTTAAAAGCAACCATACATCGGGAACATGCGATACAAACATCATCCATCGTATTTTTACATCCGATAATTAATATTTTTTCCATTTTTCCTCCTTTTTTTTATTGTTGGCAACGACTGCTTGGGGCATGGTTACAAATATTCGTTAATACAGACCTCGTAATTTAAATACCTCGGAAAAAAATGCATTAATCATATCTTAGGTTTTATGTCAATAAATCAATTGCCGTACAAACCATAATGAACTTTTTTATATTGCAGTTCTTCCTTGTGGTGAGATGGTTTTTTTTCAGCGGGGTATCCGATGGCGACAATCGATTCTACATTTAAATTTTCCGGAATATTTAAAAGATCGCGGATATACGCATGTGAGGTTTTCGTCTGATCATGCATTCTTTTTCTAATCTGGATCCAGCAGCTTCCGAGTCCCATCGACTCTGCCGTCAGGTGGATAAAGATAGAAGCAATGGAAGCATCCTCAACCCACACATCGCATTTTTCAGGATCTGCACAGACAACGATTCCTAAAGGAGCATTTTTTAAAAATGATGCACCGTGGGGCTTTGCCTTTGAAAGTTTTTCGAGTAAATCTTTATCCGTAACAACGATAAACTCCCAGGGGTTAAACCCTCTTGATGAAGGGGAACGCAGCGCTGCCTCAATGAGCTGATCAATTTTTTCGGTCTCTACGGGCTTTTCCAAGTATTTACGTATACTTCTACGTTTTTGGATAAGGGATAAAAACATAAGGCATTCTCCTCTTTTTTTATATGTTATGTTTAAATTATTACCAAACTATGATAAAGATTCAAGCTATTAATTCATAACCATACCCCCTAACATTGGACAAGCCGAAAAAAATTGCCACAAACCAGGCACAAAATTTACAAATAAGTAACTGAGGGGTCGGAAGTATTTTCGATTCAATAGCTCCATGAATAATCAGCGACTACATCATACAAACTCATAAATAAGGGCTCGTAAAGATAGAACAGAAAATATGGCTTTAAATAAATAGGTTATATGGCTACCCGCTTAACGCATTTTAATTACGAATACAAAATACCGCTGTTCTATCTTAACGATCCCTAATGTATTCAAACAGTGTATGATTTCGCTGCTGATCATTCATTACGCTATATATAAAGCTTTATAAGAAAAACACCCCGACTACTGAAGCAACTAAACAGTAAAAACGAAAAATGAAAATATTGCTTATATATCCATACTTGCTTGAGGAACGGGTCAACACCGAAGATGTGGTGGTCCCGCCCATCGGCATGTACTACGTGGGCGCAGTACTAAAAGAAAATAATTACGATGTCGAGATATTGAACTGGTGCAAAATTAATGAATCACCTGAAAAAATCAGTGAAATCCTTCTTGAAAAAAAGCCTGATGTCATAGGGTTTTCTATTTTACAGGCAAACCGTTGGGGAGGCATCGAGATTGCTAGAATAGCCAAACAGATCGATCCAGAGGTGAAAATTGTTTTTGGGGGAGTCAGTGCCACCTTTTTATGGGAACATTTCTTAACCCATTTCCCGGAAATTGATTTTGTGGTTATGGGCGAGGGTGAATATACATTCTTACATCTGGTCAGATGCCTTGAAAAAGGAGAAGATGAACACATAGGAAATATCAGAGGTATTGCTTTCAAAAAAGACGGCAAGGTTTTCCGTACAAAACCTGCCGAATATATTCAAGATCTTGATCAGCTTCCGGTTCCGGCGAAGTATTTTGAATACCAACATCTGTCTTTAACCCGGGGCTGTCCGGGAAAATGTACATTTTGCGGTTCACCCAAATTTTGGGGCCATAAGGTCAGGTTTCATTCGGTCGACTATTTTGTTGAAGAACTCGAACTCCTTTACAAAAAGGGTATCAATTTTTTTTATTTTTCGGATGACACCTTCAGCGTCAACAAAAAACGTGTGATCGAAATTTGTAAAAAAATCCTTGAAAAAAATCTTAGGATCGCTTGGAATGCCATATCCCGGGTCAATTATATGAGTGAAGAAGTCATTTCCTGGATGAAAAGAGCCGGTTGCATTCAAATCAGTTACGGGATAGAAAGCGGTTCTGAAAAAATTCGGGCTTATCTGAACAAGAAAATCACAACCGGTGAGATCGAGAACACTTTTGCCAACACTTCAAAATACGGCATTTTACCACGGGCCTATTTTATCTATGGCTCTCCTGGAGAAAGCAGGGAAACAATTCAAGAGAGCATCGATTTGATTAAAAGGATCAACCCTCTGGTTATCCATTCTTTTGTCCTTTCTCTGTTTCCGGGAACCGCACTCTATTCCGAATATAAGAAAAAATTTAATGTATCTGAGGATATATGGTTAAATCGTATTGAAGATATCAAGTATTTTGAAACAGATGCTAAATTGTCCCGAGAAGATGTAATCTCTTTTGGAAAAAAATTAAGAACCACATATTATGAATTACTTCCTGCAATTGTAGACGCCATTGAGCTTATCGATAAAAAGGAATTTTATCCCATGCATGCCGATTTTTGCTCCAGGCTCGGAATGACCTTTGATCATGGAGATTATTCATTAAATGAAGACATAAAAGGAAAAGATAAAATTGCTGAAAGATTATACATAAAAGCGTTGAAATATCACCCTGACCCTCGCGCTTACCTGGGACTGGGCATCTTAAATCAAAAGAAAAGAGCCTATCGTGAATCGGTTAACATTCTTTCAAAGGGTGTGAAGTATTTCCCTGAGAATGAGCAGCTCAACCTGTGTCTGGGGATAAGCCACATGAATTTGGGTGCTTTTGAAACAGCACTGTCATTTTTTCTAAAATTTCAACATTCAAGACAATGCCTTGAATTTATTGTTAACTGTTACCATGCATTGAACGATTTTGAAAAAACATCAGCATACCAAAAAAAGCTTGAATCTATGGCATAGCTTGGGGTTCAGAGGTTCAAGGCTCAAGGTTGTGGGTCATAAGCGCTAAGTTGTTTTGAAAGATGAACGTCTGACAGTGAACAGACTGAACATCGAACATCGAACGTCCAACGTTGAACATCGAATCATGATGTCGCTCTGCTCCACAATTTAATTTCATTTGTTTTAGAAAACCGATGTGAAACCTTGAATGACTGTATCTTTTTTTCTTCAGCCGTTTTGATACTGGATAAGTTTTAACCATCTTTGGGTCTATCTAAGTTCTTTTTATATAATTCTTGCCCTTGTTTTTGTCTTTCGTTCAACATTCGATGTTGGACGTTGTCGAGTAGACCGGGGCCTTCCATGGCTATAGGCTAAAGTTTGTCTTCTCTGTTTGCCGCCTGGTTTCCCGGCGGTGCCACAACATCTCAACCATACCTTCGGTTGTTCCCCGGTCC
>Ga0315545_1002429_pt1 | contig 16801 bp, 13 predicted proteins | sample SalMarSW160210MG_FD_203096 | JGI IMG/M metagenome (GOLD analysis project Ga0315545, IMG submission 203096) | Salt marsh sediment microbial communities from the Plum Island Ecosystem LTER, Massachusetts, United States - Salt Marsh Sediment SW1602-10 ...
GTTCGGGCATCGGTGCGAGAAATTTCAGAAGAGCTCGGAGTATACGTGAAGGAGGAGGAACTGGGGTTCATCGGTTCGCGAAATCTCAGCCTCACGAGCAACAGGGGAAAGTACATCGACAATGAAATAACATTCGTATATACCCTTTTGTGGAGAAAGAAAAAAACGTTGTCACCAAACCCAAAGGAGGTGGAGGATGTCAGATACATCGAAATAGGCGCGTTCAAAAAGGCTCTGACCGACCCCCGGAAAGTGAAAGAGTTCGTTCCACACGGACCTGACTACTACACGTGGATATTCGATACAGTGGAAAGGGAACTCTCATCGAAGGAGACCTGAAATAGAATGATCGACTGTTTTCATAACCTCATAGGGATAAACCGGAAGTTTCCGCAAAGAACGTTTTCAGCATTACGCAGGCTTTCCCCCCAATCTTTTCAAAAACTCTTCTTCCGACACGATCATTGCTCCCTGATTCCGCGCCTTTGTGAGCTTGCTTCCTGGATTATTCCCTGCGAGGAGATGCGTAGTCTTCGAAGAAACGGATGACACCACCTTGCCCCCGCGTTTTTTTACCTCCTCCATTGCTTTTTCCCGCGGCGTGAAATGCTCAAAGCTTCCGGTGACACACCACGTCTCACCTTCAAAGATCTGTTCGAGCTCCTCAGAGACTTCCCCACTATCGACCGAGAATCGCAGCCCTGCACGCCGTAGCCGATCTATCATGCGTATGATATCCGGATCGCTGAGCTGCGCCACGATTTTTTCCGCCGTTTTGGGCCCTATACCTTGAATTTCCTCGAACACGCGGGGATCACCCTTCCGCACCGCATCGAGAAGCTTGTCTATTGAGTTGTACCCGGCGTCTAACACAAGCTCGACAACTTTCGGCCCGATCTCATCGAGCCCCAAAGAGGCGAGCACCACGGGGAAAGGCTTTTTCTTGCTCTCCTCTATCCCCTTTTTTATGAGCGTTACCTTCTTCTCCCCGAACCCTTCCCTGCCGAACAGTTCATCAACATTAAAGGTGTAGATATCCGGAATGTCAGAGATCAGGCCGAACTCAATCAGCCGACGGATCGTTTCAGCGCCGAGGTTTTCGATGTCCATCTGCCCTCTTGAAACAAAAAACACGATACGGCCGAACACCCGGGCGGGGCACCGTATATTGGGACAGAAATGGTGAGCGCCGTCCTGCACGAGGGGAGTTTTGCAGACGGGACATTTGTCCGGCAAAGAGTATGAACTTTTTCCGTGCACATTTTTTTCCACCACCTCTTCAACAGCAGGGATCACATCGCCCCTTCTGCTCACCGCCACTCTGTCGCCCACCGCGATGTCGAGACTGAACACGAAATCCTGATTGTGCAGGGTCACGTTGCTCACCGTACTTCCCGTAATTTTCACCGGTTTGATTCGCGCAACAGGTGTGATACGTCCCGTTCTCCCCACCTGGGGCTCGATTGCGAGGATTTCGGAAACCGACTGCGGAGACTCGAACTTGTATGCAATTGCCCACCGGGGATGATGTGAAGTGTGCCCGAGCTTGTCCCGAACCCCGTTTTCGTTCACCTTCACGACAAGCCCGTCTATTTCGTATCCGAGGTCCTCTCTTCTTTCAAACTTGTACTGCACGTACCGGCTCAAACCCTCGAAGCGGTTTTTCACCCATGTTTCATGTGCATCGAATATATGACTGTACTGCGGGAAGTCGTCCGAAGCACTGAAAAAACCGACATCCTTCCCGACCCTGAACCCGAGCTCGGAAAGGAGGTGAAGGGTCTCAATATGCGACCCTATGGGCTCATTTCTGAAAAAACCCTCATACACAAAAGATCTGAGCGGAACTTTGGCAACTTCGCTGCTCTTTTTTCTTCTCAGGCTTCCTGCCGCAAAATTTCTCGGATTCGCATAGATGTTTTCCATACCCTTGTTCAGCGCATCAAAGTCCTCGATATCGATGTATATTTCTCCTCTAAACACCGCGGCCGCTGGCCTTGCGAGACGCAGGGGGATGTCGCTGATGGTCCGGACATTTTCCGTAATGTCGTTTCCCACGTATCCGTTTCCCCGCGTCACCGCCCGTGCGAGCACTCCTTCTTCATAGTGCAGAACAATAGTGGATCCGTCTATTTTTTCCTCGACAACGAATGACAGAGGGCTTTGTGCATCCTTTTCTGTCTTTGCTATCCATTCATGCAACTCCCTCTCAGTGTATACCTTGTCGAGACTAAGCATCGGAAATGGGTGTTCTGCTTCAGGAAACTGATTATCGAGGTCAGAACCGATGCGTCTGGTCGGGCTGTCGGCAAATACAAGATCAGGATGCTCTTTTTCCAAAGCTATGAGCTCGTCAAGAAGCGCGTCGTACTCCCTGTCGGAAATTTCCGGCTTCGCTTCCTTGTAGTAGAGATCCTGATGGCGTCTGATCTCCGAGGCTAAAAACCTCATTCTTTCTTCGGCCATTTCCCTGCTGTTCATCGGCGGGTCCTTTTTCAGAATATTACACCCGCGGAGAAAAAATTCCACAGTTTCTTTCTGCGCACACTGAACGTTGTATAGGGTTCAAATGCCGGGTCGTCGCATTTTATTTGTCGATTACCCTTCCGAGTCATTACCTTTAGAAAAATGCAACTCTTTACCGAAAGATTCTATAGTGCGATCCTCGACAGCATAGACTGCGGCGTATTTACCACGGACCTCGATTACCGTATTACCGCGTTCAACCGGGCAGCGTCTCTCATCACCGGATTTTCAAAAAAAGAAGCTGTCGGGAGCTACTGTTACGAAATTCTCCGTTCAAACATATGCCAGACAGACTGCCTGCTGAAAAAGACGTTTCAGAAAAAACACGCGATCAGCAACATTCAGGTCGATATCCTCAGCAAATCGGGAAAACTTGTCCCCGTGATGATCAGCACAAACCTGCTGAAGAATGAAGAAAACGATATAATCGGGGGAATTGAGATGTTCAGGGATATCGGTCTCATTGAGGAACTGCGCAAGGAAGTGAAAAAAAAGTACAACTATGAGGACATCGCCAGCAAGAACTATCACATACTGAAGATATTCGACATACTCCCGGACATCGCAGACTCCGATGCCAATGTGCTCATCCAGGGCCCGAGCGGCACTGGAAAGGAACTCTTCGCGCGCGCAATACACAACACTGGAAAGAAAAAAGATGGTCCCTTCATTGCGGTGAACTGCGGTGCGCTGCCGGACAGCCTGCTTGAATCGGAGCTCTTCGGCCACGAGAAGGGAGCATTCACCGATGCGCTGAGGAAGAAGCCCGGGAGGTTTGCAGCAGCATGCGGCGGAACGATCTTTCTCGACGAAATCGGCGACACTTCTCCCGCTCTCCAGGTCAAGCTGCTCAGAGTGATTCAGGAAAAGGCCTTTGAGCCGCTCGGGAGCGTTGAAACGGTGCACACGGACGCGCGTGTCATCGCCGCAACGAACAAAGACCTCTACTCCCTCGTGCAGGAAGGCAGTTTCAGAGAGGACCTCTACTACAGGCTCAACGTAATAAAGATCGATCTCCCCCCTCTTCTCGACCGTAAGGAGGATATTCCCCTTCTCGTCGACAGCTTCATACGGAAGTACAACCGCCTTATGAACAAGGAAATCGAAGGGATTTCAGAGGATGGGCTCACCGTGTTGATGAACTATGACTATCCGGGCAACATCCGTGAACTGGAGAACATCATCGAGCACGCATTCGTCATGGCAAAGGGGAAGTACATAGACGTGCACCATTTTTCGGACGATCTGAAAAAAACCATCGTTCAGCGGCCGCCAGAGGGCGGTCTCGAGCTCCTCGAAAAAGACGCAATCGTAAACACACTGAGGATGTTCGACGGCAACAAATCACAGACTGCCGAATATTTGAATATCGACAGAACCACTCTTTGGCGGAAGATGAAGAAATACGGCATTGCGTAATAAAAAAGCGCCTAACTGAAACGGTGAACATGATGTTGCATTTTACAACATATGTTGCATCTATGCGGATAATTTGCAACATTAAATACTGCAGGTCGCGTACGGTGCTTCTCTCAATTCATGGATAACAACAGGCGGAATATACAACTCTATTTATTAGTATACTTGCAGAAATACACCGACTCGCCCATTCACGTTTTCCGCGGGTGAGGCGCCGCGGTTCGGATTTAGAGAATCGCCTGGCGATGGCATGTAATTTGCAGTAATATTTATCGGAGGCTTCATGAAAATCGCCCTGCCAGTGGCAAACAGGAGAGTTGCACCGCGCCTCGGGAGTGCGGAGACGTTTTATGTCATCGAAGCGGAAGGGCAAAAAGAGACAAACAGAAGTGAACATACGCTCTCTGACATGAGCCCTATCGAAAAAATACGTTTTCTGAAACAACAACCCATAGATGTGCTCATCTGTATGGGAATCGAAATGGGGCTCTACAACTATCTCGCGATATTCGGGGTGAGGATAATTCCCGGGGTGAGCGGGGATGTTGAACATGTAATGCGGCTTTTTCTTTCCGGACATCTCATTCCCGGTCCAGTTCCGGCAATTGGGATGAGGATTCGAAAAAGAGGCGGGCATCACGGAAGAAGGGGCCAGCACTTTCACTGGTGGGTCGGCAATGGATGAAGCTTGCAAAGGCTTCCTGCCTGATCGTGCAGGAAACACCAAAAGAAATTAATAATCAAGGAGGTAACAATATGCCATTTGGAGATGGAACTGGTCCGAACGGAATGGGCGCGATGACAGGACGGGCTGCAGGGTACTGCGCCGGGTATTCAGTCCCCGGATATATGAACCCCATCTATGGCCGCGGTATGGGGTGGCGACGGGGCGGTTTCGGAGGAAGAGGCAATCGCAACTGGTACTACGCGACAGGGCTTCCTTTCTGGGCGCGTGCCGGGTACTACCCGGGGTACACCGCTGCACCGCAGTACGCCGCGGCACAGAGCCCCTACGGGTGGCCGCAGCCGTCGAAGGAAGATCAGCTGAAAGCCCTCAAATCACAGGCCGACGTCATGAAGCAGAATCTCGATGACATCAACGCGACGATTCAAGACCTGGAAAAAGAGGAGCCTGAAAAGTAAGGGCCCTTTTCGAACCACACACAAAAAAAACGCCCCTTTTTCGCCACAGAAGAAGGGGCGTTTGCATTGTTCGCATAATTCCTATTCTACACTTCCTTCCCAGTGCATTCATCGATGCTGCGCGGACGCGTTTCTCCGTGTTCGAAAAGTGGAAATCGCGGTGTACAGATCGTAGTACTGTTCAATTGTACCACGATATTGTTGTGCGCGTTTTTCGTCAGGCTCGTATGTGTCTCCAAGTCGAACCAGCCTTTGGGCCCCTTCCTCGATAGAAGAATACTTTTCCCCCGCGACTCCGGCACATATAACCGCACCGAGAGCAGAGCTCTCAGAGTTTTTTACCACGGTTACCTCTTTTCCTGTTATGTCCGCTTTGAGCTGAAGCCACTTCGATGATTTCGCCCCGCCTCCCGTGGCCCTCAGGCGTGTCACAGCGATTCCCGCTTCTTCAAGGATTTGTAAGTTTATTGCCAGGTCAAAGCATATCCCCTGAACCGCCGCTTTCAGCAGATCATATCTGTTCGTGGACAGATTCACGCCGTAAAATACACCGGTTGCTTCTGGATCGAGCCAAGGGGTGCCTGTGCCCGTAAAGTGCGGTAAAAGAAGAACCCTTGTAGGCTTCTCATCCAGTGCGGCAAACATACTGTCAAACACATCTTCGCCGCTTTTTTGAGCCCTGTTCATCTCCGGAATGAATAAATTATCTCTGCACCATTTCACTATTGACCCTGCGTTAAACAAGGCAAGCGCAGCCCATGTATCCTGAGGGCCGTGGGGATAGAGGGCGAGTCCATTTTTCATCAATAACGACCGATCAGCCGTTCTCCTTCTCTCATCTCCGACGCACGCGAGAACACATTCAAAGGTACCGGTGTTATCCGAGACAACACCGTCACTCACTGCCCCTGATCCGATTGCACTGCAGATTTGATCGTGCCCCCCTGTTGCGATCAGGACATTGTTGGATAACCCGAGCTCTTCACGAACCCTCGCGGATATGTGGTCGACCACCTCAGCTGAGGGCAGGGTGTGGGAAACCATGTCTTCGCAAATTTCCAGATGATCCATCAATTCTTTCCACCACGTCTTCTTCGTCACATCGTACATCATCGTCCGCGCAGCGGAAGACCAGCTCATCACAGGCTTTCCCGTGAATCTGGCAATCACAAAATCTTCCGCACACATGTACCGTGCAGGAAGCTCTTCTTTTGATTTTGCAGTATCGATAACCCAGGCAATCTTTGTGGCAGTAGACATTGGATGGGCGGGCACGCCGGTGTGGTCATAGAGACCGCCGACTCCAAAATGATCGATCAATCTCCCGCATTGGTCCTTTGACCTCGAGTCGAACGCTAAAATTGCGTTTCTATTGGGGTTGAATTGCTGATCCGTCGTGATGAGGGTGTCACCCATCGCTGAAACCGCGAGTGCTTCAATCGGATCGTTTCGCACTTTTTGGGCGACTTCAGCGCATACTTCGCACACAGAACCCCACAGCTGATTCGGATCGATTTCAAGCCAGCTCCCTTTTGTGATAAGCGGGTATTCGCTGTATGCTGTTGCACAAACATTCCCCTCATCATCGACGGCTATCAACCTGCAGACTGTCGTCCCCACATCGAGGCCTGCAATACTCATGGCGATACTTCCGCGCGTTGATTCATTGAGAGATGTATAAATATGATTTTTTTTGAACCGAATTTATTCTCTCGGGGTTATAGAAAAAAAACTTTTACCGTTTGATGGAAAAATAGAATGTGCTTCCCTTGTTCTTTTCCGTTTCGACCCAGACTTTTCCGTCGAACATCTCAACTGCTTTCTTTACGAACGCAAGGCCGACCCCGAAACCGTCAACCGGGCCGAGACTGTTACCCCGTTCATAGAACTTGAATATCCGCTCCCTGTCTCCCTCGGAAATACCGGGGCCGTTGTCTCTGATGAAAAAATTCACCCAGCCATCTTCTTCTTCTTCTTCACCGATCTCTATGATCGGTTTCTTGTCAGTGATTGCGTATTTCAGGCTGTTCTGGATGAGGTTGAGAAGAATGTGGTAAAAGATAGACCGATCGAAGGATACCCGCCTTATGTGCAGGTTGTCCACGATCTTGGCGTGCGTGTTGCGGATGTCATCCTCCAAAACCACAAGCACGTCATCAAGAACGCTCATCGGATCGAACTCCTGCACGGAAATGTTTGACTCACTGAGTTTGATGAATGAGAGAAGCCGCCTGATGAAATGGAAAGTGTGTTTGCAGTTCTCCTCGATTCGGGTTATATAGGTGTTTAGGTCTCTGTTGGAGGCGAGGATTTCTTTCATCTCGCTTTTAATGAGGCCCACATACCCCTCAATGGAGGCAATCGGAGTCTGCAGATCGTGGGAAACAATGTGCACGAACTCCTCCATCTCTTTGTTGAGCATTGCAAGCTTTTTGTTCTTTTCCGCAAGGTTTTTGTGAATAATCGAATTCTCGATGGATATTCCCGCAAACTGAGAAATCGACGTGAGCAGGTCAAGGTCACCTTCAGTGAAGCTTCCATCAATCTTATTGATCCCTTCTATGACTCCGAGGACTCTGTCTTTTTTTCTGATCGGAACGCAGATAAGAGACGTGGTCTGCATGTGCGTTATTTTGTCAACCCCCGAATAGAACCGCTCATCCTTGAAAGGGTCTTCTACGACTACAGGCCTCTGGTGATCGTATACCCACCACACGAACCCTTTCCCTCTTGGCACCTTCAGGCCCCTGACCTTTCGGGAACCGACTCCTGATGCTGCGTAGAACACGAGAGTTTTTTCTTCTTCGTCGTAAAGAATAACAGAGCTCGCCTCGCAGTGGAGAACATTTTTTACCCGTATCATGATCGTGTTTATGACTTTGTCGAAATCGAGGTGTGAGGAAAAATCCTGCCCGATCTGATTTAAAAGCTGTATATCCTGATAGGAAATAGAGCTGGCCAATTTGGACGGCTCCATACACCCTCCAAACTCATATGAAAGAGAAGTCACACGGTTCATCCGTTCCTGAAGGTCTTCGTAGTAAAGTTATAAAACATAATTCGGGCTGTGTCAATAGCAATCACGCATGATTTGGAAATACCTCTTCTCATTTTCCAAAAAGGCCCGGTGGACACCGGGCCTTTTGATTCTAACGCTTTGGAATCAGCTATACCTTGGGAACCTGTGCAAGGGCTTCCTTGATCTTGTGCTCCGGATATTCGTAGTCTACGAGTTTTCCCGCAAAATATGCCTCGTAAGCAGCCATGTCGAAGTGTCCGTGCCCGCTGAGCGCTAAAAGAATGGTCTTTGCCTCACCAGTCTCCCTGCACTTGAGTGCCTCATCTAAAGTGACGCGTATCGCATGATCTGTCTCGGGGGCGCAGATGATTCCCTCGCTTTGTGCGAATGTCACGCCTGCCTCAAATGTGGCGAGCTGGTGGACCGCTTTCGCCTCCACGAACCCGAGGTTCAACAGATGGCAGATGATAGGGGCCATACCGTGATACCGCAGCCCTCCTGCATGTACGGGCGGCGGAATAAAGCCGTGCCCGAGAGTGTTCATCTTCAAAAGTGGAGTGAGTCCCGCTTCATCGCCGAAATCGTACTCATAGGGTCCCCTTGTGAGCGTGGGACAGCTCTCAGGCTCCACATTTATTACCCTGAGGTCTGGTTTTTTCCCTTCGATCTTGTCCTTCAAAAACGGAAGAAACACACCGCCGAAGTTTGATCCTCCGCCGACACACCCAATAATTATGTCAGGATAGTCGCCGATATCCATGAGCACTTTTTTTGCTTCAAGCCCCACAACCGTCTGGTGCAAAAGTACGTGGTTCAGCACACTTCCCAGCGAATAGTGCGTGTCGTCACGGGACGCGGCATCCTCGACTGCTTCGCTGATTGCGAGCCCGAGGCTGCCGGGACAATCCGGATCCTTTTCCAGCATATGTCTTCCGGCATTCGTTTCATTCGAAGGGCTCGGTATACAATTCGCTCCCCATGTCTGCATCATTATTCTTCGATATGGTTTCTGGAAGTAACTCACCTTCACCATGTAAACCTTTATCTCGATGCCGAAACATGCTCCCGCAAAAGAGAGTGCGCTTCCCCACTGCCCTGCTCCTGTTTCTGTGGTGATCCGCTTTATTCCCTCTTTCTTGTTGTAGTAGGCCTGTGCAACCGCCGTATTCGGCTTGTGGCTCCCGGGAGGGCTCGTACCCTCATACTTGTAGTAGATCTTTGCCGGTGTGTCGAGCGCCTTCTCGAGCCTTCTGGCCCTGTAAAGCGTTGTAGGCCTCCAGAGCCTGTATATATCCCTGACTTCTTCCGGGATCTCGATATACCGCTCGCCGCTCATTTCCTGTTTGATTAGTTCCATCGGAAAAAGCGGCGCAAGGTCATCTGGCCCGAGAGGCTTCTTTGTACCCGGGTGCAGAGGGGGCGGCAGTGGTTGGGGAAGGTCTGCGAGAATATTGTACCAAGCCGTGGGAATATGCTTTTCTTCTAACGTGTACTTCACTGTTTCCATTGTTCACTCCTTGTCGATTTGATGGTAACAATAATTTTTCATGCATTGTTTCCTGTGCTGTTTCATGATTGAGCCCCCGGGAGGGGGCCAGAGCAGGACTCTGAACGACATTTTTTCTGCCTCCTGTATTCGAATATAAAAAAAGACCGAAGGCTTCCTTTACCCACGGTCAAAAAAAACCGTGGACCATCTCCCGAGGGATGGTCCACGGATTATACTCTTATGCCGGCGGACGCACCCCTAGGGAAAGTCTGTCCACCACCACCATTCAGCTCTTTTTCTTAAACGTGCATTCATCGCGCTTTCACCAAAAAAATCCTTTGCAGCACCTTATATATCACACCTCAATATATTTGTCAACAAATAAATTTATGTCATTTCTCAAGCTTCGTTTCGATCCGCCTGCCGTTTTTTCCGAAAACAACCACCTGGGAGACCAAAACCTCTATCCACACTTCCTTTCTCACCCCGTACCCGAGCTTAGGGGGTACTTTCGATTTCAGGACTACGTCTCCGATTTTCAACAGTAGCAGGTACTGCCCTCCCACCTGTATTGACTTCCTTATGACCTGTGCGCGTACCGCAGTTTCAGATTTTGCTTTGAGGATTCGTACATTTTCAGGTCGAACCCCCAGGGTGACCCTATTTTCACCGTGTGTGTCCGGCAGCTGTATATCTTTCGGAAAGATGGCACATTTCACTTTCGCGGGTTTTTTCCCGTCTTCAACATGAACCTCGATAAAATTCATGCCGGGATTTCCCAAAAACCACCCTCCAAAAACATCACTTGGGTGGTTGTAGAGGGCGCGCGGGGTATCCTGCTGAACGATTTCCCCTTGATTCATCAATGCGATCTGATCTGCAAGCGTCATTGCTTCGGTTTGATCGTGGGTGACGTATACTATGGTCTGTTTCAGCTGTATAGTAAGTTTCTTCAGTGCTTCTTTGAGCTGGACTTTGGTATTCACATCGACGTTTGTGAGAGGCTCATCAAAAAGAATGATCTGCGGCTTTCGTGCGATTGCCCGGGCAACCGCGACTTTCTGTCGTGTACTGCTGTCAAGATCACCAATATTTTTTTCCAGACTGTCTTCCAGGTCGAGAACCCCGACAACTTCTTCAATGCGTTTTTTCCTCTCCCCTTCGGACAGCTTGGCCTGTGCAAGCGGGAGGTCGATATTTCTGTATACGTTCAGGCCCCTGTACACGACGGGATATTGAAACACCATCCCGATATTCCTCTTTTCCGGCTCCAGAGACGTAGCCGGAACATTGTCGAAATAGATTTCTCCTGACGTCGGCTTTTCAAGCCCGGCGATCATCCGCAGAAGCGTTGTTTTCCCGCACCCTGAAGGGCCGAGCAGGCAGGTTACTGTCGATGTCGGAAAGGTGATCGTCACGTCACGGACAGCGGTCACTTCCCTGTACTCCTTACGAAGATTTTCTGTGTGAATATTCGGCACGATTCACCCTCCTCCCCGCCCTATCCTCGTTCCATCTTCTGATGAAAAAATCACGATCTCTTCCATGGGGATCCCGATCGTGATCTCTTCATCGGAAAGAAGATAAAGGTCATCCTGTCTGACAAAAGAGAGCAACCGCAGCCCATTGATATCTAGATGCACGATAAACTCACCGCCCAGATCTTCCTTCAATATGATTCGTGCTTCGGCTGAGAGCGTGTCTTTCTGCCTTTTCAGTCCTGGCTTCATGTCCTGCGGCCGGATTCCAACGAAAACTTCACGGTGCTCTTCCTTGACGATCATCCCTGCCTCTGGTTTTACAGGGAAATCGAACAGTTTGGTTTTGCATATCAAAGATCCGTCCCGCTGCAAAAGCTCGCCGTTTAAAACGTTTGCTTCGGGAAATCCCAAAAGCTCCATAGTCCGAATATTACCCGGTGTGTAATACATATCCTCGAGAGAGCCGTGTTCGAGGATCCTTCCACCGTCAAGGATGAATATCTGTTCCGCGAGTATCATTGCTTCAAGGGTGTCTGAGGTCGTATAGATGAAAGTCGCGCCGAGCGCCTCCTGCATCTCCTTGAGATCGTCGATGAGTTGCTCCCGTAATTTGAAATCCAGACCGCTCAAAGGATCATCAAAGACGTAGATTCCCGTTTTTTTGGTTATACCCCGGGCCAGCGCCACCCGCTGTTTTTCACCTCCACTCAATTGATCCGGATATTTTTCCAGCAGAGGAGTTATCCTGAGCATATGCGCAGCCCTCTTCACTGCTTCGTCGATTTCCGCTTTTTTCGCGCCTATAAGCCTGAGTGGATATGAGATGTTTTCGTACACCTTGAAATGCGGATAAAGCGCAAACGACTGTGGTACATACCCGATGCTTCTCTCACCTGAGGGAACACCCGTGACATCCTCTTCTCGCATGAATATTTTTCCTTCAGTCGGCGTTTCAAGGCCGGTAAGCAATCGAAGCAATACAGATTTTCCGCACCCCGGAGGGCCGAAGATGACGGCAAATACACCGGAATCAATTTTCATGTTTATATTTTCCAGTACGGTATCATGATGGTACGTCTGGGTAACATTCTGAAATTCCGCCGCTCTCAATGCATTACCCCCGAACAAAATTTACCAAAACCGGCGCGAGCACAACTCCCAGGCCGAACACGAACACGATGATGAAGAGCGCGATTCCCAGTAGTTTCATCGATCTGCCGAACCGTGTTTTCGAAGGAATGTTCCCGAACCCTATCTGGAGAAAGGTTGCAACAGCGAGAGTGATCACCCCAACTTTGTACACTCCCTTGCTGAACTGCTGAGCGATCAGAATCATCCCGAGAACGAGTACCACGATAAGGATGTCGTGCATTACGTCAGAAAAATATCTTTTACGGCCTGTCATACCTCGCCTCTCACCGTTCCAAAGGTCATGCCGATCAGGAGATATTTCTGGAAAAAGAATATCACAGCAATGGGCGGTATCATGTATATTACGGTCATTGTAGCCACGAACGTCCAATCCATCCCAGCCTGCTCGTACATCCATGTTGACAGAGCCACAGGCACCATGGTCGTTCTCTTTCCACCGATCAGGTAGTTGAACAGAAACTCATTCCACACGAACACCAAATTGAAGATGAATGCGGCGATGAGGCCCGGTTTTACCTGCGGTAAGATTACCTTAAAGAGCACGTGAAAGCGCGAAGCACCGTTCACCAGCCCCGTTTCATCAAACCGTGGAGATACCCCGTCGACAAATCCTTTCAATATCCACACGGAAAAAGGAATGCTGAACATCGTATAAAACAGAATCATCCCGTACCAGGTGTCCTTCCACCCGAATGCAACATACATCAGAAACACAGGAACAACTGAAGCAGCCGCAGGAACCATACGGATCGAAAGAAGAAGGAACATCATCAGGTCCGTTCCCGCCGGCTTGTATCGTGAGAAAATGTAGGCTGCAAGAAAGGAAACCACGATTGCGATCGTCACCGCAGATATCGAAATGATGAGGCTGTTGATAAGATACTGCACTATGTTCGGCCTGGTGAAAAGATCGATGAAATTCGCGAACGTCGGCTTGAAAAACCACACCGGAGGGATCGAGAGAAGCTGATTTTTTGTCTTGAATGAAGCGAGGATTATCCAGATTACCGGAAGGAAAAAGACAACCGCAACGGCCCATAGCAATATGTGATAGAGAGTCTTTCTGGTTCGTTCCCGCATAAACGCCTACCTCCTCTCGCGGCTTATCTTGAGAATATAGAGAAACACCGAGGTGAACGCAATTGCAGTGAGCAGCATGATGACTGCAAGTGCAGAAGACCACCCCATCGTGAACCCCTCAAAAGCCTTGCGCCACAGGTCGATGGCAATCAACTCCGTTTTGTTTCCCGGGCCCCCTTTTGTCATGAGATACACTAGATCCATGGTTTTAAATGACTCGATGGTACGGAGAATGATTCCGAGCATGAGTATGAACTTCCCGTACGGTAAAATGATATACATGAGGCGCTTCATCCAGGGAAGCTTGTCGATCCTCGCAGCCTCGAGCTCCGCCTTGGGCACAGAACCGAGCGCCGCAAGTGTAATGAGGATCATGAAAGGAGTCCACATCCAGATGTCTACGAGAGCAACGCAGGGGAAGGCCCAGTTCAGGTCACCAAGAAAATCGATTTTTGCAAACCCCATTTGTGTGAGAAAATGGTTCAGTATGCCAAATGTCGGTTCGTAGATGAGACGGAAAAATGTCCCTGTAGAGGCAGGAGCAAGCAGCATCGGTGTAAACAGAAGCGTGAGCGCAATCCGTCTCCCTGGAAGGTCAGCGCTGTTCCAGAACAAAAAACCGAGGAGAATCCCAAGCACTGTCTCTATGCCGACGGTTGTGACAAGCCAGAGAAACGTCTTTCCGAAGCTGCCCCACACACTGTCGTTGTTGAGAATATCGAGATAATTTCCGAACCCGATGAACTTCTGAGGATTTCCGGTCACCATGGAAAAATTGTAGAAGCTGAGGCCGGTCATCCAGAGGAGAGGAATGAGGTTCCAGATGAGGAAAAACGCAAGGACCGGCACGAGAAGTGACACAGGAAACATATTTGAGTTTTCATACCGGGTAATGAAACGTGTTTTTTTTTGAAAATGGTTCTCCCTTTGATCCCCTTCTCTTCTACCTTGCACTTCGAAACCCCTATGCCTTTGTAAAAGGACGTGTGCATGATCTCATCAAAATGAAACGGCCGGTTGACACAGGCCATCATTATACTCTTTTCCATATAATAATCAAAACATTTTTCGAATCGTTTGAGCCTCATCAAACCGGCCGAATCAAAACGGTTATACGCTTCGTCACTTCCCGAGTGTTATGGACTTGCACACATTGGGAGGAGCGATATCGGATCTATCTGCCTCATACATTATCTTCTGCTGTTCGCAGGCTATCCAGTCGAGCGTATTTTTCGGATCAGACACCTGGCCGCTTGCAAAAGCCGTCCACCCTTCCTGCTGTACGGCAAGCATTTCCGAGTACTTCGGCTCGTGCCAGAAATCCCGCGCCCTGTCCGTGCGGAGCATATATTTGTACGCCCGGAACCACGGCTGAATGTCCTCGAACCCGGATTTGGTCATAGTGGCCTTGTCAGTGGGGTTTCCTCCCCTGCGCGCATACTCGAGCTGCGTCTCGGGTAGATACCACCACTTGAGAAAATCGATCGCGACTTTCATATGCTCCTCATCATTGAACTTGTTGATCACCCACGGCTGCCCTCCGACCGAGTAGACTCGCCGGACGGAACCGTCATCACGTTTAAATGCAGGAGGCGGTACAACGATGACATCGTCTCTGTTCTCTTCGGTGATCATCACTCCTCCGACAGCCGCCCACTGGTAAGCGGTTGCAACCTTGCCCTGGGTAAAGGCATCAACTTCCTCGGGGATACCGTAGTTGATCGCACCGGGCGGCTGGGAGTTCAACATCCGCTTGTTCCACACCATCGCTTTTGCGTTGACGTCGCTGTTTATGACACCCCAGATTTTCCGCGCTTTCGGATCCCAGATTTCACCACCCAGAGAAAACATGAAGGGATAGAGATACATGGTCATGAAATCATATTCCTTCTGATACTGCATCGCAGTCCCGTACAGATCTTTATTGGGGCGGGTAAAAAACTTTGCGATCTTCTCGAAATCTGTCATGGTGATTTTTTCCCAATCCTCAAATGTCTGGGGGAGATTAAACCCGTGTTTTGTCTTGAACGCTCGCTTTTCAGCGGGATCGCTGAACAGGTCGTTTCTCACGTAGAGCACGATCACATCGCCTTCTTCAGGAAACCCCCACAACTGATCCGTGCCGTCAGGATAGACCATATACGTGTTCTTCACAACAGGGTCGTACCACTCGATGTCGAGCTCTGGATTCTTTTCGATGAGCTCGTTGATGTTCACGATCCATCCCGGCTCTGCAAATGCACCGAGCCACTGGCTGTCGCTGATAATGAGGTTGTACTCCTGGGAGCGGGTTGCTAGTGATGCGGCCGCTTTTTGAAAGAGTGCGGAAAACGGCGCTTCTGCAAAACTGAAGGATACTTCATAGCCGTAATTTTCCTTTGCGTACTCAGCAAAGAGCGGCGACATATCCACCCCCAGCCGGCTGGGGAGCCAGCCTCCTATTCCCAGAATCGCCATTTCAATAGGTTTCTTGATTTCTGGGGCTCCCGGTTCTTTCTCCCCTTTCGCAAAAAGAGGAATGGTGGAAGCAATCACAAAACAGAAGATGAGCACAACCATAAAACTTCTTTTCGAAAACTTATTCATCCTCTTGATCCTCCTCTCATAAGTATTTTGAAATACACGAGGGAAAAAACTCTTCCCCTCGTTATTCAAAGCGTGGTTTTTGTAACAGCCCATGAAAATGGAAAAGCAAAAAAGCTTGCCTCAATAACCCTATTAATGATAAAATACGAACACTATTTTACATTATGTGATATATTTGATTTTTATTTATATACTATTCTGATAATATGTCAAGGAAAAAGTGAACAGAGATGAAAAAAGATACCCGTTTGGATGAGATCGTAAAAATCTGCGAAAAATCAGGCACCGTGACCATCAGTTCTCTCGCACGATCACTCGGTGTCTCGGAAATAACGATCAGAAGGGATCTCAGCCTGCTTGAAAACCTCAGGCTGGTAAGAAGAAAAAAAAAGGGGGTTTCCGCGCAGGAATCTCAATCCATTCACGACCTTTTAAATTACCATATAGAGGAAGAATACAACAAGAAAACGGAACAGAAAATGAGGATCGCGAAAAAGGCCGTGAACATGATAAAACCCGGCGAGACGGTCATCTTTGATTCAGGATCCACACTTTATTACCTGATACAGGCCCTCCCTGAAAACATACCGATCAGGGCTGTCTGTTACGGTCTCCAAATCGCACACATGTTGAACAAGAAAAGGCTGTTGCAGCTCATCCTCATCGGGGGTTCCTACCAGAAAGAAATGGACATGTTCGAAAGCTTCACAAATGAGGAAGTTCTGAAAAGCATCAGGGCTCAAAAAGCATTCATCTCTGCGTTCGGTATTCACAAACAGGCGGGCCTGACAAGCGGGAGCTTTTTTGCTTCATCAATAAGAAAAAAAATCATTTCTTCTTCAGAAAAGGTATACGTGCTTGCAGACTCCTCGAAGTTCGGGGTGATCGAACACGCCCATTTCGCCA
>Ga0315545_1002431_pt1 | contig 16785 bp, 17 predicted proteins | sample SalMarSW160210MG_FD_203096 | JGI IMG/M metagenome (GOLD analysis project Ga0315545, IMG submission 203096) | Salt marsh sediment microbial communities from the Plum Island Ecosystem LTER, Massachusetts, United States - Salt Marsh Sediment SW1602-10 ...
CTTGAAAGGAAGAATGCCTTGTGCCATAATGTTTTTTCACCTCGTTGATGATAGATTCGTTGATCTAAATGCATTCTATCCGCTTGACTTACCAAGCGCAACGAGGTTTTTTATTTTTTTTGACGGTGAATCAGGGCTTAGCCCTGTATGATACCTTTCTTCTCCCCACTGTAAGGAAACACAACCAGGTTTTCTGGATTTTTTTGATGCTCTTTCATATCTGTTTTCTTCTTCTCATTATTGGGCACGTTGAGCTGATTGGGGATTTCACTGTGTTTCAGATTATTCCCCATGAAGTGTTTCTGGGAAGGGGGTTTGTTGGACTGATCCTTTCTGTGTGTGTACTTTTATTTCTTCTCAGGCGATTTGCATCTCCCATCAGAGAACTTTCCATTCCTGAAGACTACTATCTTCTTGTTTTACTGTTTCTCACAATCCTTTTCGGCAGCCAGATGGATTGGGCGCGAAGGTGGTATGAGTATGGGAATCTCTCTGTTGAGGATTACAGGACATATCTTTCTCATCTGGTGTTTCTGAGGCCTGCATTGCCCTCTGAGATAACGGAATCAGGGCACTCCTTTATGCTGGTTTTGCATGTGTTTTTCGCAAATCTGTTTCTCATGTTCTTTCCATTCAGCCAGCTCATGCATTCTTTTCTATCCCTGCCGATGAATAAATTACGACGAGGCTAACGATGGATTCGAAAACACGTGATACATTGATTACACTCTTCAAGGACAAACTGAATGAGGCCATGAGGTTTTATTTAGAAACATGCACCAGGTGCGGGCTCTGTGTAGAGGCATGTCACGTCTATGCATCCATGGGAAATGTCAAGTACATTGCAGCCTACCGCCATGAAATCGTGCGCAGGATTTATAAAAAATACTTCAAAGGGCGGGGCAAGCTATGGCCATCAGTGGGTGAGGCAAAAGAATTGACCGATATGGCGTTAGAGGAGCTGTATGAGGCTGCCTACTCATGTACCGGGTGCAGGCGCTGTATGCTCTATTGCCCGTTTGGAATTGATACCCAGATGCTTATGTCTATTGCCAAGCTTCTTCTTATAGGTGCCAGTGCGGAGCCTGAAATTCTTACTATGCTTGCAGATACCTCCATTGAAAAAGGGAAATCTATCAAGCTTTTTAAGAAGGGGTTTCTGGCAGGCGTGAGTAACCTGGAAGCTGACGTGGTGAAGAAGTGGAAGATTAAGGCGGGCAAGACTGCTATACCGGTTGATGTCAAGGGTGCGGATCTTCTCTATGTAGCCCTGGCAGGGGCTCACTCGATTGTCCCCGCAGCAGCTATCTTTAATGCCGCAGGTGAAAACTGGACCTTGAGCTTCTTTGAGGCGGTCAATTTTGGCGCATTTGTGGGAGATCCCACCAAAACAAAACTTATTTTAGACCGCATCATTAATGAAGCAAAAAGGCTCAAGGTAAAGGAGGTGTGCATTTGTGAGTGCGGAACTGCCTATCGTGTGATGAAGCAGGTATCAGGGGGGCAACCTTTCAAGGTCTCATCAATTACTGAGGTTCATGCACGCTACATCAGAGAGGGCCGAATTACCCTTAACAAGTCAACATTCAAACACGGTGTTACCTACCATGACCCATGTCAGATAGCACGAAATGGCGGCATTTTTGATGAGCCTCGCTTTATCCTCACGCATCTCACCGATGATTTCCGTGAGATGTCACCTGATCCGAGATATAACTGGTGCTGTGGAGGTGGAGGAGGCTTGGTGGCCCTTGGTGAGGATACATTGGATTTCAGAATGAAATCATCAAAGGTAAAAGTTGATCAGGTCAAAGAAACTGGCGCAACAATCCTTGCCACCGCCTGTGAGAACTGCCACACGCAACTCAGTAATTTAAATGACCATTATACAATGAGTATGGAAGTGAGATTTCTCTCATCCATGGTAGCAGATGCGCTTGTACATTAAATGCGGTGCGGAAGGCTGTTTCATTTGTGTGGGCCTTATTTCCTGAGAGCTTTACATAGCCCATATTTTCTTAACGAGGATAGGCTTTTCTTCAGTTCCAAGGCTCTCGGGCTGGTCTTTTCAGCAACGTATCTGCGGGGGAGTTTTGCCCCCTCCGCATTTCCCCAAAACATATTGGGGCCTGCGGTTTCCCCCACTGATACATTGCGAAAAGACAGCGCCCTTCCACCAGTCACTTCAGAAAAGCCCACCCTCGTTATCAGGGTGGCAAAGATTGTTAGGTTTTGCAAAGATCTTTTCCTATAGCTAAAAGTGGAGGAAAGAAATGCTCGAAAGAATCATGGAAAAGAAATAGATGTATATGGGAGGGAACATGGAGCAAATCATGCACCAATTCAAGCACTGTGATTCGCGATTTTATCCCTATATAGAAAAGGTACTTAAGCGATTGCCAAAAGAAGTAACAGAGAAGCTCCGTAATGATACGGGGTTTACGATACTGGCCGGTGATGATCTTCTTGTCCTCTGCGTAGTACGATACGAGTTTGATGAGCCGGTGAGGAGGTTAGTATATCTCAATACAAAGTTGCTCATGGAGTCCGAACATCAGCTCATTTACACGATAGCCTATGAGATAGCACGGTATGTGGACGGCGAGGGAGATGCAGAAGTGGTTGAAAAAAAAGCTGAGGACCTGTTGATCAAATGGGGCTTTGAGGAGGAACTGGAAGCATATCGGTACGATACGACCATTGCTGAATCAGAGGGCTGCCGAATTGGCTATGAGTGGGCAAAGAAACAGAGCAGAGACTATGTATTACGACACTTTGGGCTCTATTTTGATGAATGGAATACAAAGGGCCTGAAAAAAATGTCAAAAGAACAATTTGAGATGATTCATGCTCGAGCGGAAACTGTCATTCGTGATGAGGCAGGTACAATTCCACAAAAGGATTACAAAGAGCACAAAAGGGCTCCCGCAGAAGGGGGCCTTCCACGCGTTGAAGCCATAATCGCGGGAATTATGACAGCGGTAAAGGAGATAAAATTCCACGATTTATATGGGGACATCCTATGCGATGTGCGCCCTCCTTTTAGCTGATAGCTGATAGTATATAGGCAATAGGAAATTTTATTTGCGTGGTGCGGGTTTTGGGTTGCGAGTTCCTGGTTGCGAGTTACGTGTTACGAGTTGCGTGGTATGGGCTTGCCCGCCGTTTTTGTGGCGGGTCAGTATGGCGGGTTACGAGGTGAGAGCAATGCCTGTCAAGAACAGAGTTTATCGAAGCCGTCCCTGTAATCCCCACACAAAAGACACGAGCGCCACTACACAAATTACTCCTGATACAAGACCGGTTGCCAGTATCCCCCCTGCCAGCCAGATACGGCCTCCTATTAATGAGCCGATGACGCGTCCTAAACCAGCTGCTGCAAAGAAACCAGACATCATTGTAGCTCGCGATGTGGGTAACAATTCTGTAGACAGAGATAACGACGAGACAATGGTAAATTCAAAGATTAAAAACAGAACAAACAGGCTCATAAAGGCAAGGGGTAAGGTTTGAGATGAGAAGGGCAATATCACGTAGCACATCATAGAGAGAATAATGCCAATAATGATGGAGCGCTTTAATCCCAGCCGGTCGCCAAAAGAAGCGGTTAGGGTTTCCCCTAATAATTCGGCTGCTCCAATTATGCTTGTTCCCAGTCCCAGGGCGACAATACTCAGGCTGAATGATTCCTCAAGCCACGCCCCATACACGACAAAAAGATTGTCATTGGCAATGCCAAATAAAAGCGCAAAGCCGAGGGTGCCTAATGGTGCCCGTTGTTGGACGAGTTGTTGTATGGCATTCAGCACACTCGGAGAGTTGTGATGGGCATCTGTTCTTCTTATATCTCTGGGTATAAGGATTACGAGAGTGAGTATACCGAAAATCCCCAATCCACCTAAGACGAAAAATGGGGCACGCCATCCCAGCCGATCGATGAGGAGTGCAATTCCAGGGATTCCTACAAGGGTACTTCCTGCCCAGCTAAACTCGAGAAGGCCAATAACCAGCCCTCGTTTTTGAAAAGGTACTCGTTCACCCACATACGCCTGCAGGGCAGGATCAAACACAGTTTTCGCCAGCCCCGCTAAAAAAAAGGTCAACAGGATAACGCTGTAGAAGGGTAAAAAACCTCCTGCAAGCATACCTACGATAAGCATTACAAGACCAGCGAGCATCATAAGCCGATAGCCAAAACGATCCGCCAGAGGCCCAAAAAAGATGCCGATGATACTCGTCGCCTGATTGATCGCGATTAAGGATGTAACTGCGGTTAAGTGAACTCCCAGCCCCCGGCTTAACGCAGGGGCAAAGGGATAGGCAAAACGTCGAGCCGTATTTAGGACGAGACGGCATAACGTGGCTACTCCTGCTTTCCAGGCTAATCTGGAAAATGAGTTCTCTTGATGTTGGTTCTGTGATGTATCAGTCAACATACACCTTGTGAGCAATTGTATTTCATGCGCAAAATTTTTTTTAACTTCCGTGAGCTCCTTATTGCTGTACTGCCTCTACCACTTTTTTGATGACAATGCTCTCTTTTTTTACCACGCCATCTGCGAAAATGAATGGTACGAAGAGTATAGCTGATAGCTCCCCAGTGAAATGCGCCCCAGTTAAATAGCCTTTGAGGATTTAACCCCAGCACGATATTTCATACCTACGGGGCAGGCGCGGTAAACTTAGCTATTACAGAGGTAAATTTCACCCCGATGGAATAAACGGAAAAATAAAATTCCACCCCAGTAAGATCTGCCGGACCTACGGGGTAAATGGGGCAGGCGGGGTAAACACAGCTCATAGCGATTAAGGAAGGAGAGGAGGGTGGTTTACATTGCTTCAGCGAATTCTGGCAGGTATCGAGCGAGGCCTGCGCTCTCACGCATCTGAGATTCGTCAAGGAGCAATATCATAAAGGCGGTATCAGGTACGTCCCACTCGCATTGAATTACGTAATGAGAGGCAGGCTCAAAGCCAAATCTCGGGTAGCAGGAAGCATGGCCGAGCACGATGATGAATGGAAAGCCTTTCTTCCTCACTCGCGCAATGCCGTCTCGAACCAGTTCAGTGCCAACTCCTTGTCTCTGGTAGGCAGGCAGTACTGCCATTGGGGCGAGCCCCATTCCCCGGATTGTTTTTTTGCTTTGCTCTCGATTGTTACAGGGCTGAAAAAAATATGGCCAACGATTGTATTCTGGGCAACGGCCACCAGGGAAATCAGATCATTAGAGCTTTTACGAATTTTGTCCACGAGATCGGCCTCCTGGTTTTGACCGAAGGCCTGTATGTTTACCTCACGAATTGCATGTATATCCTGATGCTGCTCTTCACAAATTGTTATCATCTTTGTTTGTAGTGTGATAAAAAACTGCCCTGTTGGATCCTCTCACATAGTAATTCTGTCTAAAGCTTGAGCAGTGCATCCAGAATACTCATTCCTTCTCCCTTCTTCTTTACGGCAAGCAAGGGAGATGTTGTCGTATGGATCAGGTGTTCTGCCACGCTTCCGAGCAGCACACCGGCAGCAGCCCTTCTTCCCCGTGCACCGATAACCACCAGGCATCGTTCACGCGTGGTAATAACATCTTCAATGCCCTTGGATGCCTTTTTCTCAAGGTGGAAAAGGGGAACTGCGGCGAGGCCCTTTAAATCTATTTTATCGATAAATGCAGCATAGCTTGTCTCAGCATGCCCTTTCATGATCTCAGCAAACTGATCATAGTTTTTACCAGTCTTGTAGTATCCCATGGGAACGCTATATACATTAAGACAGGTTATTTGCTCTATCCCTTCAGAAATTTTGGCGAGCGCCACTGCCGCCTCCATTGCGTCCATTGAGTTTTCCGAAAAATCCACGGGGACAAGAATGTTGGTAAACCATGTTGTGGTTCCCTCTGGGACAAAGAGCACAGAGCAGGGTGCCTTTCGGGCAAGTTTTTCAAAAAGGGTCCCGCTCGCAGAGGGTATTTTTCGCTTGCGCATGATGATCAAATCGATTTCATGCTCTTTCGCCCGGCGCAAAAACTCTATCAAGGGTGAGCCTTCCACGACCTCATAGTCGATCTGGGTTTCCGGGTGACCATCAAAGTATTTATTGACAAGGGCTTCCATTTCGTGCCGTGCATACTCATCAACTGGCTGAAAAAGATCCGGATACTCAGTACGGAGTTCATCCGGAATATCTGCTGTGCTCACAACGTGGAGAAAGGTGATCTTTTCGGATTTTGCCAGTCTGCTGATGAGGCCTGCATAGCGAAGAGAGGCTCCATCCTGGTTAACAAATGAAACTCCAACCAAAAGGCGATTGTATCGATACATAATGACTCCTTTTTTCTGTGTTAGTGTTGAGAGCTTTATATAACTTATATTTCCTTAAAGAGGGTGGGCTTTAAAGCTCACCCTTGCTATGAGGATGCTAAAAATTATCAAGTTTTGCAAAGATAGAGCCCTGGCGCCAGGAATATATCAGAGCAGGCATAGTGGTGCAGCTCGGGTAAGGGGAGTATAGGATAATTTCCAAAAGTGGTCAATTGAAAAGGTAGTGTATAGAAAAGAGAGTTCAAACGTACACGTACAGCGAGGTGCAAACCTTTGCGAAAGATATTTGAGAAGATAGGCATAAAAAAAGGGCATTGCCATTGGCTGTAAAGCCTTTGAACAATGCCCTATGAGAGTCAGGCTATTACGCCTTTTTGGTTTTTATCTTCTTTTTTCCTGCCTTCTTTTCCTTGACTTCTATTTTTTTGACCTCACTAACTTCAGCCTTGGGGAGCATGAGTTTCAAAACACCATCTTTGTAATTTGCATCCAATTCGTCCGTTTTAACCTTATCGGGAACTCGAAAGCTCCGCTCGAATGAACCGTAATGTCTTTCAATACGATAGTAATTCTCTTCCTTGTCTTCGGTTTCCTTTTTCTTTTCCCCTTTAATGGTGATGATACCATCAGTAAGGGTTACATTAAGATCTTTGACATCAATTCCCGGAATCTCACCACTAATCACATATTCTTTCTCTGTTTCAGATATGTCAAAATTAGGAACCACCATTTCCTCCCCTTCAAAAAGGGTAGGAAGCTCAAAGCTATTGAAGAATCGGTCAAAAATATCTATCTCTGGAACGAACGGCAGAAACCTTTGCCTTCTCGGTACTACTTGCAACATTCTTGTCATATTCGATACCTCCTTTCAAGGTACATCGTACGTTACGCTATTAGTAATCATTCTTAATTAAATTTCAAGAGAAGAAATGTGTTTTTTTAATTTTTTTTTAAAAAAAATGTGCGTTGATGGTAATAGTGGCGCAGATGTGAGCTTATAGCTTTTAGCTGATAGCTCCCCAGTGAAATACGCCCCAGTGAAATAGCCTTTGAGGATTTCACGGGGTAAACTTCGCTGTTGCAAGGGCAAATTTCACCCCAGTTAAATAGTCCTGAGGAATTTAACGGGGCGCGCGGGGTAAACATAGCTCAGAGAAAGGTTGCCTGCAAAAGAGTGATGAAAGAAGAAAAATAATTGCTTTCACGCCAAATCGTACAGAGCAGGAAGAATAGTTCGAAAAACCTGGCATTTTCGGCACGATTCCATTTTCTCACGCCAGCTTTCTTGTACTTGGCCATGACATATCGTTCCATTAATAAACCAGCAAAGGTGCCCACCGTGGAATTCCCACGCAGGACAGGTTTTCCTGATTTTCATGGGGCATTTTTTTATATACCAACAGGGCTTCTGCTTCCTATCTCGATTTCGCTTCATAGCAAAAAGAAAGAGCATCTGTCGCTCAATATGCACCGGAATATTTCTCCATCCCTGTTCGAAGCTCTGTATGGCTTTTAGGGAGGTACCGAGTAGTTCTGCCATTTGGCTTTGAGTTTTTCCCAGTTGGCGCCGAATTAAAGAAAACTCCTCTTTATCCACGAACGCATACCTCCTTTCTTTCGTACTTATACCGCAATGTGGTGAATGTAAAGAAGTTGTTGAAAAAGAACTTGACAAAAATAATGGAAGCATTATTTTTTGGTATAGGCAATACCACAGTGTGGTATTTTGCAATGGGTTGCTTAATTACAAGCAAACCGAAAAATCACAATTAATGGAGGAAGGAAGATGAAAAGATTGTTCGTACTATTAGGAACTGTAATGGTCGTTTCGGCTCTTGCTATGCCCCTATTGGCACACGGTCCTGGTTTTACAAGAGGCCCGCACATGATGGGTCCCTGGGGGACCGATTCAGGATATTGTGGGCAGCATGAGAGAGGGTACGGAAACTTGACAGAAGAGCAGCGAAGCACACTTCAAGAGCTTGACCGGAAATTCTATAACGAAACCGCAACGTTACGAAATGAGATTATGGCTATGTCAGATGAGCTGAATAACCTCCTCAATAGCGCTGACCCTGATCCTGAAAAGGCAAAAACGCTTCAGAAAAGCCTCAGTGAGCTTCGAGCAAAGATGGATGAGAAGCGGCTTTCCTATACCCTCGAGACAAGCAAGATTATTCCTGAGTTTCGATCCAGGCACAGGTATGGATGGGGATCCGCCACCATAAGAGAGGCTACGGTTCAGGTATGTATGGTTCAGAGAGTTGCTGGAGATAACCAACGTCATGGGGGTGAACGATGTGTCGCCCCCTTGATTGTAGCACTCTGTGTCCTTTTCCTGATTCACTGAACCTGGGTAGAGTGTTTTGAGGACTCGTCGATTAAAAAAAAGCATTGACAACTGATTGCTGAGAGGTATCGTAACCTATAGGAATTGTAAGTGTACAAAGGAGTGAAACATGGCACAAGAAAAGGGTTTGGTCACCGGCATTACCGAGGATGGGTGGGCGCAGGTTGAAACCGATAGAAATGATGCGTGTTCTCATTGCGGTTCATGCCATGTCTCGTTTGGATGCAATTCCGAGATGAACATCAAGGCTATAAACAGGGCTGGGGCAGGAGTGGGTGATCTGGTTTCCATACACCTCAGCTCAGGGACAATAATGAAAAGTGCTGCAATTCTCTATTTGATACCAGTAGCAGGCCTGATTTCAGGTGCTTTTATAGGTGAGGGTTTAAGCACGAAATTGGCCATTAGTGAAACGAGCGCTATCGCGCTCTTAAGCCTTGCTGGCTTTATCATGGGCTTTATAATAACCACCCTCATATCCAGATGGATGTCAGCTCGAAGAAAGTTAAGCCCCATCATAACCCGTATCATACGGCGTGGACTTGTGGCTCCTGACTCCTCTCCAACACCTTCAATAAAGAGTCCAAATGACTCCCGCTCGGTGTCTGGCGATGCCGGATCGTAAAGCTTCCAAGAACTCCCGCACGCACGCCCTCACCAAAGAAAAACATATAAAAAATATTCACCCCTACTGCATTACGGGCTACTCGTGAAGATGATAGCCCATTCTGCGTGAAAAACCTTGATATCTTTTGAAATTTAAGGCATTATCTCGAAAAAAAACAAGGGGGTGGAACAAATGCCAGTGATAACCATATCCAGAGAAATCTATAGCGAGGGCAGTTATATCGGGGAGAAGGTTGCAGAGGCCCTTGGCTACCATTTTGTAGACAAGAGCACGATGGAAAAGGTGTTTGCAGAGTACAGCATTGTTCAATTAAGCGAGGTGTATAACTCTGGGCCGGGATTTTGGGCACGCTTTGACGATATGCGGGCGACAACGGTCAAGTTTTTAAAACAGATAATTCTTGCCCTGGCCGGCCACGGTAACATGGTGATAGTAGGCCGGGGTGCCTTTGCAGTGTTATCTACTTTTGCAGATGTACTGAACGTACGGGTACAATCCCCTTTCCCTGTGAGGGTACGGCGGGCTATGGAAAAGGAGAGAATAACAGACCGTGGCAGGGCCGAGGCATTGCTCAGGGAGTGGGATAGAGAGCGTGATGCCTTTGTTAAGACGTTTTACGATATTAGCTGGTATGATGCAACAGCAGCCAGTGCATTTGACCTGGTAATCAACACCGGTAAGGTGCCCCCTGATGTGGCGGTTACCTGGATCATCCAGGCACACACGGAGTTGAAGGAGAAAAAACCAGGCAGAAAGCTTACTACCGGAACCATAGAGGTGGATACCGCCCTGGCCAGCACCGTTTCCGAAGTGTTGGGCTGTCATACCATCCATTAGAAGGTATTCTGTCAAGAAAGCCTTACTTCTCTCTGTGAGATGTGGGACGTTTCGATTGGAAATTTATCCTCAACAAGGTCATAAAAGGGCCAAGGCTATGCTAAAAAAACCTATTATTCACATTCAAATTGTTCTTGGTATTTTCTGCATCACCCCGTATCTTTTTGCTGATGAAACTGAAAAAGAAGTCTTCCAGCCTCGTATGATCTATGAATCTACAACTTTTTCACAGGGATCTGATATGTATATCACAGTAGGCATTGGCGGACTGAGTGGGGATACTACCTATTAAATTGGGGGGGAGGTATATCACTCCATCGGGGAGTGGTGCCTATCATTTTCCAATAAGCAAATTAGAGTTTCCCTGAGATATATGGATGATTTCTGTTGAAGAAAGCAAAGCCTTCCCAAAAAATTGGAAGGTGAGAGTAGGTGCGAAAAAAAATTATACACGTGATGCAGGAAAAATGGAAGACTGAGACTGGTTGACTGTAGCGAATCCATCTCAGCTGGATGCATATTCCCAAAGCGATGCATACCTTGATGCATTAATACTGGGTATAAATGTTTCCTACCGGTTTTTTGAAAGGCCACACTGGTCACTTATTGCAGGAGTTGGATATAGTTACTTTGACTACGAATGTAAGCTTAACCGACAATGGTCTCCCTCTGGCCTGCCAGGATATGATTACACAGGAACTGGCAGTGTTGATTTAACATATGAAGTTACCTATAGTATTCCTTATATTGAAATCGGAGCACAGTATATATTCAACAACAAATGGAGCCTCGACGCGAGCCTTGGTTACTCGCCAATTGTTCATGCAGAAGATTTGGATGTCCATGTGTTACGGGCCAAGGTTTCAGAAGGAGACTGCGGTGGAGATGCTATCTTGTTTTCGCTAAAAGGGCGGTATACTGTTTCACGAAGTTGGTTTTTCGCTCTTCAGCTTGATTATACCTATATCAATACAGATGGGAGACAAAAACAATATACAGATGGGGCATGGCGTGCAACAATCGACCAAGAGATCACAAGTGAGCAGCTATTTGGTGTTTTACCTGCAGAATATGCATTTTAAATACTATTTATTTAAAGCGTAAAATTAAATACTTATAAAATATATTTAAATTAAATACTTATAATTATTATTTTACGATGATCACCATTCTCATATTTCAATAATGCGGCATTTTTGCATAACCCATATTTTCTTAACGAGGATGGACTTTAAAGCCCACCCTCTTTTGTAGGTAGAGAAAAACCTGCCCTGTGGAATCCCCCGAAGGGGGTCACGCAAAGCCGGAATTTCACAGGGTGAATCATGGTTTGAAAAGGTTTCAATGCTACGGAAAGAAGAATAACTAATGAAAGATTTCAAAGAGTGTGCAATAGAAATAGCACGAGAAGCAGGGATATTTCTCAAGAATAAGCTTAATTCAGTACATACAATAGATTATAAGGGAGAGATTAATCTGGTAACAGAAGTAGATAAAATCTCTGAAAAGATGATTACATCCAAAATAACTACCCTGTTTCCCGATCATGATATCCTGGCGGAAGAATTTACTGATATAGATAGCGGCTCTGATTTCAGATGGATTATAGACCCTCTGGATGGAACAACTAATTATGCCCATGGGTATCCTTTTTTTTGTGTCTCTATTGCACTTGAAAAGCTCAATACTATGGCTGTAGGCATTGTGTATGATCCTATGCTTGATGAAATGTTTGTTGCAGAAAAAGGGAAGGGAGCCTTTTTAAATGACAGAGAAATCCATGTGTCGAATACTCGCGGAATAATCAAAAGCCTTTTAGCTACCGGGTTCCCGTATGATATTCAGAAAGACAGCCAAAATAATCTGAATTACTTTAATGAGATGATCCTCAAGGCACAGGCTATTCGAAGGGCAGGGTCAGCAGCATTAGACCTTGCCTATGTTGCAGCAGGGCGCTTTGACGGATTCTGGGAACTCAAATTAAATCCCTGGGATATCGCAGCAGGATGGTTGCTTGTAGAGGAGGCAGGTGGGATTGTAACAGATATGGGCGGGAACGACTATTACCTGAAGTCTTCATCTATTTTGGCATCGAATGGAAGGATTCATACGGAGATGATGGATGTGTTAAAAGGGGCATCCTCTATTTAATGATCTTTGTTATCTTTTCTACCTTTTTCTTAATTGCAAGGCCTTTTTTGACTACCGGAACTTCTTTCACTACCTTTTCGACCAATGTGTTTTCTATGGACGTTTCCTCTTTGTGCTTTTCCTTTGAGCTTTCTTTGGCATCATTCGGGGTTATATCCTGTTTCACCTTTCTGAATTCCTTTATAGCACCTCCGAGCCCCTTACCAATTTCTGGTAATCTCTTGGCACCAAAGATGAGCAAGATAATTCCCCCAATAATAAGCAACTCTGTTGTACCCAGGCCAAACATTGCTTTACCCCCCTTATTTAGTTACATATATCGGAATTTTTGCAACGTATCAAGATCAGTGTCGTTTTGGTTAATTCCTCAATCCCTCAATTATTTTACCAATATTCCAGTCGACTAACAATCGCAGCCTTTCATTTTGATTTTTATTTCGATAGACAAGGTATCCATTTTCCAGACCATAAAAGAAAAGATCTCTGGTTAATTCGACATCCTGTTTGCAATAATGAGTTAATTTTTCTATCTCTCCTGCCTTGAACCATTCCAGGGCCTTGAGCCCATTCGCTGATTTTCCTTTATGAAGAGTTTCTTGAGCCAGATGATCAAGGCTTAGCCTGTATCCAAGCCTATTATAGATATCCTCAAGTATATCAAATGTTGGTATGGCATGTAAGTTGTGGCTTGTGTACGGTGCAAGTACTGCATAATCAAATCTTTTACAATTAAAACCAACCACAAGATCAGCTGTGGTGAGCTGTTCAATTAACGCATCTATCTGATCTTCTGTGAAGGTATAGAAACGCTCATCCAGGCTATCAAACACTACAGCCACAGATACCATCATTAAATGTGTATTCTGCCACCCACCTACGTCTTCCGCTGACTTCTGCGTTTCTAAATCAAAATAACAAATCCTTTTTTTATCCACCACTTTAGCTACCATTTCGTTATGGACCGGAAAGAGAGAACCGTTTTTTCTCGCTCCTTCAATAGCAGGCATATTTGACAAAGGTATCACGCCTGTCAGGGCCTCTAAAATCAGTAACGCAGCGTTTTTATCTAAGGGCTTATTGCCTGAACCACACTTTGGCGAATATATGCATGAGGGGCAGCCCTGCTCACACGGACAGCTTTTAATAAGCTCCAGAGTCTGACGTAACAGATCCAGGATTATATCGAAACCCCTCTGTGCGAGCCCTACACCCCCTGGATAGGAATCATAAATAAATATAGCTGATTTTTCTACCTGGGGGTGAAATGGGTATGATATTCCTCCAAGATCATTTCTATCACATAATGCAAAAATGGGAAAGAGACTAATGGCTGCGTGTTCTATGGCATGAATACCCCCCATAAAGTGATACCCTTTATCGTTCACCATTTTCTTGATACTATCCTCAATAATAACCCACAGCCCTACTGTCTCAAATGTCTGGGGAGGAAGCTCAAGCGGGAATACACCAATTAATTCCTGGCCGGGAGTCCTCCTTTTCTCGTAGCCGGTTATTGTTTCCGTCACTGTAAGATTTCCAAGTTTCACAACAAATTGCCCTTTTGGCTGGCTCCTGGTAATTTTGATAATCTCGGTTTCTTTTTCAGATCGTATCCGGGTAAAATATTTCAGTTCTGTGTGTTGCGCAATAATGTTTTTTTTTCCGATCAGTAACTTCTCTACGAGATATGGGCTGGCCCTATGAAGATATATTGCACCTGGATGACACTCCTTGAAGGCTCGTATTCCATCAACGGTTCCTATCGCCTTCCCTGTATTGGCATCAAATATGGTGTAGCTTTCACCAATTGAGCGTATGTTTACCCTCAGATGTGGCCTTTTTTTGGTCGCAAACCATATGTGGTTTCCCTCGCTTGTCCTGCTAAGCTCCCCAGTAGATTCTAAGAAATCACAATGACAACTGAGATCATTATGCCAGAATTGGCTATCCTGTAAGGTGAGAGGGGTTTCTGCTGCTGCACAGGGTAAATGGGCCCGTATAATATGGGCATTGTCCGGGTCAATGACCGCGGCTTCAAAGGATTGGTCAAAAAAGGAGGCTGGATGTTTCATAAAATATTGATCCAGGGCATCTTGATTGGCAACCAGAATTACCAGGGAGTCTCTCCCGGAGCGTCCTACTCTTCCCCCTCTTTGCCAGGTATTAATAATGGTGCCTGGGTATCCAACTAATATACATACATCCAGATACCCTATATCAATTCCCATCTCCAAGGCACTTGTCGATATAACACCAAGGAGGTGTCCGCGTGTGAGCCTTTTTTCAATAGAACGGCGTTCCTCAGGTAAAAATCCAGCCCTGTATGAGCTGACCTTATCTGTTAAATCTGGGGCCAGTTGTTTGACCCACATATGAATGAGTTCGGTGACCTTTCTGGACTGGGTAAATACAATGGTTCTAAAGTGAGCGTTGAGGCATTGGATAAATAATTGTGTGGCTAAAAAATTGGTACTGGTCAAAGGGTTGAGAAACATAAAATACTGTCCGGATTTGGGGGCACCGCTGTGAGAAATCACGTCTAATTTTTTATCTATGAGGTTTGTACCAAAATCATGAGGATTTTGGATAGTGGCTGAGGAAAGGATAAATTGTGGTGTGGTATTATACAGGAGGCAAATTCTTTTTAATCTTCTCAATACCTGGGCAAGGTGTGAGCCAAAAATTCCACGATATGTATGAACTTCATCAATAATCACAAAGGCCAGATTAGAAAAAAATTCAGTCCATTTGTCGTGATAGGCAAGAATGCCACTATGGAGCATGTCAGGATTAGTCAGGATGATATTTGGAATCTTCTCCTTAATCCTCTTTCTGTCACCTGTTGATGTATCTCCATCATAAATGGCTGCACTGATCTGGACTTTCTGTAGCCCAGAGGTAAAGTCACGGAGATTTTTGAGCTGATCCTGTTCCAGGGCCTTAAGAGGAAAGATATACAGGGCTCGTGCTGATGGTTCTTTTAATATTGTTTCAATGACACCAACATTATAGATAAGGCTCTTGCCACTGGCAGTAGGGGTAGATACTACTATGTCTTTCCCCTCTTGTAATTTTCCGATGGCCTCGGTCTGGTGAGTATACAGTGTTTCGATATTACATTCCCGAAGGAGATGTAAAACGTTTTGAGAGAAGATCGGTGTTTGATCGTATTGTGGATCTTGTTGAGAAAGATAGCGATGATAGACTATCTGAGGACCGAGATCCGTTGATTTTTTTATTTGCTCAACAAATTCTGATAATTGCATGTGCCTGATGGTTGTAATATATTTTCATTATCTACAATGTCTATCATATTTTTCCCTGGATTGTAAGATCAGTTACTCGTAAAGGTAAATTTATTCTGGACAAATAAACATATCTCTTTTATTTTACATTCTAAAGATGTGTTTAAACGTTTTTCAAGCATTTCTCTTGGTTTAGCATAAGGTTTGATACATGGCTGAAAAGAAAAAAACACCTCCAGTCGTTCATCTATCGTATTCAAAAGGTGAACTAATAATTAAAGAAGGAGATTATGGAATATCGATCTATAAGATCTATGAGGGGCATGTACGAATCTTTAAAAAGTCAAATAATATTATTATTCCCCTGGCTACGTTAGGAAGAGGGGAGGTTTTTGGAGAGATGACATTTTTTAATTTTCTCCTTGAGCCACGATCCGCATCTGTTGAAGCAATAGATGATGTTGAGCTCGAAGTCTGGCATCCTGTAAGGCTTGCTGAAGAATACAAGAACATGCCTGCGATATTACGGTATATTATTCAACAGAGCCTCCATAGGTTGCTAAGGATGAACAGGGTTATTGATGAATTAACTGCGAAGAAAAAGCGAGTCAAGGAGAAAAGAATAGCAGCAGAGAAGAGAGACAATAAACGGAGATATTTCAGAAAAAATTGTGATCAGGAATGTAGTTACCGTTTAGCAAGCCATTCAAAAAAAGTCAACTTACATGGCGTTATTAAGGATATCAGCCCTATGGGTGTAGGGATTGAGGTGAATGCGAGAAATGCTATACATGTGAGCCATAAGCCTGGAAATCAACTGAAAATCGACTTCCAGCTTGCTTCAGGGAGCAGTATCAATGAAGTTGCCATAATAAAATCAGTGAAAAAAAGTACGGTTCCAGGCTATCTTTTCTTGGGGTTAGAATTTCAAGATATTAGCAAAGATGCATTAAAACAGATAGGTTTTTTTATGATGTCGTAGAGGGGATTAGTTCGTAGATGGCGATAGACAGTATCATATATGCATATATTGTGAAAGAAGAGGTTGTTCAACCCAATTTTACTATAATAGAGGAGGGCGCGAAAGGGGATTGGTTCTTTGTTGTGTTGGAAGGGAAGGTAAAGGTTAAAAAGCACACCCCAAAGGGATTGCTAACAATAGATACCCTTGGAGAGGGAGCTATTATCGGAGAAATTCCTTTTTTATTAAAGACACACCAATTGCGCACCGCATCAGTTATATCAGAAGGGGTGGT
>Ga0315545_1002434_pt1 | contig 16781 bp, 19 predicted proteins | sample SalMarSW160210MG_FD_203096 | JGI IMG/M metagenome (GOLD analysis project Ga0315545, IMG submission 203096) | Salt marsh sediment microbial communities from the Plum Island Ecosystem LTER, Massachusetts, United States - Salt Marsh Sediment SW1602-10 ...
ACCCTCGAGGCCTCCACCGAGAGGGCCCTGGAGGATCTCCAGTCTCTGTTCAGCCACCAGATCACCCCCGGAGAGGTCGCGGCCTTCCTCGTCGAGCCGATGCAGGGCGAGGGCGGCTACCACCCGGGAGGGCGGGCGTTTCTCCGGGAGCTGCGGTCGCTGGCCGACGAACACGGCATCCTGCTCATCGCCGACGAGGTACAGACCGGATTCGGGCGCACCGGCGACTGGTTCACGTCACAGGTGTACGACGTCCGTCCCGACATCCTGGTGATGGGGAAGGCTATCGCCAACGGTTTGCCCCTCTCGGCGTTCGGGGCGTCCAAGCAGCTGATGGACTCGTGGCTTCCCGGATCGCACGGCACCACCTTCGGCGGGAACCCGATCGCGTGCGCCGCAGGCGCCGCCACCGTGGAAGCGCTCGCCGATGTCGTTCCCCAGGTGCCGAAGCTCTCCGATCACGCCTTCTCCCGCTGGAACGAGATGAAGGAAGCGCACCCGACCATCGGCGACGTCCGCGGGCTGGGCCTGATGATCGGGATCGAACTCGTCGAGGCCGATGGCCGCACCCCGAACCCGGAGGCGTTCGACAGGATCGGCCTGCTCGCACGCGAAAAGAACCTGCTGATCCTCCCGTGCGGCCCTAACGCCAACATCATCCGCTTCATCCCGCCGCTGACGGTCTCCACCGAGGAGTTGGATCGCGGAATCGACGTTCTCGACGAGGCAATCACCGCCTACGAGCGCGGCTAGGCAGCGCGGGAACCGCGCAGGCCACCTTCCGGGCGACCCTCACCGGGCACCATCACCGCGGCCACGGCCCCGGCGGCGGCGGCGAGGAGCACCCAGTCTCCGAACCGGGCGTAGAGCGTCAGGCCGGCGGCGCGGAAATGCACCTCGCCCAGCAACACCTCATCGGTGAACAGATCGGTCTTCTCACCAACCTCCCCGGCAGCGGTGATGAACGTCGACTTCCCCGTGATGGCAGCGTGGATGAGATCCTGCCCCACGGCCGCGGCGTTGACCCGGGTGAGCCCGATGAGCTGATCCGAGGCGGGGGCGTTACCGTAGCTGCTCTCGTTGGTGGCCACGACCAGGAGCTGGGACCCGGCCCGCGCCTCGTCACGGACGTAGCGGATGAACGCCCCCTCGAACGAGATGACCGAACCGACGACACCCCCCTTGACCGGGAACACAACGGCCTCGTCTCCACGAATCATGTCGCGCGGCACCCGTTCGAGTTCAGGGATGAAATCCACGAGGTCGCGGAACGGCACGAACTCCCCGAACGGCACCGGATGGCGCTTGGCGTAGCGTCCCACCTCGGCACCGAACGGCGAGTAGATCATGTTGAGGTTGAGGAACTCGGCATCGCTCACCGTCTGGGTGCCACTCACCAGGATGTAGGCGTCGAGACGATCAGCCTCGGCTTTCAGCTCGGCGCGCACGTCGGCGTTGCTGATCGGGTCGTAAGGAGACCCGAAGGAGTTCTCGGCCCATACAACGAGATCGATGCTCCCCGGCGTCAGCCCTCTCGTCAGCTCCAGGTGGCGCTCGTAGATGCGCTGGTTCTCGTTCTGGCAGTGCGTGCCCGGGCACGGCGAGTTGCCCTGGATGATCGCCACCCGCAGCGGATCGCCGTCGGCCCTGGGTGGCATCAAGGCGCCGCCGAGCGCCAGCATGAGCACGACCACCAGGGGGTCGACGAAGAGCGTCCAATTGGCCGTGTTCTCGAGGATCAGAACGATTCCAGCCGCGACTCCGACGGCGAGGATCGTCCATCCGGTTGGTCCGATCCACTGCACCGAACCGAGAAAGCCCGGGTTGCCGGCGGCTGCGTAACCGACGGAGCCCCACGGGAAGCCACCCCACGGGAAGTGGGCGCGCAGCGTCTCAAATATGCCCCAGCCGCCGACGACGATCAGCCACCATCGCCTGGCAGGCCACAGGCGAAAGGCCCACACGACGAGCGCGAAGCCCGCGGTCAGCGATGCCAACCACACGGTGAGCGGGAACCACGCCACTGCTCCGAGCACGAAGATCCACCGCAGCAGGAGACCGAAGAACACAGTCCCGTACAGGAATCCGAGGGCGATGGCGGGCCCGGCGCCATCGACGCGTCGCAGTGCCCACAGGAATGGGACCGGCGCGACAAACGCCAAGAGACCCCAATCGAGAGGGGGAAAAGCGGCCCACATGAGCAGACCACTCCCTATCGCGGCAACGTACGGGGCCATCGAGAACAGCAGGGTAGAAGTGCTCCGGGGAAGATACGAATGGGATCCCGCAGCCGCTGCCCGCCGATCCGAGCTGGCGTCTGAGGTCCGCCGGGACATGAGCGACGCCACGGCGTCGCCTCGGCTCGAGTGCGTGAGGCGGTCCGTAGAGTGGCGCCCATGAACGACACCGAGTTGGCCATCGCGGCCGCGGAGATCGGCGCCTCGATCGTGCGGGAGAGCTTCGGTCCTTCCCATCGGGCCGACCTGAAAGGACGCTTCGACCCCGTCACGGAGGTGGATCGGCGGTCTGAGGCGGCCATCGTGGAATACCTCGCGGCACAACGACCCGCCGACGGCATCATCGCCGAGGAGGGAACCGGTCGGGCCTCGCCAGGTCGCCACTGGCTGGTCGACCCGCTCGACGGCACGGTCAACTTCGTGCACGGCATTCCGCAGGTGGCGGTGTCGGTGGCGCTCTACGACGGAACGGAGCCACTCGCCGGCGCCATCGTCGATCCACTGCGTGACGAGGTCTTCGCCGTGTCGGCCGGCGCCGGAGCCACGCTCAACGGCGTGACGATCACCGTCTCCGCCGTCGATGATCTCTCCCGGGCGGTCGTCGTCACCGGCTTCCCCTACGACCACGACCGCTATGCCTCCGCGTACACCCGCACTCTGACAGCGGTCCTCGAGCAGGCCAACGGCGTGCGCCGCCTCGGCTCTGCGGCCCTCGACATGGCATGGCTGGCAGCCGGCCGATTCGACGGGTACTGGGAGTACTCACTGGCGCCCTGGGACACCGCCGCCGGGATCCTCCTGGTTCGGGAAGCCGGAGGGATCGTGAGCGATGGCCACGGCGAACCGTTCGTACCGGGAGGCCCGCACGTCGTTGCCGCCAACCCACAGCTGCATGAGCGGCTGCTCGCCCTCGTCGCCGCCACGTTGCCGGCGCACCTCCCCTGACAGGCAGCCCGCGGCAGGGGTACATCCCCACACCTCGACCCCGGGGTTCACCGCGCGGCGCCGGCCACAGACGGCTGAGCGTGGGAACGTCGAGTTTGCCTAATTCAGCGCCCCGGTACACTGACCTGCCGTTGCCACGCTCTTCGATCACTCTCTCCTGAAAGACCCTCGATGACCTCCACCAAGACCCGCCCCGCGTCACCGAACGCGCCGGACAAGCCGCGGAGATCGAAACTGAGCCGCCTCAAGAAGGTCGTGCTCGGCTTGTTGATCTTCGCCGTGCTCCTCGTCTTCGTCGCAATCGCATTCGTCGTCTGGACCAACGCCAAGATCGACCGCATTCCCGAAGAAGAGCTGCAATCCCTGCAGCCGCTCGCCGCCGGCGGAGTCCGCAACATCCTCGTCGTCGGCAGTGACAGCCGTGAGGACCTTCCGGAGGGTTTCGAGCACTTCGGGGACTTCAGCGGGGAACGGACCGACGTCATCATGGTGGTGCACGTGATGCCTGACGAAGGTGCCCAGCTCCTCTCGCTGCCCAGGGACCTCAAAGTCGACATCCCCGGCGAGGGCACCAACCGCATCAACGCCGCCTTCGTCTTCGGTGGCCCCGATCTCTTGGTGCAGACCATCCAGAACAATTTTGGGATCTCGATCAACCACTACATCGAGATCGACTTCGGCGGATTCGCTCGCGTCGTCGACGCCCTCGGCGGCATCACGATGACGTTCGACGTGCCGGCGCGTGACCTCAAGTCCGGGTTCTCGATTGAAGCAGGCACTCACAAGCTCGACGGGGAAGCCGCCCTCGGCTACGCACGCTCGCGCAGCTATCAGGAGTACCGGAACGGCTCCTGGGTGAGCGTCAACGGCAGTGACATCGGACGCACCGAGCGCCAACAAGAACTGCTGCTCCTGCTGTTCGACCAGGCAACCTCGGCATCTAAGGCATTCAACCTCCCGGGTTTCGTCTCCACCTTCGCCGAGCAGATCACCGCCGACGTCGGGCTCACTCCGGGTGTGATGATCGATCTGGGACGATCCGCCCTCGACCTCGGCACCGGGGACATCCAGACGATGACGCTGCCCGTCAAGGTCTCCAACGAGAATGGCCGCTCCTACGTGATCCGTGTCGAGCCGGACGCCGAGCAGGTGCTCGAGGCGTTCCGCAACGCCATGCCGTGGCCACTCGCCGGGTCCTGATGCTCCCAACCCAGGGTTGGCAGCCATCAATACCCTGCCCCCTAACCCTGGGTTGGCGAAAGAGCCGAACCGTGGGCTGGTAGTCGCCAAAACCCTGCATACCAACCCTGGGTTCGTAGCAGGCGCAGGGCGGTCTACCCTGCCGCAATCGACATGACTGCACGACCGCTCACCACTCGCGCCGCCAGCGTCGTGGCGCTGCTCGCCGCCCTATACGTGGCGGCGCAGATCCTGGCGGACGTGTCGAGCCTCAAGCTGGCCGAGGTGGGCGGGATGGCGATCGACGGCGGCACGCTCATCTACCCGATCACGTTCACGCTGCGAGACCTCGTCCACAAGACCGCCGGCAAGCACGTCGCCCGGCTACTCATCGTCACCGCCGCCGCCATCAACCTGTTCATGGCCGGTCTGTTCTGGGTCGTCGACCGGCTCCCGCTCGTGCCCCAGAGCGGTTCACAGTCCGAGCTGTTCGGCAGCGTGCTCGGCCCGGTGTGGCGGATCGTGCTCGCCTCCATCGTCGCCGAGGTCGTCTCCGAACTCGTCGACACCGAGGTCTACGCCAAGTGGGCCCGCCACTTCGGCGAGCGGGCACAGTGGGGTCGGGTGCTCTCGTCGAACGCGGTGGCGGTGCCGCTGGACTCGGTGCTCTTCGTGGTGATCGCCTTCGGCGGGAGGGTTCCGTTCGAGGTCGTGCGCGAGATCATCCTCACCAACATCTACGTGAAAGGTCTGGTGACGGTGGCCTCGATCCCCCTGATCTATGCGGTGCGTCCCCGCTCGGTCGTCACAGAGGACGTCGCGGCCTAGCTCGTGGCGGTTTGCCCTATGCCCCGGGCGGGGCGAGGCCCCGTGTACGACGCCTGGAGCCGCACCGGCTTGTCTTCGAGGGCCTCCATGGCGTGCGCGATCCATCCCAGCATGCGCCCGATGGCGAAGAGCATCTCACCACTCCCCGGTACCAGCTCGGCCGCCATGGTCACCGCGGCGAGGCCGGCGTCGACGTTCGGAAGAGGAAGGCCGGCCGCGACGACCTCGCGCACGATGCGATCGACCCGCTCGAGGATGGGCGCCTCGGGCCGCAGCTCCGAGATCGCCCGGATCAGCGCGTCGAATCGGGGGTCGCCCCGCGGATGGAGCGGCTCACCGAGGCCGGGGATCGGCTCCTCACAAGCCCAGGGCCCCTCGATGATCTCGCGTACCGGGGTGCCGGCAACGACGGCTCGGAACAGCCGCTCGACCACGGTCGACGCCGCTCCTTGCCAGCCCCCGCCCAGGATCGACAGCCCGGCGCCGAAGATGCCGTGGACGTCGGCCCGGTAGGCGGCGGCGAGGCGGGCAGCGGTGGTGGAGGCGGCAAAGCCGTGGTCGGCGGCGAGCACCAGCGACATCCGCACCAGATCGACTTGCGCCGGATCAGGTTTGGCGGTACCGGCCAGCTTGGCGGCGAGCCTCGTGGCGATGGGAGCCGGCTTCCAGACCCGGGGTCCGGGAAGGCTCTCGATGATCGAGGCGATCAGCACCGGGCCGACCTGCTGGGGTGGCGTGTCGAAGTCCGACCCGGCGTAGCCGCCGATGGAGGCCGCTATCGCCTGGAGCCTGCGGAGAGGAGCGATGTCGTGCGGCATGCGGCGTTGCGCCACTCGCGAGGTGGCAACCCAGTCTTCCCTCGGCTCCCACACTTCGATGTCGACTGGCAGGCTCCCAAACCAGAGCAACCCCGCCACCTGCTCGCAGCTCGCCCAGGTCGCCAGCTCGAAGACATCGAAGCCGCGGTAGTAGAGCCGGTTGCCGTCGATGAGCGTGATCCTGGATTCGACGCGCATCTCAGGACGGGCCTGCCCCCTCGAGCGCATGCTGCGGAACTCGATGATGCCATCGCGTGAGAACCAGCTTCCCTTTCCCCCATGACGCTCAGCCGGCTCGAGCAGCCCGCGGCTGACGTAGGCGTAGACGGTGGCCGGCTTCACACCCAGAAGGTGAGCCGCCTCCTCGGTCGAGATGAGCACGGTCATGTTGATCGGTCAATATTGATCAATTCGCCTCGGTACGTCAATATTGCTCCCTCGTCGACGCGAGGGAGGAGGACACTGATGGCAGCTGACGCGATCCGGACGCCGCCCGGACTGGCCGGCGTCGTCGTCGCCTCCACCGCACTCGGCGGCATCCGAGGCCATGAAGGCTTCTTCCACTACCGCCAGTATTCCGCCCCGGACCTCGCCGAGACCCGAACCCTGGAGGAAGTCTGGCATCTGCTCCACCAGGGCTCCCTGCCCACGGAACTCGAGCTCGCCGAGTTTCGCCACCGGATCGGCGGGTTGCGCCTGTTGCCCGACGATCTCATCGATCTCATCGGGAACGTTGCCCGTGTTGGCGAAGACATCCTGGCCCTCTCCTGGGTGCGCACCGCGGTGTCGCTCGTCGCCCAGCACATGGGCCTGACCCCGTGGCTCGGCCAAACCCGAGAAGCGCTGGAGGAACAGGCGACACGCCTCGCCGCCGTCATGCCGACGATCGTCGCCGCCGGCTGGCGGGCCCGCAACGGGCTGGCGCCGGTGCCACCGAATCCCCGGCTCCGCATCGCCGAGGACTTCCTCCGCATGCTGCGCGGCACCACCCCCGACGCTCGGAGCGCACGGGCTCTCGAGCAGTACCTCATCCTGACGATCGATCACGGCTTCAACGCCTCGACGTTCACCTCCCGCATCGTCGCGTCGACCGGCGCGGACCTCGGCGCCGGCCTCACCGCCGGGACCGGGGCGCTCTCGGGCCCGCTGCACGGTGGCGCCCCGGTGCACTGTCTCCGCATGCTCCGCAGCATCGGCACGCCCGAGCGGGCCGATTCCTGGATTCGCGAATCGCTGGCCCGCGGTGATCTCATCCCGGGCTTCGGACACCGCGTCTACCGAACCGAGGACCCTCGCTCGACCATGCTGCGGGGCGTAGCCGAAGGATTCGACGACCCGCTGGTCGACCTCGCCGTCAGGGTCGAGAAGACCATCCTCGAGGCGCTGCACGCGCACCGGCCCGATCATGAGCTGCGCACCAATGTCGAGTACTACGCCGGCGTGGTGCTCCATCTGGCCGGCGTCCCCGAAGAGCTCTTCCCGGCGTGCTTTGCCGTCAGTCGCAGCATCGGCTGGACAGCCCACATGCTCGAGCAGATGGAGGGGAACCGGATCATCCGGCCCGACTCCGACTACGTAGGACCGCAGGCCTCGGGATCGTTCCTGATCTGAGGCCGCCAACTCGAGTCCGGGGCGTCGTTCAGTGCCCGACTCACACGTCGCTCAGTTCGAATTGCCCTCGAGCGCCGCGATCGCGAGAGTGCGCCCGATGGATTCGGCAGTCAGCCTGCGCGGCGTCGAGAAACGGTACGGGAGCATCACGGCCCTGGCCGACGTCAACCTGGAGATCGCCCCCGGAACGGTCTACGGGATCGTCGGCCCCAACGGCGCCGGCAAGACCACGCTCATCCGCACCCTGGTCGGCGCCCTGGCCCCCGATGCCGGTGAGGCCCGGGTGCTCGGCCTCGATCCGCGCCGCGACCAGCGCCGTGTCCGAGCCCAGATCGGCTACATGCCGCAGGCGCCGGTGCTCTACGAGGACCTGACCGCGGCCGAGAACGTCGCCTTCTTCGCAAAGGGTCACCTGCTCGACGGCGTGCGCGAGAAGGTGCGGCGCAGCCTCGAGTTCATCGACCTGGTCGACCGTGCCGACCATCTGGTACGGACCCTCTCGGGTGGCATGCGCCAGCGGGTCTCGCTGGCGGCGGCGCTGGTGCACGAGCCCAGGGTGCTGCTGCTCGACGAGCCCACCGCCGGGGTGGACCCCGAGCTGCGCCACAGCTTCTGGCAGCGATTCCGCGATCTCACCGCGGAGGGCACGACGCTGCTCCTCAGCACCCACCAGATGGACGAGGTGGTGCACTGTGATCGTGTCGCCATCCTCCGCGACGGCAAGGTGCTCACCGATGAGTCCCCCGACCGCCTCCTCACCGAGGGCCGCGCCGTCGTCACGGTCTGGGTCGACGACACGCCGCATCGCCACGAGATCACCGACTACCCAAGTGCGCTACCCGGGATCCTCGCCGAATGGCACCTCGACCCGTCGGTTACCCGTATCGAGGTCGACAACGAGAACCTCGAAGACGTCGTGCTCGACCTCGTGGCTCAGGAGAAGGACGCCCCCGATGACCACTAGCCGTACCGCCGCGGTCGCCAGCCGGGTGCTGCACCAGCTCGCCCGGGACCGTCGCTTCGTGGTGCTCGTGCTCGTCGCTCCGCTCGGCATCGTCTTCTTCACCAAGACGCTCTTCGATGCCGCCGAGACCCCGTTCTTCGACGTGACACCGTTCGCCGTCCCCTTCGGGTGCTTCATCGTGCACTTCGCCACCTTCATCCTCACCGCCCTCGTGCTCGTCCGTGAGCGCACGGCCGAGACCATGGAGCGAATGTTCATCAACGGCTACCGGCGACTGGAGATCATCACCGGCTACCTGATCGCCTACACCACCCTGGCCACGCTGGTGTCGATACTGGTGCTCACCGAGCTCCAGCTCCTCTTCGATCTCAAGTACGGCCCCGGGCGGCTCGCGTCGATCTTCCTCGTCATGTGGCTCCTGGCGGTCATCTCGATGGCGCTGGGCATCCTCGTCTCCAACATGGCCCGCAGCGAAGGCCAGGTCATCCCGTTCATCCCAGCGATCGTGCTCCCCAGCCTGATCTTCTCGGGGGTCATCGAGGCAGTCGATCGCCTCCCGATGTGGGCGCAGGTCATCAGCCGTTTCTCCCCGATGTTCTACGCAAACGAGGTCCTCCAGGAGCTGATCGCCGGGAAGAGCCTCGGCGGCGATGTCGCCAGCCTGGTCATGCTCCCGGCCGGAGCCGTCGTGGTCTTGCTGGCGGCGACCCAGACGCTGCGCGAGAGCCGATAACCTGGGAGCATGCACGTCAGCGCCGATTTCCTCACCAATGCCCTCCGCAAAGACGGGCATCGCATCACCCGAGCCCGCCGTGCGGTGTGTGAGGTGATCGCCGGCGCCCCCGACGACCATCTCAGCGCAGTCGACATCCACGCTCTCGCCGGTGCCGCCGGCCGGATCGACCAATCGACCGTATACCGCACCCTCGAGGCCCTCGAAGCGGCCGGCCTGATCACCCATATCCACATCGGACACGGACCGTCGATCTACCACCTCGCCGCCCGGGTCCCCCACCAGCATCTCGTGTGCGAGCGGTGCGGGGTGACAATCGACATCGATCGGTCCGACATCGAACCACTGCTGGCCGACATCACGCGGCGGACCGGTTTCGTTCCCGACCCCACCCATTTCGCCCTCTCCGGAATCTGCCGGGATTGCGCCACCAAGACCTGAAGCGCACCTCCAGCGACCGCACTATCCTTGCTGCAAGGCTGTTGCAACAAGAAGGGGCTTCGTGCACATCCCAGACGGCGTGATCAACGGTGCCACGTCGGCCGGCTTCGGCGTGGCGGCGGCCGGGGGCGTTGGCGTGGCAATTCGCCGCACCGGTGCCTACCTCAGCGAACGACAAGTTCCGCTCGCCGGTCTCGTCGCCGCCTTCGTGTTCGCCGCCCAAATGTTCAACTTCCCGGTGATCTCCGGTATGAGCGGGCACCTCCTCGGCGGGCTGCTGGCGGCCGTGCTCGTCGGCCCCTGGGCGGCCTTCCTCGTTCTCACGGTCGTTCTCGTCGTCCAGGGTGTCTTCTTCGCCGACGGCGGCCTCAGCGCTCTCGGCCTCAACATCGTGAACATGGGCGTCATCGCCCCGTTCGGCGGGTACGCCGTTTATCGGGTGCTGCTGCGGGTTCTCCCCCGAGGCACCCAGATGGTCACCCTGGCAGCCGGCCTCGCCGCCTTCGTTTCCGTCGTGCTCGCCGCCACCGGTTTCGTGATCGAATTCGCCATCGGAGGCACAGCCGACGTATCCACCGGCGCCGTCCTCACCGCGATGTTGGGTGCCCACGTCCTCATCGGGATCGGCGAAGGCCTCCTCACCGGCCTGATCGTGGGAGCGGTAATGGCGAGCCGGCCCGACCTGGTCTACGGAGTTCCCGTGCCTCCGGTGACGACGACCGCAGAGGTGATGTGATGGACCGTCGAACCCGCACCTTCCTCGTCGTGGGCCTGATCGTGGTGATCGTGTTCGCGGTCGGCGTCAGCCAGTTCGCCTCGGACGATCCAGACGGCCTCGAGTACGTGGCGGAGCAAGAGGGCTTCCTCGACACGGCCGAAGAGCACGCTCTCTCCGGCTCACCTCTCGCCGACTACGGCGAGGACCTCACCGACAACCCGGGTCTCAACACCGCGGTAGCCGGAGTGGTCGGCACGGTGCTGACGCTGATGGTGGGCTACGGGATCTTCTGGGTCGCGCGCCGCGTCGGTGGCAGGGGCGACGCTCGATCAACACCCGAGACCTGAGTGGCGAACGGGCACGTCCACGCCCTCTACCGGCACGGCGACAGCCCGCTTCACCGGCTCCCGCCGCACCTCAAGCTGATTGCCGCCTTCGGGTTCGTGTTCGCCATCGTCGCCACGCCCCGCGAGGCGATCTGGGCGTTCGCCGCCCATGCCGCCGTGCTGGTGGCGCTGGCGACCTTCGCCCGCCTCGGGATCCGGTTCGTCGCAACCCGAATGGTGATCGAGGTGCCCTTCCTCGTCGTGGCCCTGATGCTGCCGTTCATCGCCCGAGGTGAGAGGGTCGACGTGCTCGGCTTCTCGCTCTCCGTCGGCGGCCTGTGGGCGATGTGGAACATCGTTGCCAAGGCAACCCTCGGCCTCCTCACCTCGGTGGTGCTCGCCGGGACCACGCAGATCCCCAACCTGCTGCGCGGTTTCGACACCCTCCGCGTGCCTCGGGTGATGACGTCGATCATGGGCTTCATGGTCCGCTATCTCGACGTCGTGCTCGGCGAGTTCCGTACGATGCGCGTCGCCATGCAGTCGCGCGCCTATCACCCGACCTGGCTGGGCCAGGTCCGACCCTATGCCCAATCGATCGGCCACATCTTCATCCGATCGTTCGAACGCGGCGAGCGCGTCTACCTGGCGATGGCGTCCCGCGGCTACGCCGGGAAGATGCCGCGGCGTGCGGCCGACCAGGCCTCGGCAACCGAGTGGACCGCGGCCCTGACGCTTCCTGCCGTGGCCTGGGCGCTGGCCGCTCTCGCCTGGACAACGCTGTGAGCGACCCCACAATCTCGGTCGCCGGCCTGTCGTTCGCCTATCCCGACGGAACCCCGGCGCTCCACGACATCGACCTGCACATACACCCCGGCGAGCGCATCGCCCTGCTCGGCCCCAACGGCGCCGGCAAGACCACGCTCATCCTCCACATGAACGGCATCTACCTCCCCCAAGCCGGGACGGTCCGCGTCTCCGGTTTGGAGCTGACCCGCGACACGGTGATGGAGATCCGGCGCCGGGTCGGGATCGTATTTCAGGACCCCGACGACCAGCTGTTCATGCCCACGGTTCGCGAAGACGTGGCGTTCGGGCCGCAGAACCTCGGGCTCGAAGGAGCGACGCTCGAAGCCCGCGTGCAGTCGGCGCTCGACGCCGTCGAGGTCGCTGACCTCGCAGACCGGCCTCCCAACCACCTTTCGTTCGGTCAGAAACGGCGAGTGGCCATCGCCGGAGTCCTGGCCATGGAGCCTGAGATCCTCGTCTTCGACGAGCCCACCTCGAACCTCGACCCGGCGACCCGGCGCGAGCTCACCGGTGTCTTGCACGGACTCGATATCACTCAGCTCATCGTCACCCACGATCTCCCATACGCCCTCGAGCTGTGCGAGCGATCGGTGATCATCGATGGCGGCAGGATCGTCACCGACGGCCCGACCCGGCGCATCCTCGGAGACGAGTCGTTGCTGCGAGCCCACCGATTGCAGCTTCCCTACGGGTTCGATTCCAGCTTGGTTGACTGACGAAGCCGGTGCCGACCCCGTGGCGTAATCTGCTCTGGGAACCCGATCAGGAGGTGCCGGCAGTGGCAGGCGGTGGCGAGCACGGGGTCAAATCGATCATCGCCGCCTTCTTCGCCAACCTGGGTATCGCGGTCGCCAAGTTCGTGGGATTCCTGTTCACCCGCTCGTCGTCGATGCTGGCCGAGAGCATCCACTCGGTCGCCGACACCGGGAACCAAGGCCTGCTGCTGCTGGGCGGCCGCATGGCTCGGCGCGACGCCAACACCCGATTCCAGTTCGGCTTCGGGCGGGAGCGGTACTTCTGGTCGTTCGTCGTCGCCCTGGTGTTGTTCTCGCTGGGATCGCTGTTCGCGCTCTGGGAGGGATTCCAGAAGATCCGCCATCCCCACACCGTGGAATCGCTCGGCTGGGCTCTCGGCATCCTGGGCGTGGCCATGGTGCTCGAGTCGTTCTCGCTCCGTACCGCGCTTCGTGAGTCGCGGCCCCTCAAGCCATCGGGCAGCTGGTGGAGGTTCATCCGCACCGCCCACGTCCCCGAGCTGCCGGTGGTGCTTCTCGAGGACAGCGCCGCCCTCATCGGACTGGTGCTCGCTTTTGTGGCGGTGACCATCGCCGCCGTAGCCGACGCCCCGGTGTGGGATGCCGTCGGAACGCTCTGCATCGGCCTCCTACTCGGCGTCATCGCCGTCATCCTCGCCGTCGAGATGAAAGGCCTCCTCATCGGCGAGTCGGCGCTGCCCGAGGACCAAGACCTGATTCGGCACGCCATCGATGCGTCTCCCCACGTCGAGCGGATCATCCATCTCCGCACCCAGTACCTGGGGCCCGACGAGCTGCTGGTCGGGGTCAAGGTGGCGTTCGATACCGCGCTCACCGTGCCCGAACTGGCAACCGCTATCAACGAGATCGAACGGAACGTGCGCGAGGTCGTCCCGATCGCGTGGCCGATGTACGTCGAGCCCGACGTGATTGACGAGCGCGCCGCGCCCCCGGTGCTCGATCACTGAGTCCGCGACCTCGCACCCCCTCGGCTCAATGCGTTTGCCGCTCCCCCTGACCTGTTCTTTCACCCTCCCTCCGAAAGGAAGGATCGACGAGGGTGCCTTCTGACGTCACCCGGCAACCCCCCTCGGCTCGAACGCCACCTTCGGTGGCGCCGCCTCCTTCGGTGGCGCCTCGCCGGTCCCCCCCTGACCCCAGGGGGACGAGGGAAGAGGAACGGCTTCAGTCCTCGGAGCGCTCCAGCCGCAACGAGGCCGAGTTCATGCAGTAGCGCTCCCCCGTCGGCTGCGGTCCGTCGGGGAACACGTGGCCGAGATGGGCTCCGCACGAGGTGCACACCACCTCGGTGCGTACCGTGCCGAGGCTGCGGTCCTCGCGGAGCTCGACCGCCTTCGGGTCGAGGGCTTCCCAGAAGCTCGGCCAGCCGCTGTGCGAGTCGTACTTGGTGTCGCTCGAGAACAGGGATGCGTCGCAGACGACGCAGCGATACACCCCGGGCTCTTTGGTTTTCCAGTACTTACCGGTGAACGGCCGCTCAGTGCCGGCCTCTTGGGTCACACGATATTGCAGCTTCGACAGCCGTTCTCTCAGCTCGGCATCGGATAGATTGCTCATACGCCTCAGGCTACCCACGAACCGAGCACGGCGGCCCGGCCCGTCGGAAGCAGATCGGCGTGTCCCGGACTGCCGGAAGGGTGCCGTCGTCAGGAGACGAATCGAACCGCGTCGGTCTCTTCGGGACACGAGTGGGCGACACCACGTGCGATCCCTGCGATCCGTGCCTCGAGTTCCTCGATATCACGCTCCCGATCCGTGAGCAGCTCCTCGAGGCCAACAACGGTATTGCGCCCGACCTCGACCTCGGATTGCACGACGTCGAGCTGCACGTCCTTGTCCATGGAAGCCCGGAGTGTCTCCTGCAGCGCGGACTCGCCTGCGATGGCGCTCCAGCGCCACTGCTCCCCGGCGTCAGTCGCTTCAGCGAGTGCGGCCCGGCGCCAGTACCGGCCGAGAGTCACCGCGATGGCGAAGGCGACGATGGCGGTGATCACGATCCACACGTTTCGGTTCTCCCAAGTTGATCGATCCTGTCCTCTCTTTGAACACGCCGAGCCTCCCGGAGTTCCGCGATCGGCCGCCGGATCTGCGGCCGCCGATTCTGCCCCCGGCTCCAGGTAGCCTGAGGGTATGGATGCGATCCACCGCTTCCGTAAGCCGGTCCTGCGACGGCCCCGCGCCATCGTGGCTTTCGAGGGCTGGAACGACGCCTGCGACGCCGCCACCGGTGCGGTCACCTACCTGGTCGGCCAATACGACGCCGGGGAGCCGTTCGCCGTGATCGAGCCCGAGGAGTTCTTCGACTTCCAGGCGCACCGGCCGACGGTCACCATCGACGACGGCGGAACCCGCAGCCTCACCTGGCCACTCACCAAGTTCTACGCCATCGAATTGCCCGACCAGCCACGCGACCTGGTCCTGGTCCTCGGCGAGGAGCCGTCACACCGGTGGAAAACGTTCAGCCGCCAGGTCACCCAACTCCTGGTCGACATGGACGTAGAGGAGGTCGTGATGCTGGGTGCATTCATCGGGCAGGTCGCCCACACCCGGCCGGTTCCAATCATCGGGATCGCGACCGACCCCGAGCTGGTGGACCGCCACTCGCTGACGAAGTCGCACTACGAGGGCCCCACCGGCATCGTCGGCGTCCTGCTCGAAGCCTGCCGGGAGGTTGGCCTTCCCGCCTTGACGTTGTGGGCCGCCACCCCGCACTACCTCGCCGCGAATCCCAACCCGAAAGTCATGCTCGCGTTGGTCGAACTCGCAGACAGCGTGCTGCAACTCGGCGTCGACATCACCGAACTGGAGACGGTCGCTTCCGAGTTCGGGGAGCGGGTGACTGCCGCCATGGAATCGTCATCGGAATTCGCCAGCTACGTCGCCGGACTGGAGGAAACGGGCAATGGCACCCCGATCGGGCTCGACCCCGCTCTCACCGCCGAACTGGTCGACGAGATCGAGGATTACCTGCGCCGCCGTGACTGACCACCAGCCGAGCCCTGATCGCATCCAGCCACAACGTCGGACCTCAGCACGGCAGCGGTCGGCGCCCGCCGCCCCCTCCTGAAGGCGCCGCCCGGCACGGCAAAGCACGACCCCGGCCCGAAGGCCGGGGCTCGCATCAGCGCTTCCGCTTGTGCCGGTTCTCCTTGAGACGCTTCCTGTACTTGTGCTTGCTCATTTTCTTGCGGCGCTTCTTGATCAGCGAGCCCATCAATACCTCTGGCTATTCGTGACATGGAAACCGGTCGACCGGGAATCCTGGCCGACCGGCGCCCCATAGGATCGCGAACCAGGCCGGTGAACGCAAGCTGCCGCCGCCCGGCCTCCCCTGGCGGCCCGGCCCGCAACCGGCACCGGAGGCAGCTTTCGTCACTTCCGCACACCGGCGGCGCGCATCAGCCGGGCGTCGGGAACGGCAGTACTCTCCGCGGTGACGAAGGCATCGGGATTGGCGGCCGACACGATGCCGAATGCCTCGGGGAGCTTGCGCCGGGGAATGACTGAGAAGGCAACCCTCACATCGCCTTCGAGACCTTCGGCGTTGATCACGGTGACTCCGAAGCCGGCCTCGCGCAACGCCGGCGCCACTTCCGGGGTGCCCACCGAGGTGACCACCCGTAGCATCGTCCTGCCCACCGCGAGCCAACGCTCGACGGTGGCTCCGAGCACGGTACCAGTGGCGAATCCGGCCGCGAACGCCAGCAGCCTCAGTGGGGTGTCGAGGTTGTTGAACACCAGGCCGGCGGCGGTCACCCAGGTGAGGGACTCGAAGAAGCCGAGGGCGCCGGCGCGCCACCGGCTCCCCCGGGTCAGCAGCACGATCCGGATGGTGCCGAGCGACACGTCGACAACGCGCAGCGAGAAGATGAGGAGGGCTCCGAGGAAGGTTTCCATGGAGCACGCAGTCTATCGGCGGCCCCGCCCAATCAGGCTTCGCGGCGGCTGATCAATCCCACCGGAACAGGGCCAGGCCCCCCACCGCCGAGACGACCAGCATCCCCACCACCACGAACCAGGAGTATCCGGCCCCGAGGTCGAGCCAGCCCTGCTGGATCACCCGCACCGCGTGCCACAGCGGCGTCGCCTTCGAAACGATCTGCATCCCGGAGCTGAGCACCTCGGTCGGCGGGCCGGCGCCTCCCAGGATCAGCAGCACGAACCAGAGCAGGATCCCCACCGCCTGGGCGGATCGCGCCGTCGGCAGCACCGCCCCCAGCAGCACCCCCAACGCGGCGAAGGCGAACGCCACCAGGAAGAAGGTGCCAAGCACGAGGAGGGGATCGCGGGGAGCGTCGAAGTCGAGGGAGACCACGGCCAGCATCGACAGCAACAGGGCGTTGATCGCCGCCAGCCCGACGCTCACCAACACCTCGGCCCCGGCCACCACCCACA
>Ga0315545_1002440_pt1 | contig 16761 bp, 15 predicted proteins | sample SalMarSW160210MG_FD_203096 | JGI IMG/M metagenome (GOLD analysis project Ga0315545, IMG submission 203096) | Salt marsh sediment microbial communities from the Plum Island Ecosystem LTER, Massachusetts, United States - Salt Marsh Sediment SW1602-10 ...
CAGGTCTCATGAATCGTGATATTTTTCAACGAGGTATAATCTAAACCCAATATTCCAACATTCCATTATTCCAATTGTGCCTGCCCGCCATCGCTCTCGCTCAGGCGAGGCGGGCGGGAGCGAACTAAGTTCTACAATCTGCGTAATCTGCGGATACATTTCTGCTTAAGACCTGTCCGCCGTTTTTGTGGCGAGCCATTTTGGGTAAAAATATTTTCAGGTTTTTCTTCTCAACGGTTTAAAATTGGAATATATTTGCATCAAAGGTAGTCAATTCCAAAAACCTTTATTGTGAGGATATTGTCTTGAAACGGGCATTAATCACAGGGATTACCGGGCAGGACGGGGCATACCTGGCCGAACTGTTACTGAAAAAGGGTTATGAGGTTCATGGCGTCAAGAGGCGTTCCTCCCTTTTCAATACTGACAGGATAGACCATCTCTATAAAGATCCCCATGAAAAGGACAGGCGGTTTATCCTCCATTACGGGGACCTGACTGATTCCACGAACCTGATCCGGATCACCCAGGATGTCCAGCCTGATGAGATATATAACCTGGCCGCGCAGAGCCACGTGCAGGTCTCATTTGAGACCGCGGAATACACGGCCGACGCGGACGCCCTGGGCACCCTTCGCATGCTTGAGGCGATCAGGATCTTGAATCTTGAAAAGCGGACAAGGTTTTACCAGGCATCTACCAGTGAACTGTATGGTAAAGCCCGGGAGACGCCTCAAAGGGAGACCACTCCCTTTTACCCGCGAAGCCCATACGGCGTTGCCAAACTCTATGCCTACTGGATAACGGTGAATTACAGGGAGGCCTATGGTATGTACGCGTGCAACGGGATATTGTTCAATCATGAGTCCCCGATCCGGGGAGAGACCTTTGTTTCACGGAAGATAACCCGGGGCCTTACGAGGATAAAGGAGGGCCTTCAGGATTGCCTGTATCTCGGAAATCTTGACGCGAAGAGGGACTGGGGACACGCCAGGGACTACGTGGAGGCCCAGTGGCTCATGCTCCAGCAGCCTGAACCTGAAGATTATGTCATTGCCACGGGAGAGCAGCATTCTGTTCGGGAGTTTGTGGAACTCGCCGGCAGAGAACTGGGGTTTGAGATCGAATGGAAAGGCTCAGGGATTGATGAAGCGGGTGTAATACCCTTTAGCGGTGATATAATCATCCGCGTTGACCCCAGGCATTTCCGTCCTACAGAGGTGGATGATCTTTTGGGTGACGCGTCAAAGGCCAGAGAAAAACTGGGCTGGTCTCCACGGGTTACTTTCAACAAGCTTGTAAAACAGATGGTTGCCAAAGACCTTAAGTTGGCAAAGAGGGATGCCCTGATCAGGGAGAAGGGATTTGAGGTCCTGAACTATTATGAATAAAAACGATAAGATATACGTGGCCGGACACAGGGGCCTTGTAGGGTCCGCGATCCTACGGTTACTTACGAAAAACGGTTTTCGGAATATCGTATATCTTGCTCACGACAGCCTTGACCTGACCGATCAGGCCGGTGTGACGGAGTTTTTTAAACGGGAAAGGCCGGATTTTATCTTTCTCGCGGCCGCTAAAGTGGGCGGCATTTACGCGAACAATACCTATCCTGCTGAATTCATCAGGAGCAATCTGCTGGTCCAGTCCAACGTGATCCACGCGGCCTGGCAATGCGGTGCTAAAAAGCTGCTTTTCTTCGGTTCTTCATGCATCTATCCGAGGGTGGCGCCTCAACCCATGAAAGAGGAATGCCTGCTGACGGGTCCCCTGGAGCCTACCAACGAGTGGTATGCCATCGCGAAGATCGCGGGAATAAAGATGTGCCAGGCCTACCGCAGGCAGTATGGCTTTAATGCCATCTCCCTGATGCCCACGAACCTCTATGGGCCGGGCGACCGATTTGACCTGGCGGATTCCCATGTGCTTCCCGCCCTTATAAGGAAGTTCCATCTGGCAAGACTGGCGGAAGAAGGCAGGTGGGATGCTATCATGAATGATGAGGCCCGCTTTGGAACCATACCGGATGATATCAAGTTCTCCTTGATCTCTATCTCAAAACACTACGGGCACAAGCCGGTAATCCCCGATACTTACCCCCTTACCCCTGCTGAACCGAAGGTTCGGCTGTGGGGAACAGGGAATCCCCGCCGTGAATTCCTGCATGTTGACGACCTGGCCGAGGCGGCCCTTTTCCTCATGGAAGATTATGATGACGGGGAGATTATAAATGTGGGTGCAGGCGAGGATATAACCATCCGTGAACTGGCGGAGCTTATCAGAGAGATTACAGGGTGCGGGTCTGAGATATCCTTTGATTCATCCATGCCCGCTGGAACTCCACAAAAACTTCTCAATATATCAAAGATAAAGAAGCTCGGTTGGGCACCGAGGATTTCCCTGCGGGAGGGGATTGAGTCGACATACAGGTGGTTTGTTGAGGAGATAAGAGAAGAATTTAAGGGGCTGAGAAAAGAAGAAGATAAGATGGTGGGAATGTGAGTGAGGCGAAATTCTGTTTTTTTTAACATCCCTTATCTTCTTAACTGGACAGGCCAAAGTTCTTCTAACTTATTAAAATAATTAGTGCTACAATTTAGTTGCTGTCATTCCGGCGAAAGCCGGAATCCACCGTTTTATTAGGATGATATGGTGTCTGGATGCCGGATCAAGTCCGGCATGACGAAAGAACTTTAGACTCTCAAGTTCTTAATTTCTCACCTTCTTATCTCCTGATCTTCTCATTTTTTATTCACCCATTTCTGATGGCTTCGTAAAAAGTCTCAACAACATGTCATTTCGAGCGAAGCGAGAAATCCGATGCGAAGAATCGTCCCGAGAGAATCGAGGGATCTTAATGAGTCATGCAACAAGATCCTTCGCTTTGCTCAGGATGACTTGCTGTCGCAAGTCAGATTTCTCCTTGCAGTCGAAATGACAGATTCAATAAATACGACTTTTTACGAGTTCATCATTTCTGCTCACGGCATTTTTACAGTTGAGGGTCCGGTTGAACGACTGGTTTTTGTTTGATTGAGCCGGTAACCATCAAGAAAGGTAATGGACCATCGTATATATAATCAGTAATGGCTAATATACGCAAAACAGTTACGACCGTGGTCAGGAAGCCCTTTCTGAAGCGACCGCTCGATGTAATCCTCTCTGCCGTCATGATTATACTCTCAATGCCTGTTTCACTTCCCTTGGCCCTGCTCATAAAGCTTGAAGACGGCGGCCCTATCTTTTACCGGCAGGAGCGGTGGGGAAGGAACGGGACACGGTTCAGGGTCTATAAGTTCCGGACCATGGTGGCGAATTCTGATAAGGACTTTGGGATTAAACAGGCCAGCGAAAACGACCCAAGAATCACCAGGGTAGGTCGAATATTGCGCACCATGGGCCTGGATGAGCTTCCCCAGCTCTTAAACATCTTCAGGGGGGAGATGAGCTTTGTGGGGCCCAGATCCCTGGCCATCGGCGAGATTGTGAGCGATGAGAAAGGGCACGTGGTGCAGTATGAGGATATCCCCGGGTTTCGTGAGCGTCTGTCCGTGCGGCCGGGCCTTACAGGGCTTGCCACCATTTACATCCGAAAGGACATCCCGCCTCGCCACAAATTCCGCTATGATCTCCTCTATATCCGCAACCAATCCTTTTTGCTTGATGTTCGCCTCATAGCCCTCTCATTCTGGATAAGCTTCAGGGGCAAGTGGGAGACCCGGGGCAAGAAGACGTGAACTCACCCATCCCCTCTCAAGGTCTACCCGCCAGTGGTGTGGCAGGTCGTTCTGGGTGGATTTTAAATAGCCCTGTATGTGATCTTTCCAAGCACATCGTTCATCATCGTCAATTGATCCAATGTTCATGGCCATCCCCTATCTTTCTATCTGAAGAGCGGTGCGCTTCGATCAGCCATGGAGGTAGTCATGCCAGGCAAAGCCTTTGGAACCTCAACCATGAAAACAGATCTCCACCAAATGGGTTCATTTTTTCTTTAAGGCCTTCTCCCAAGTGCGATCCTGCCTCTCAGGATTGCACTCCCGCGAAGCGGGTATGGTAACCAATCCTCATTCCGTGCGTGTCTGTGTTTACCCCGTTACATGTTTCGAAGAAAACAAGCATAGCGGATGTAACCGGGGTGAGTCTGTGGCGAAACCTTCTCAGTGCACGCAGTGCTTACGTGGTGAGATAGTGTAGAATGCAAACAATTTCGTGCCCCGCGTAGTAAAAAGCGCTGGTAAAAGGAGAGGTGTTTCCCGTTTCCACCCAAATCCGCAGATTATGCGGATTAACTCAGGCGTAACAAATAGGAGATAGCAGAACATTCACGATAATCGGGGCCGCAATGGAGGGCCACGAGGAACTCCCTTGGATAAAACATATCAACTAAAATACATTGAAAAAGCAAGGGATTTGGTTTAAATATGAAATAAGCAATGCAGTGCCCAAGGTTGAGGGTAGGGCTTCACGTGAACAAGGATGTAGCAATCGTCGGGGGGTCTGCCGCTGGATTTTTCACGGCGTATCTTCTGGCAAAGCATGGCATAAGGCCCAGGGTATTTGAGGCAGCGGATAGGATCGGCTCTCTGGATCGCACCCTTATTGCTACCCATCGGATGTATGATGTGTTGGGCACGCTGTGTGAAAGTGCAGTAGTAAACAAGATCAGCCGCTTCGATCTGATGGTTAATGGGAGGCTCGCAGAAATAGGGCTCGAGCAACCTGATCTTGTGCTGGAGCGTTCAACGCTGATCAAAACGCTAGCAGCAAAGGCGGAGGCTGCCGGTACGCACATCCATACCGGAACGCGTTTCTTGACGGTAAAACACCATGGAAAGAAGCTGAGACTCACCTTATTGCGCAGCGGCGTTGGAAGGCCGGTGGAGGTATCGACTGATGCGCTTGTGGGGTCTGATGGGGCACTGAGTGCGGTTGCTCGGGATGCGGGTTTGCCGGCCCAGCCCACCGTTTACCTGAACCAGGCCATCGTTGATTTGCCAAGGGATATGTCACCCCATACGGCCAGGGTCTGGTTCATGCCTGAGGAGACGCCTTACTTTTTTTGGCTCATACCTCATTCACCGACGCAAGGCGTGCTCGGGCTCATCGGAGAGGGAGAGCCTGACACCCGGCGAGCCCTCATGCATTTCTTGGAAAGAAAGGATCTAGAGCCCATTTCATTTCAGAGCGCCCGAATCCCTCTGTATGTAAAATGGGCCTGCAATCACCGGAAAATCACAAAGGGAAACATCTATGTGGCAGGAGATGCCGCAGGCCACGTGAAGAATTCAACCGTAGGCGGTATCGTTGCCGGATTCCGTGGGGCTCGTGGAGTTGCCGAAGCGATTTTGGATGGCGGATACAGCCGTGAACTCAGGGTACTCCGTTGGGAGTTAGACCGCCACCAGTTGATTCGCAAGGTTCTAAACCGCTTCACCCCGATTGACTATGTTAAGCTCTTGAAACTGTTGGGCCAATCGGACAAGAGTTCATTAGGCTCATTCTCCCGTGATGAAACCGGTAAGCTTCTCCCCCGTCTTTTGCTCAACAATCCCCGCCTTTTGCTCCTTGGCATTCGATCTTTCCTCACTGGTAATTAATCCTCTTGCTTTCGCCCTTTAAGGTGCTCAGCGCCATCTAAGTTTCTTGAACTCAAGGCGCCATTAGAAATTGGTGACTTACCCGTTTCTGCTCAAGGCCCATGTTTTTAATCCATTAATCCTTCGAGGGAATTGTATATGTTGTGGTGCTCTTATTCATGCATCAACCTTTATGGATTGTTGACAGTCACTATGATGATATCGTATGCTGAGGGCCAGGTTAACGGTTTGCAGATCGTATCGACACCAAGAAATGACACAAGGCGTTTTGCTTTATTTTCGCATTCCGGTTTTGAGTACACGGTGTTTTGTGAGAAGTCGGATCGGGACGCGTAGTGGATTGATTCTATCTCACAGCCTTGTTCTTTTAGCCTTTTTGACATTTCCCTCGCGGAATTTAGATCACCATCACCGCTAAGCACTTTGATCTTTAATCCCCGTAAACATTTTCCCAGTTCATACGATTCAGATACAGGGGCTCCATATTCGCCCTGACGTGTAGCGAGCTTTTTTGCGAGAGCTCGGTTTTCATCAGTCAGCCTTTGATTTCCTTCTTTTACTTCAATCAATTGCTCATTCAGGAGCTCATTTTGATCTCTCAACTCTTTTATCCTGTTCCCATGTTCATCTTTCGTGCGTTGGTTCTCCTTATCCAAGGCGCGTAGCTGATCTTGCAATCGGATGTTTTCGTTTCTCGCCTTTTTCAACTCGTTCCACATCTTGTCTTTGGACATCTTGAATTTTTCTATTTCATCCTTTGAGCTCCCGTCCGCGTATTCCAAGGCGGCACAACCATAAAGGATAAAACCCACACACAGAATAAGGGTAATCAAGAGCGACCTGGACATTTTTTACCTCCTCGTTTAAAAATGCCCTCCCCCTTTTTTTCGACCCTAGATTATTTTACCTCTCATAGTATCCATCGTCAAGAAGTTCTATTTCCAGAAGTTCTATTTCCATACTTATGAATCACTGAAAAGGCTCCATATTCAAATGACGCCAAAGATTATATATTATGTAAAGGAGCGCGTGAATAGAGCAACAACAAACATTGCCTTTTTCCTTGACAAAAAAACGGGCAATGGATAATAGTGCAGCATTCAAGAAGGTATCTATCCGTAAGCGGGAATTCACGAAACAGTCAGTCATCTCTTGACCTGAAAGCAGCGAAGAGGCTCCCATGGATGAGGATTCAAGACAGGCGAACAAGCCCTCGAGGCAGGGGTGGATCTTTTTTGTCGCAGGCCTGATAGTTGCCCTTATCATCGGTTGGGTGGTGTATCCTGCTCTCCTTTACTCCGAGAGGAGCCAGCCGCTCCATTTCAGCCACGCGCACCATGGCCCGGATTCGAGTGCAGGCCTGGAATGCGAGGATTGCCACTCCTTCTATGAGGATGGCAGTTTTTCCGGCATCCCTAAGCTCGAAAAGTGCATGGAATGCCATGAGGATCCGGAGGCCCCCCTGAGCGACGATCCACAAGAGAAAAAGCTTCTCACCGAATACGTGAAGCCACTCAAGGAGATCCCGTGGCTCGTTTACTCACGCCAGCCCGACTGCGTTTACTTTCCCCATATCGCCCACGTACAGATGGCCAATATCGAATGCAAGCACTGCCACGGTGATTTCGGCACCAGTGACGCCATGCCGGACTACAAGGTGAACAGGATAAGCCGGTACAGCATTGACATCTGGGGGAGGAACATCTCGGGATACAAGAAAAATCCATGGGACCGCATGAAGATGGATGATTGCGCCGATTGCCACAAAGAAAGGGGCAAGGAAAGCCACAACGCCTGCTTTGTGTGCCATAAATAAGGGTTGGGGATATGGAGCTAGATAGAAGGAATTTCATCAAATTCGTCGCAGGAGGAGTCGGGGGAACGCTGTTGTCGCCTCTTCCCTGGAAGCTTATCGATGATATCGCCATATGGACCCAAAACTGGTCATGGGTGACGATACCGGCCAGGGGAAAGATCTCCCATGTAGACACCGTATGCACGCTCTGCCCAGGGGCGTGCGGCATTACGGTAAGAAAGGTGGGAGAAAGGGTGGTCTCGATCGAGGGCAGACAGGACTACCCAGTGAATCGAGGCGGAATATGCCCGCTCGGGATAGCAGGTCAGCAGATCCTCTATAACGAGGGCATTCGGTGGAAGGCCCCGATGACGAGGGTCGGTCCGCGGGGCTCCAATACGTGGAAGGAGATTTCCTGGAAAGAGGCCGTCGATGCCGTGAGCGCGAGGATCAGGGGATTGAGGGAAGCGGGCAACCCGGAGAAATTGGCTGCGATAGACGGAAACCAGTCCCGATCAACGGTTGCCCTGTTCATCAGAAGGCTGCTCAATGCCGTGGGAAGCCCGAACTACCTCGCTCTTCCGGGGCAAGAAGATACCTCTGCCATGGCTCAGCTCCTGATGCAGGGCAGCGACGGCCCCGTGGCGCTTGATCTGGAGAGATCCGATCTCGTCCTGAGCTTTGGCTGTGGGCTGATCGATGGCTGGGGAGCCCCTGGGAGGATGCTCCATACCTGGGGAGCGTGGGTCTCAGGGGAGCCCAAAGAGAGGACCTTCGTGGTCCAGATTGATCCAAGGGCCTCGGCTACCGCAATGAAGGCCGATCTCTGGATCGCCCCGTTTCCGGGAACAGAGGCAGCTCTGGCCTTAGGCATTGCCCATGTGCTCGTCAAGGAAAAGGCATACCACAAGGAGTTCATCGAGAATCACAGCCTTGGTTTCAGCGACTGGGCCGGGGAAAGGGGGATCAAGCACAAGGGCTTCTCGAGGCTGGTGTCGGAGCAGTACGCACCCCAGGATGTGGAGGCCATTACCGGGGTCAAGAAGGAACTCATCATTCGCGTTGCCAGGAGATTCGCGGCGGCAAAGGCCCCCATCGCCATAGCCGGAAGGGGGAAGGGCCATTTGCCCGGCGGCCTGTATGAACACATGGCCGTGCACGCCCTTAACGCGCTGCGGGGCAGGGTCAATCAAAGGGGAGGGGTGCTGGTTGCCGATAAACTGCCTCTCTCGGAGTGGCCGGAGGCGGAACGAGATTCAGTGGCAACAGATGGGCTGAAAAAGCCGAGGATAGATCGTGCGGGAAGCCCGCCCTATCCCTTTGCCACAAGCCTCATTCACCATTTTTCAGAGTCGATACGCTCCGGCTCGCCGATCGATACCCTTCTCATATGCTCTGCAAATCCGATCCATACCGTCCCGGATAGCCGGGGCCTCACCGAGGCCCTGAAGGCGGTGCCCTTTATCGTGAGTCTCTCACCGTTTATGGATGAAACCTCCCTCATGGCTGACATGATACTGCCCGACCATACCCATCTCGAGAAGATGGCTGACATCGTTTGGCCGACCGGGATTCAGTACCCCCTATATGCGCTTTCGCGCCCGGTGGTGAGGCCGCTCTACGGCACGAGACACAGCGGGGATGTGATTATTGCCGTGGCCAAGGGGATCGGTGGCTCCGTTGCGGGTTCCTTTCAGTGGGTAAACTTCGAAGACGCGGCAAAGCAAAGGGCCAAGGGGCTTTTTGATTCAGGTGCAGGGGAGAGCTCTCTGGGAGGATCAGTGCCGGTTTGGAAGGCCTTGGACAAGGGCCGGGGCCAAGGAAAAGCCCCTTCCTCCTTCCAATCCATGTGGGAGGAGCTCAAGGCGAGCGGGTGCTGGTATATGCCATCGCACTCCTTCGGTCGCTGGGGGGAGATCTTTCGAACGCCCAGCGGGAAATTCGAGTTTTACTCCTCCTCTATCGAGAAGGCTATCAAGGGCAGCTCAAAGGGCAGATCCCTTGACGATACCCTCAAGGAGGCGGGGATAGGCGCGCGTGGGGATGAGGCCTACCTGCCCCACTACGAGGAGGCAGGATCAGGAGCAGATAAGGAGGGATATCCTCTGCTTCTTTTCCCCACTGAATTAATCAACCTGGCGAGCGGGTGGATAGCAAACCCGCCGTTCTTGAATAAAACCCTGTTCGACTATCAGCTCAAGGGGGGCGATCTCTTCGTGGAGGTGAACCCAAAGACCGCAGCCGAATATGGCCTTTCGGAAGGCTCGAGGGTCATGCTCCGTTCCCGGCGTGGAGAGCTTAGGGCGAGGATCCACCTCTTCGGTGGGGCGATGCCGGGTATTGTCTTTATTCCCGTGGGCCTTGGGCACGCCGCCTATGATCGGTATCTCAAGGGCAAGGGCGCCAACCCCTATGGGATAATCGAGAGGGTTGAGGATCCCTTGAGCGGGCAGCCCATCTGGTGGAATACAAGAATTAAAGTGATCAAGGTATAACCCCGGCTCGCGATTCCGTACCGTGTTTCGTTGACAAGGAGAAGCTTCACCGGACAAAGGATCGATTATGAAACGCAAAGACAATTCCAAGGGCACCAGATATGGGATGGTCATCGACCTGGATAGATGTATCGGCTGCGGTGCATGCGTGGTTGCCTGCTCGTCTGAGAATAACGTCTCCGTGCTCTATGATGAATCGGATAAGACGAGGAACATAAGCTGGCTCAAGATCTACCAGATCACCAACGGGAAGAGCTTTCCGGAGACCGAGGCCGTCTACCTCCCGCGGCCATGCATGCAGTGCGACAACCCGCCCTGTGTGCCCGTATGCCCGGCAACGGCAACCAGAAGGGATCCGAACACCGGCATTGTGAGCCAGATCTACACGAGGTGCATAGGATGCAGGTACTGTATGGCCGCGTGCCCCTACCATGCACGGGACTTTAACTGGTATGACCCCTCCTTCCCCAACGGCATGGATCGGTACCTCTCACCGGAGGTCTCCCCGAGGATGAGAGGGGTGGTGGAGAAGTGTACCTTTTGCCACCACAGGCTCATGAGGGCCAAGGCCCAGGCATATGCAGAGGGCAGGAGGGATCTCAAGGAAGATGACTATAGTCCCGCCTGTGTCGAGGCTTGCCCCACGAAGGCCATTACCTTTGGCGATCTCAATAACCCGGAGCATGAGGTTTCGGCGCTCATCAAGAGCCCTCACGCATTCAGGCTCCTGGAGAGGCTCGGCACAGAACCCAAGGTGTACTACCTCAGCACCAAGGACTGGGTGAGGCGTTTGGCGGATAACTATCTGGAAAAGGAATTGTAAGGCAGGCTGTAGAAGCCCTGGAGGAAAGACATGGATTTGGCTTTGATCCCCAATGGTGTTCAGAGGTGCTCGTTAAAGACATTCGCCTCGTGGTCGGTCCTATGGCTGGCACTGATCGCATGGGGGGTGGTGTCGGCCTTCCTGGTCTTCTGGAAGGGTTTGAACCAGACAAACATGAATCACTACTTCGCCTTCGGCCTGTGGATCGTCTTTGATCTCTCCCTGATCGCCCTCGGCGCAGGCGCCTTTTTTACCGGACTTCTAACCCACATCGTCGGCGGGGTCTTCCTCTACCCCTTCCGTGATAACCTGAGGGCTGTCATCAATGCCGCCGTAGTCATAGGGTTTATCTGTTACTCCTCTGCCATTGCCATGCTGGGCGTGGATATAGGGCAACCCATTCGGGGCTGGTTCATATTCTGGCACGCAAACGTCCATTCCATGTTGACCGAGGTCTCCTTCTGTATTACCGCGTACCTTGGGGTGCTGACCATTGAGTATCTGCCCTTGATACTTTCCAATAGAAAGTTGAAGCAGGTGCCGGAATTCAACATCTTCGGCAACACCCTGCACCACATTGTGGCCCTGTTTGCCGCAGTGGGCACCTTTCTCTCCTTCTTCCATCAAGGCTCACTGGGCGGCATGTTCGGTGTGCTCTTCGGGCGGCCTTTTGCCTTCAGAGAGGGCTTTTTTATCTGGCCGTGGACCTTCTTCCTTTTCATCCACTCCTCTATCGCGGCAGGCCCCTGCTTTACCCTTCTCTGCATATGGGTTGCCCAGAAGGCGACGGGAAAGCAGTTGGTGGGAAAAAACGCCTTAATCCTCTTGGGCAAGATCTCGGGCTGGCTGCTCGCCACCTATATGATCGTCAAGATCGCGGATACCGTTGCCTGGGCCTATGGGGTGGTCCCTCGGGCCGGGCTGTCTTTCATGGATTTCTTTAAAGCGCCCTACGGCGTCTGGCTCATCATCGCGGAGATCGGTATCTTCGGCATTATTCCGGCGATTATCCTGATCACCAAGAAATACAGGGAACAGGAAAACCTCCTGGTGATAGGGGCCTTGATGAATGTGATCGGCATCGTGCTCAACAGGTTCACCTTCACCATCCAGACGCTCGCCATACCGGTAATGCCGTTTGATCGGTTCATGACCTACTTTCCCACATGGCAGGAGTGGGGTATTGCCTTTGGCGCGATTGGCTATGGGATCCTTGTCTTCTCTCTCTCCTATCGGTATCTCCCCCTGTTTCCGAATGAGCCTGAGCTGAACCCCGTAGAGATACTCGGCAGGATCGTAACCGATTCAGGGGCTATCAAAAGGAGCTGATATGTTGCCCTTTGTGTTTGAGTGGTCGTGGCAGTTGGATGTGGGACGGATCGTCTTTATGGGGCTTCTCTATATGGTGCTCGGCGCGATCTCATTGGGCATGCTCTACGCCTTTGTGATGACATGGCTCAAACTCACAGGACGGGAGAAGCTCTATGAGCTATTATGGCTCCGATTCCCGTTCACCCTCTGGTAAAAAAGATTAACCGCAGACCCACACAGACAAACGCAGACCTTTTCCTCTGCCGACAGCGGCAGAGGAAAAGGGTGTGCTCTCCGTGTGATTACAGAATGAATAGCTCTGTTTTACCCTGCTCTCCATCGCGAAGCGATGACGGCTTTTAGCCGAGCATGTCGCTCGGCTAAATCGTCCGTGTGGGTCTGTGGCTAATTAAAAAAATTGCGGGGAATTCTATATCACCGTATCATGGCGCCAGTTCGCGTCATCCCTGTCAGGATAATCCAGGTTGTAGTGAAGGCCCCTGCTTTCCTTTCGCATCCTGGCGGAGGTGATGATGAGCTCAGCCACCGTAGCGATATTCCTCAGCTCCAGCAGGTCCCTCGTGATGTTAAAATCCCAATAGTAATCCTTGATCTCCTGCTGAATGACCTCTATCCTCCTCATGGCCCTGTCCAGCCTCTTGTTCGTCCTCACAATTCCCACGTAGTTCCACATCAGCCTTCGCACCTCATCCCAGTTGTGGGAAACGACCACGGATTCATCGCTGTTGGTTGCAGAGCCTGAGTCCCATAGGGGAGCGGGTGGGCACTTGCTATCACCCTTATCGAAGATCAACCTCGCGCTGTCCTCAAAGGCAAAGTGAGCGAACACAAGGGCCTCTATCAGGGAGTTGCTGGCCAACCGGTTCGCCCCGTGCAGCCCGGTACAGGCCACCTCGCCGAGGGCGTAGAGGTTGTGTATATTCGTCTTTCCGCGCTTATCCGTCAGGATGCCGCCACACAGGTAATGGGCAGCCGGGACAACCGGGATGGGCTCTTGTGTGATATCTATGTTCAGCCCCAAGCACCGCTTATAGATATGTGGAAACCGGGTTCTAATGAAATCCGGGTCACGGTGGCTAATATCGAGATACACGCACTCATCGCCGCTCTTCTTAAGCTCGGCGTCTATGGATCGTGCCACGATATCCCGTGTGGCCAAATCCTTCAGGGGATGGTAGCGTTCCATAAAGTGATTGCCCCGTTTATCGATGAGCCGACCGCCCTCTCCCCTCAAGGCCTCGCTGATCAGAAAGCTCTTCTCCAGGGGATGGTAGAGGCAGGTGGGGTGGAACTGGACGAACTCCATGTTCGCGATCCTTGCGCCGGCCCTGTATCCGATCGCTAGGCCGTCACCGGTGGCGATATCGGGGTTCGTGGTATATAGATACACCTTCCCGGCCCCGCCGGTTGTAAGCACAGTGACCCCGGCCAAAAAGCTCTTTACCTCCCCTGTAGAAATGTCCAGAACATAGGCGCCCCAGCATGTCTCCTCTGTTTCGTTGATGGAGATGCCCCTTTTTATGAATTTAGAGGCCGTGATCAGGTCTACGGCCATATGGTTTTCAAAGATCTCGATGTTCTCATTCATCTCGACATTGTGGAGAAGTGCCCTCTCCACCTCCTGCCCGGTGAGGTCTTGGGTGTGGACGATCCTTCTGCGCGAGTGACCCCCCTCCCGGGTGAGATCTAATCGATCGGTTTGTGTCCCGTCATGGGAAAAATTCACGCCAAAAGCAATAAGCTCATGGATCATATCCGGCCCGTTCGTCACCACTAGTTCAACGATTTCCTCGTTGCAGAGGCCTGCTCCGGCCTCTAGGGTGTCCGCTATGTGGAGCTCAAAGGAGTCCGTGGGGTCTAAAACCGATGCGATCCCTCCCTGGGCGAAGTTGGTAGAGGCATCCATCTTCTCCTTTTTCGTCACGATAGTCACGGTCCCTGCTGATGCCGCCTTGAGGGCAAGGCTCAGCCCGGCAATCCCGCTTCCGATGATGAGGTAATCCGATCTGATTTCCATGTTACCCTTAGTAGATTACATATGGTAGCCACAGACACACACGGACTATTGTGAAGACGACCTGTCGCCACAATAACCATTATGCTCTTTCCCGGCTGGACTCTCGGCCCACTAAAAAGACATATCCGTCTGTGTGGGTCCGCGGCTAAAGGTTTACATAAAATGTGGGGTTTTTGCAAGATATGATTGACCTGCCATATCCTGTGGGGTAGATTATACGGGCTATGAAACACCAAGCGGTCATATTCGACTGTGACGGGGTCATGTTCGACTCCCGGCAGGCAAACACCAATTTCTATAACCACATCCTCTCCCGCTTCGGCCTGGATCCCATAGCCCCTGAGGATATCGAATTCGTTCACATGCACACCGTTGTGGAATCGATACAGCACATATTCAGAAACAGCCCCCATACCGATGATGCCCTGGAGTATCGACTGCACCTCGATTATAGTCCCTTTATCGCTGATATGGTGATGGAGCCGGGCCTGAGGGAGTTGCTCGATCATCTCAAACCCCGTTACGGCCTTGCAGTGGCAACCAACAGGAGCACCACCATAGGCAGGGTTCTGGAGCTTTATAACCTGGCGCCCTACTTCGATATCGTTGTTTCATCCCTGGATGTTCAAAACCCCAAGCCCCATCCGGAGTCCGTATTCAAGATCCTGGATTTTTTCGGCCTTGAGCCGGGGAAGTGTTTTTACGTGGGGGATTCCAAGGTAGATTCAGAGGTATGCCAAGCGGCGGGAGTGCCCTTGATTGCTTACAAGAATAAGGCCCTTGAGGCGAAGTTATACGTTGAAAGCCTGTGGGAACTTAGGGAAGTTTTCAAGGCGAGCCGTTTGAACGTATAAGCATTCCAGGATTCCTTCAATCTCAACCATATGATACCCCCCTCTCTATCAGCCAAGGCTGAGCGTAGACAGTGTTTTAGGTTTACTGTTAAAAATGATGGTTTCGTAAAAAGTCTCAACAACATGTCATTTCGAGCGAAGCGAGAAATCCGATTAATCTTGAGGGATCATCAATGTTACAGCGGATGGTAGGGGGAGATGTTATTACCGTGCTGCCGGTCCCTAAAAACCCTGTTGAGGCATTAAAGGGGGCAATAAAAGGGCGGGTTTCCTTTAAGAAATTCATGGATGATCGCAGATCCGATCGAGAAATGGAAAAGGCAAAAGACGTAAGCAAATGAGCTATACGCTTGATACATCCGCTGTATTGGCATACTTCCTGGACAAGGCGGGAGCCGATGAGGTACAAGAGATATTGAAGCATGCTGAAAAAGGAGAAGAAGTATTTGTTTCGTTTATGGAGCTTCTATACCGAATTTGGAAATTAAATGGAGAGCATGAGGCAAAAAAATCTATCTATTGTTACGTGGGCTTCCTGTGTGTGAAGTTGCTCAGAGTGAAAATCTTCTGGTTTCTGCAGCCAGATTGAAAGCCGCTTATCCCATCTCAGTAGCTGATGCGTGGATTGCAGCCACAGCGCTCACTACTGATACTACGCTGGTGCATAAAAATCCCGAGATGGAAGCCCTTGCGGATATAATCGCTCTCAAGGCCCTCCCTTACAAATAGTAAGGTTTCCCTATTTGGCTTGACCCATTTGAGACCCCTGAAAATGCCTTTTCCTTCAAATTTCCGGCATGAGCAGCCACTTCCAGACCGGTACCATGCTTATTGTGTACGAACCTATTTTTTCCTCTCTTGCTTCATCCTGGGTTATGATAGTTCCTGATCGAAGGCCCATCTCTCGCAGTCCGGAAATCAAGGCCTTTATCTCCCGGGCGAAGGTCTCGATATGCTATAAATCATGGCACACCTGGATCAATTTCCATTCCCCATTATCTTTCAGCAGGAAGTCGACTTCATGCCCTGTGGCGGTTTTATGGTAAAAAACGTGGAATCCCCTTCTCCTTAAGAATATGTCACGCCAGGGCGGGCGTGACACAAATGTTAAGATCTTACATTATATAGACGTCTAGTACTCCTCTAAGTCATAGAGCGTATCATCCCTTGAGGGAACCGGATATCTTACCCGCTGAGATCTCCTGTCTGGCAGGGTAAAGGGATCCTCCTCCAGTATATCCCCCATCTCCTCCTCGATCTTGTCCGGATTCTCTCCGGCTTCCATCCGCTCTATTGCCTCTTTCATGCCCTTTCCAAGGGGTAAGCCGGCCATCTCGGATAGCCTTCGCATTACGTTCGCTGCCTGTCTTGGATCGTCTTCATCTATGGTATCGGCCTTCCTGGCGAGTGCACCAATCGCCCTTTCCATCTTCTGCTCATCAAAAGGAAGGGGCTCTTCGCTCTCACCCTTAGAGCCATCTCGCAGAACAGAAAAGGTCGAAAGAAAGCGCTTGAGTGTCTCCTTCCGGCACCGGGGGCAGAGGGGTTGCTTCGTGGTGTTGATAGATCTCGAATAAAAGTTAAAAACGGTATTGCATCTCTCGCAGTAAAACTCATAGATCGGCATCGTGATACCCCTATCGATTCACATCGGGGAATACTATCAACAGCACAATGCCGTGACAAGTAAAATGAGTATTTACAGGTGCAGAGAGAGGCTAAGGGATCACTCGGAAATAAATTCACAAATTCTAAGGGAATGATCTCAATGAGCTGCTGGTTTGATACGAATGCTCTAGGCCTATATCCTATTGAAAAAAAGTAGAAAAATTGATTGTATTTTCA
>Ga0315545_1002441_pt1 | contig 16760 bp, 12 predicted proteins | sample SalMarSW160210MG_FD_203096 | JGI IMG/M metagenome (GOLD analysis project Ga0315545, IMG submission 203096) | Salt marsh sediment microbial communities from the Plum Island Ecosystem LTER, Massachusetts, United States - Salt Marsh Sediment SW1602-10 ...
TAGGCGGCGTTGCTGGTGAGGCCGTAGAGGGTGTCCTTGAGCCCGCCGATGAACGCGCCGATCGCGACGAACGGCAGCACGACGCCCACGCCGAGTGCAAGCACCAGCGCCAGGTTGCGGCGGAAGCTCTGACCGGCCTGGTCGGCCAGATACCCCATCGTGATCGGGATCATCGGGTAGACGCACGGCGAGAACGCGGCGAGCAGTCCGCCGAGCAGCGCCAACCCGAGCCACAGCGGCAGCGACCGCTCCTTGGGCGTCTCGACCTCGCCCCCGGCGACCTCGCGGACCTCCTCGTAAAACGCCTCCTCTCCTCGGTAACCGACGATGCGCTTGAGCTCGTTGCCGTCGGCGTCGAAGAACAGGATGTTCGGCCTGCCGACGAGGTTGTACTTGTCCACGTAGACCTTTCCGGACGGGCCGTCATCGTCGGACGGCTGCGTGCCGTCCCCGTCGTCGGCCGGTACCTCACCGGCCTGGAGCGTCGGCAGCATCTCGCGGAACGGCTCGAACTCGGCGTTCGCCGTGGCCGCTGCACCGACCTCGACGCGAAGCTCGCGTTCGAGCGTGCCTTGCTCGAAGCACACCTGCTCGCTGCACGGGTAATACGTGAAGACCAGGCGTGCGCGCTGTTCGCCCTCGGGCGCGTCGGGCCGGATGCGGAGCTCGTAGATGACGACGAACTCACCGACGAACTCGTCGTAGGTCAGCGTGCCGATCGTCCGCTTCTGGAGCTGCGAGTGCCACGACCGGCCGAGTGCGAACGTCCCACCGGGGTCGACATCGAGCTTCATTATGTCCTGGAGGTGGTAGCCATCGGGGATCGTCGTCGAGATCGCCACGAGGAGCGTGTCGCCCGGCGTGACGGCCGTGTTCGAGGCGATAACGCGGAACACGAGGACCGGCTCTTCTGTCGAGTCGCCGCCAAGGAAGTCCTCGATCCCGTTAGCGGCGTTTGTCAGCAGAAAAAGCGCTGCTGCCATGCCCAGGAGACAATAACGCATCATATTGCCCTCACACTGTAACGACACCGGCGCGCGTTTCGTTCCGACGCATCAGGCGAACCTGCACGAGCAGCCCCTCGCAGGAGTCCGATTCTCGTGCAGCTCGTCTCAGCCCGAGCCCGCGCAGCGGGCGACATCATGTAGCCACGGTCGTAAGACCGTGGAACACGGTTTCTCGTCAAAACAAGCCCCCGCAGGGGGCGGCATGTGCCTCGTTCCTGCATCTGTCGCCCCCTGCGGGGGCTCGATTCTCTTGTTTCTCACGTTCCCACGGGCTCACGCCCGTGGCTACATCATGTCGCCCGCTGCGCGGGCTTGGGATTCCCGTTGCCTTCCCTTCGGTACGGGCTGCTAGCGGTGTTTGTCGAGGAGGCGGATCGAGCAGAACTCGCTGCACATCGTGCACACGTCATCGAAGCGCGAGACGCTGGCGGCGTGGAAGTCGCGGGCCCGCTCGGGGTCGAGGGCGAGCTCGATCTGCTTCGACCAGTTGCGCTTCTTGCGCCAGCGGGCGATCTCGTCGTCCCAGTCGCGCGCGCCGCCGATGCCCTTCGCCACGTCCCCGGCATGCGCGGCGATGCGGGCGGCGATGACGCCCTCGCGCACGTCGTCGAGCTCGGGCAGCCGCAGGTGCTCGGCCGGGGTGACGTAGCACAGAAAATCGGCGCCCGCGGCCGCGGCGATCGCGCCGCCGATGGCCGACGTGATGTGGTCGTAGCCGGGTGCGACGTCGGTGACGATCGGCCCAAGCACGTAAAACGGCGCGCCGTGGCACAGCTCCTTCTCGAGCCGGACGTTCTCGGCCACCTCGTTGAGCGGGATATGGCCCGGGCCCTCGATCATCGCTTGCACGCCCGCCTCGAGCGCGCGCTGCTGGAGCTCGCCGAGCGTGACGAGCTCGGTGACCTGCGCGCGGTCGGTCGCGTCGGCCAGGCAGCCAGGTCGCATCCCGTCGCCGAGGCTCAGGGTGACGTCGTAGCGGCGGGCGATCTCGAGCAGGCGGTCGAACTCCGCGTACAGCGGGTTCTCGGCGTCGTTCGTGAGGATCCAGTCGGTCAGGAACGCGCCACCGCGGCTCACCACGTCGAGCAGGCGGCCCTCGCGCTGGAGCGCGTCGACGCTGGCGCGGGTCACGCCGCAGTGCACAGTGATGAAATCGACGCCTTCGGCGCAGTGGGCCTCGATCGCCCCGAAAAGCTCGTCGGGCGTCATCGAGCTGATCTCGCGGCCCTGGGCGACGAGCTCGACGGCGGCCTGGTAGATGGGCACGGTGCCGAGCGGCACGTTACACGCGTCGAGGAGCGCGCGGCGGATCGCCTTGAGGTCGCCGCCCGTCGAGAGATCCATGACCGCGTCGGCGCCTGCCTTCGTGGCGATCTCGATCTTCTTGAGCTCGAGGTCGAGGTCGCACACGTCGGCCGAGGTGCCGATGTTGGCGTTCGTCTTCGTCGAAAGGCCCGCGCCGACGCCGATGATGCGGCGGAAGTCGTGGCCGGCATTCTTCGGCACGACGATCGTGCCGTTCGCCACGCCGGCGACGACCTGCTCGACGGCGACGCCGTCGTGCTGGGCGGCCGCGCGCATCGCGTCGGTCGGTTGGCCTTTCTGGGCGGCCTCTATCTGTCTCATTGCTGCCATGGGAACAGCATGACCTCATTCGATCGAGTCCGGGAAACTCCGGGCGGGATCGCTCAGGTTCGTGTCAACAGGCACATACACTATAGCACAAGCATCGCGGGCGGGGAACACCCGGCTTCACCAGGGAGGGCCGGGAACGCGGCCGGCTGGACAGGCACCTCCGGCGTGGTCCGGAGCCGCCTCAGAATCGGCGGATGTTGCTTCGCTGTGTTCCCTCCCAGCCGCGGAGCGGCGCCAGGCGGTAGCCTGGGCCGTCAGGCCCAGGAAGTCGGACACACAACAAAGGGCGATAAGCGCCATCGGCGCGGCAGGGCTGGCAGAAGCGCGCTGGCGATCTGTTCTCGACGAGAATCTGCCGCCCCTGCGGGGCTCTTTGCGTTGCGGGCGACACGTCACCTGGGCCTGACGGCCCAGGCTGCCGCCTGCCGCGCCTACGGCGCTGGCGCTCGTTGGGCCGTTCAGCACGCACGCATGCGGCCACCACCTCCTGGGTGAACGGCCTCTCGACAGGAAAAACCGCGTAGCCGCCGATTCCGGAGTGGGCGGGGTTGCTTGACGGGGTCTGTGTCGCTCAAGTAGTGTGACGGGGCGGCAGGAGGATATCTTCTCCTTGCCGCGATTGCCGGCACACGGACTTCGCTTCGGAGGAGAACAAAGGTGTTTTGGAAAACCTCTCTCTACGGTGTTTCTCTCGTGCTGATCTGCCTGAGCGTGACAGCGTCGGGGGGCGATGAGGAAGCCGAGACCACGGAGACGCTTATCGCCGAGATGGAACCGTCCTGGATTGCCGAGAGCCTCGTCGTCAGCGCGGACGGAACCAAGGTCGCGTGCGTGGCCGACCTCGGCGGCACGCAGTGCGTCTTCGTCGATGGCGAGGCGGGCCCGCAGTACGACAGCATCGGTCCCGAGGGCGTCGTCCTCAGCGCTGACGGCAAGCGGGTCGGCTACATCGCCTCGACGGGCGACGAGTGGCTCCTCGTCGTCGATGGCAAGGAAGACAAGCACTACGACCGTGCCGGCGGCCTTATGTTCAGCGACGACGGCAAGCGGGTCGCCTATGTGGCCTCGACGGGCGACAAGTGGTTCGTTGTCGTCGATGGTAAGGAGGGCAAGGCCTACGACGGGATCGTGGCCGGCATTGGCTTCAGCCCTGACGGCACGCGATTCGTGCACGGCGCCAGGGATGGCGGCAAGGAGCTCATGGTCGTCGACGGCGTGGAAGGGAAGCGCTACGACGGCATTCCCGGCTTCAAGTTCAGTCCCGACAGCAAGACACTTGTCTACGGGGCCGTGGTGGGCGATGAGCAGTTTCTCGTCGTCAACGGTGAGGAGGGCAAGCACTACCGTATGGTCGGCGGCCTCAGTTTCAGCGCCAACAGCGAGAAGGTGGCCTACGTGGCCGGACTCGGCGAGGGGTGGTTCATCGTCGCCGACGGCGTCGAAGGCACAACCTATACGGGGGGCATCGGCGGGCCCTTCTACAGTCCGGACGGCACGCGGCTTGCCCACGCCGCTCTTGAAGACGGCAAATGGTTCGTCCTGGATGACGGTAAGGCGGGGAAACGCTACGACCACGTCATCGCGGTCTTCACCTTCAGTCCCGACGGCCAGAAGCTTGCCTATGTGGCGGGCCTGCCCGACACACAGTTCGTCGTCGTGAACGGCGAGGAAGGAAAGGCATACGGCCGCATCGACCCGCGCACGCTCGTGTTCAGCTCCGACAGCACGACGCTCGCCTACACGGCCCAGCTCGGCGGCGGCGAGCTCGTCGTGGTCAACGGGCGCGAGTGCGATTCGTATGACCGCATCCTCAACGGGGGAAAGGCCGTCTTCGACTCGGCCGACAGCCTGCACTACGTGGCTGTCGACGGCGACGAGGTCTACCGGGTCGACGTGCCTCTCAAGTGAGCCGGGCCGTTACTCCATCCAGCGCCGGATGAAGACACCCCTGGGGTCGGCTTCCTTGATGGTACGGTTGTACTCAGCTGGCTCGGTCGGCTTCGTGTGATATCTCTTCCCATCTTTTGTTAGCAGGCCGACCGTCCCGGCGTGCGACGTGCCAGCATCTGTGACCTTCCCGGAGAGGATCAGTGTCCGAGCCTCCTGCCACTCTATCTCTTGAGGCTCCTCCTGCCGGACAATGTTCCAGAAGTCTGGCAGGATCAGGCGAGATGCGTAATCGCTGTCCAGCAGCCGAAGGAATACGGGATGGGCGTTCCGCAGCGCCTGCTCCTCTTCTTCTGAGACTTCGATCCCGGCGTTCCTCAACCGCCTCACAAACTCGCTGGTGAAACGGTCAGCCTTGGATGGACCTTCCTCTGATGCCGCGAGAACTGTGAACACGAGGCCCACAGCAAGCGCGAGCGCAATACAGGTTCTCCTCATCTCGAGTTTCCTCCGATTCCTGTTGTAGTCGCCGTTCTGGCCGTTAGACCGAGCAGCCGCGTGCTTGTTCCGATGTTGTCGCAACATCCTGGCCTTGGTGCGCACTTGGGCCTTGATGAGAAAGGCTTGCGGACGTGTCCGGAGGGTCGTGCGCGTGCCGTAGGCGGCTACCGCTGCTCGAGGAGGACTTTTTCGCGGCGGCGGTCGACGATGCCGTCGACAGCCTGCCAGCCCTGGATGAACGAGTGGTCCATGTTGCCGACCTCGTAGCGCCAGGCGCCGAACCGGCCGCGGCTCAGGATGCCGTGCGACGCTCGCGTCGCGTAAGCAGTTCCTGCGGAACTGCCGAGCGCGGCGAGCTCGCACTGGAGGAAGGCGAGGGCGGCGTCGCGCTCCAGCGTCGGGACCGGGTACGCCTGGGGCACTTCGATCACGAACGTGTCGACGATGCGGCGGCGGTCATCGTCGGTGAGCAGGCCGGCGTTGATCGCGCCGTCGATCGTGTCTTTCACGATGTCTTTGGGCCGGGGCTTGATGTCGCTGAAGGCGGTCTCGCACATGAGCGAGTGGCAGCGCGCTACGTCGCCGCCGGGGATGTTGTTGGGCGAGTAGATCGAGAAGTTGGTGACCCGGTAGAACGGGCAGTTGTCCTCGGGGAAGTACATCCAGCAGCGCCCGTTGTCGATCGGCCGCTCGATGCCAAGGCCGACGACAAGCGCGCTGTTCCAACGCAGCCGCGAGGCGGCCTCGACCAGATCGGTCCGCTTCGGCGTGAGGCGGTTCGCAAGCTGGTTGAGTGGCATCGTCGAGATCAGCGTGTCGTACGCGTCGGTCGCACCATCGGCCAATCTCACGATGCGCTTCGTGGTGTCGATCTCGACCACCTCGGCGTTGAGCGTCGCGTGCTGCCGGATGGTCGCGCCGAAGCGGCGGTAGATCTCGCCCGTGCCGCCGTGGAGGGGGAAGCGGAAGGTGTTGTTCGGGCCCCAGGCGACGTCGTCGCGCTGGGTGATGACGTTGTGCAGCACGCGCTCGAGATCGACGACGCTCACGCGCTCGGCGATCCAGTCGGCGCTCATGCTCTCGGGGTCGGTGGCCCAGACCTTGAAGTTGTACGGCTCCATGAAGTGGGCGGCGATCCCACGGCCGAACGTGGTGCGGATGAACTCGGCGAAGTTGGCCGTGGAGGGCGCCTCGCCGTGCACCTCAACGAGGCCCATGAGGCATTCGAGCAGCACGTCCGGCGGCAGGTAGCGGATGTTGTTCTGGAACGGGTAGGGCACCCACGCGTTCTTCGTGCGGATCCAGCTCTCGCGCTCGTGCTCGACCCGCTCGTCGGCGAGCATTTCGTCGACGAAGGCGTCGAACTCGGCGAAGTGGCTGAAGATGACGTGGCCGCCGACGTCCCAGGTGAAGCCGCCGCCGTCGGTGATCGAGCCGGCAAGCCCGCCGAACGCCGGCGCTTTCTCGTAGAGGTGCCAGTTGTCGTGGCCAAGCTGAGTCAGACGGCGCGCCGCGCCGCATCCGGTCGGGCCGCCGCCAATGATGATGACGCGTTCGACCACCTTGATAGCCTCTCCCGGGCGTTCGGGTCTGCCGCCGCCCGCGGCAGCGCCCGCCACCTGTCTACTGGTTGTCCTTGCGCTGGAACCCGTTACACCCAGACCAGCGCGGAGCGGTGTTCCGCGCAGCCTTCGAGTGGCAGTTTCTGGGAACAATTTCCGGGCCGGTGACGTATGAAAAGGCAGGACGAAGAGAGAAAGGGCGACATCGAGAACACACAGCACGACGGGCGAACCGGTCAGACTGCGCGGCGAAAGTCGCATTCCAGGACCGGCGACTTGAATCTCGACGAGTGCTGCTGAATAGACAGACAATCTCCCTTGCTTCCCCATGAGTGGCGAAAGCCCTCCTTTCCTGGCCTCGTTCTCCCCCTCGGAACGAGGCCACTTTTTTGCTGATCGGGCGCGATTTCTGCTTGACAGAACTGGCCTGATTGCCGACTTTGTCGGTAGGGAACGTGGAGCTAGTAGGGAAGACCAGTGCGGCTGACGACCAAGAGCGAGTACTCGATCCTGGCCATGATCTACCTGGCCCGGCACGGGCCCGACGGGTTCGTCAAGATGGAGGAGATCTGCGCCGCCTACGAGATCCCCAGGAAGTACCTCGAGCAGCTCCTGTTCATCCTGAAGCGCAGCGGCTACGTCAAGACCAAGCGCGGCGCCGAGGGCGGCTACTGCCTGGCCAAGCCGGCCGGGAAGGTCACATTGGCCCAGATCATCCGCCTGATGGACGGGGCGCTCGCGCCGACCGAATCGGTCAGCCAGTTCTTCTTCTCCCACACCCCGTTGGAGAAGGAGGAGAAGGTGATCGGCCTGCTTGCCGAGATTCGCGATTACGTCTCGGATCGGCTGGAGGCGACGACCCTGGCCGATCTCGTGTAGGGCTGCTCGATACCGGCACTGACGACACAGGGAGGATGCGGACGCGTGGACCCGAAACTGCTTTTGCTCGTGCCGCTCGCGTTCGTCTGCGAGTACTGCGATTCCGGTCTGGGGATGGGCTACGGCACGATCCTCACCCCTGTCCTGCTCTTGCTTGGCTTCGAGCCGTTGGTCATCGTGCCGGCGGTGCTTATGTCCGAGTTCGTCACCGGCATCACGGGCGCGTTCGCCCATCACAGCTTCCGCAACGTGCGCTTTGAGCGCCGCTCGAAGGACACCAAGGTCGCGATGGTATTAGCGGCGTGCTCGATGGTGGGCACCGTGGCTGCCGTCATCGTGGCCACGCAGGTGCTGCCCAAAGACAAGCTGAAGCTGGCGATCGGCATCGTCATCCTTGCCATGGGCGTCATCATCCTTGCCACGCTTCGGCGGCCGCCGAAGTTCTCGTGGCGCAAGATCACGGCGGTGGGTGCCATTGCCTCGTTCAACAAAGGGCTGAGCGGCGGCGGGTACGGCCCGCTGGTGATGGGCGGCCAGATGCTCTCGGGCATCGGCGTCAAGAACGCGATCGGCATCACCTCGCTAGCCGAGGGGCTGACGTGCCTGGTCGGCATCGTCGCCTACGTCATTGCCAGGGGCAGCCTGCCGTGGCATTTCGCGCCGTACCTGATGGTTGGCGCCGTGCTGTCGGTGCCGTTCGCGGCGCTCACTGTCAAGCGGATGCCCGAGCGCGCGTTCAAGCCGGCCGTGGCGGCCGTCATCGCCATCCTTGGCTGCTGGACGCTGGTGAAGGCGTTTGGCTGGGTCTAGCTCACACGTGCTGCAAGACACGAGGCCGCGAGCAGGCACCAGTGGCGGTAGTCGTTCCCGGTCTTGCTTGCCTCGCGCCGAAGGCGCCCTTACCTGCCGGTGAGAGTCCTACCTCGCCGTAAGGTAATTGCCGATCAGGTAGTCGTGGCGAACGACCCAGAAAAGCACCTCGTCGCCTTGCCGGACGCGGTCGAGGAGCTGGCCGAGGTGATCGGCGTCGGGCACGCTGAAGCGGTCGACGCGGACGATGATGTCACCCTTGCGCAGCCGCTTGCCGGCGGCCGGGCTGCGCGATTCGACCGCGGTGATCAGCACGCCGCCATCAAGGTTGACGCCGAGGGCCGTCGCATCGTCCTTGGTCAGGTTCCGCACCTCGAGGCCGAACAGGTTGCCGGCGAGGTTGGTCACTGACGGTTTCGGGACGGCGGCGAGGGTGAGCGTGAACTTCTTCTGAGTGCCCCCGCGCTCGACGGTGAGCGTGATCGTGTCGCCGGGGCTATGCTTGAGCACGGACAGGCCGTAGTCGTAGGCGCCCTCGATCGGCTCGTCGTCGATGGCGACGATCACGTCGTCGGGCTTGAGGCCCGCGCCTTCGGCGGGGCTATCCTCGTCGACCGAGGCGACGACGCAGCGGCCATGCTCGTCGTGATCGATCGCGACGCCGACCCACATCTGCTTGAGCTGGCGCGGGTCGAGCACCATCTCGAGCGACTGCTTGACCTTGTTGACCGGGATGGCGAAGCCGATATTCTCGGCGCCGTAGCGCATGGCGCTGTTGATGCCGATGAGGCGGCCATGGATGTTGACGAGTGCGCCGCCGCTGTTGCCGGGGTTGATGGCCGCGTCGGTCTGGATGAAGTCCTCGAACAGCACTCGGCCACGATCCACGATCGAGCGGCGCGTGGCACTCACGACACCGGTGGTAACCGTATTCTCGAGCCCGTAGGAGTTGCCGATGGCGACGGCCACCTCGCCGATCATGAGGTCGTCGCTGTCGCCGAACTCGACGGCGGGCAGCGGGCGGTCGGCGTCGATCTTGATCAGGGCGACGTCGTGCTCGGGGTGCGAGGCGATGAGGCGGGCCTTGTAGATCGTCTCGTCATTGGCGAGCGTGACGAAGATGCCCTGGGCGCGCTGGACCACGTGCTCATTGGTGACGATGTAGCCGCCGGGATCGATGATAACGCCGGAGCCGAGGCTGTAGGTCCTGTAGCGCCGCAGGTGGGGGACGACGTCGGGGCCCATGTCGCCGAAGAGGTCCCCAAACGGGTTGCCTCTCACCACGACGATCCGTTCCGTGCTGACGTTGACGACGGCCGGGCCGGCCTTCTCGACGGCCTTGACGATGGCCGTGCGCCTGAGCTCATCGGTGACGGGTGCGGATGCGAGTGCACTGACGGCGAGGCATGCGCCGACGACCGTAGCGCAGGGGGAAAGAAGGCGTCTCATCTCGTGCCTCCCTGCGACGCTGATGCGTCGCATAAGCTGTTCCTTGTAGGTGAGCTCGCCGTCGGATCAGGAGCTGCCGCACGAGCCGCCGCCGCACTTCCCGGCCCCGCCGGCCTCACCGGCCCCGCCGGCCTCACCGGCCCTGCCGGCCTCACCGGCCCTGCCGGCCTTGGCCGGGCAGGATTGGCCGGGCTTGGACTCTGTCTTCGAGTCCGTCTTGGGCGTGTCGGCCTTGGCACCGTGCGCGTAGCTGGTGCTCCGGTAGTCAGTGGCATAGAAGCCGGAGCCCTTGAAGATGACGCCTGCCCCGGCACCGATGAGGCGCCGGAGCCGGCCGCCGCACTCGGGGCACTTGCGCAGGGGCTTGTCGGTCATGCTCTGGAACGCCTCAAACGCGTGGCCGCACTGCCGGCATTCGTACTCGTAGGTCGGCATGGCCGGCTCCCCTACTCGCTTTGATCTTCGCTCTGGCTCCCCTCCCACGCTGAGGCCAGACCCGCGCTCCTCTGCTCGGCCTGGAGCAGCCCTGCGGCGAACTCCTCGAGCACGACGGAGGTTGGGTGGTAGGCTCGGCTCTCGAGCATGGGCCGCGAGCCGCGCATGAGCTGACGGGCGCGGTCGGCCCCGATGAGGACGAGCTGGAAGGGGTTGAGGCCGGCGTTGGCACTGACAACGGATCCGAGTTTGCCGCTCATAACTTGTGGTTCACTGCCTCCGTTAGTGGTGCACCCTGCGGCCGCGCGCCGCGGAGTGCGCGCGGCCGCACGGGTCACCGGATTGAGACGTTTTCGCCGGGCACCCGGTTCCGGCGCCCGGCCGATAATGCCTTAGTACATATCGGCGCCGTAGCCGCCGCCGGGGGGCATCGGCGGCATCGGCTTCTCTTTCTCGGGGATCTCGGTCACGAGCGCCTCGGTCGTCAGGAGCAGCCCGGCGATCGAGGTGGCGTTTTGCAGCGCGATGCGAGTGACCTTCTTCGGGTCGATCACGCCGGCCTTGACCAAGTCCTCGTAGGTGTCCGTCGCGACATTATAGCCGAAGTCACGGCTGCCTGCGCGGACCTTCTCGGTCACGATCGAGCCGTCCTCGCCGGCGTTCAAGGCGAGCTGGCGGATCGGCTCGACCAGGGCGCGCTTGACGATCTCGGCGCCGATCTTCTCGTCGCCCTTGAGCTTGAGATCGGCCAGCTTGTCCGAGCAGCGCAGCAGGGCGACGCCCCCGCCGGCGATGATGCCTTCCTCGACGGCGGCGCGGGTGGCGTGGAGCGCGTCCTCGACTCGCGCTTTCTTCTCCTTCATCTCGGTCTCGGTGGCGGCACCGACTTTGACGACGGCGACGCCGCCGGCGAGCTTGGCGAGCCGTTCCTGGAGCTTCTCGCGGTCGTAGTCGCTCGTGGTGGCTTCGATCTCGTTCTTGATCTGTTGGACGCGCCCCTGGATGTCGGCCTTCTTGCCTGCGCCCTCGATGATGGTGGTGGTCTCCTTGTCGATCACGACGCGCTTAGCGCGGCCGAGGTCCTCGAGCTTGACGCCCTCGAGCTTGATGCCGAGGTCCTCGGTGACGAACTGGCCGCCGGTGAGCACGGCAATGTCCTGGAGCATCGCCTTGCGCCGGTCGCCGAAGCCGGGCGCCTTGACAGCCGCGGCCTTGAGCACGCCGCGGATCTTGTTCACGACGAGCGTGGCAAGCGCCTCGCCCTCGACGTCCTCGGCGATAATCAGCAGCGGTTTGCCCGTTTGCGACACCTCCTGGAGCAGCGGCAGCAGGTCCTTGAGGTTCGAGACCTTCTTCTCGTACAGCAGGATGAGGCAGTCATCGAGCTCGGCCTCCATCGTGTCCGGGTTGGTCACGAAGTAGGGCGACAGGTAGCCCTTGTCGAACTGCATCCCCTCGACGACGTCGAGGACGGTGTCGATGCCTTTCGCCTCGTCAACGGTGATGGTGCCGTCCTTGCCGACCTTGTCCATGGCGTCGGCGATGATGTTGCCGATCTCGGTGTCGGAGTTGGCGCTGATGGCGGCGACGGCCGAGATCTCCGAGCGGTCCTTGACCTTCTTGCTCATCGAGTCAAGCTCTTTGACGACCGCCTCGACCGCCTTGTCAATGCCGCGCTTGAGCGCCATCGGGCTCGCGCCGGCGACCACGTTCTTGAGCCCCTCGCGGTAGACGGCCTCGGCCAGGATCGTGGCCGTGGTCGTACCGTCGCCGGCGACGTCGGAGGTCTTCGAGGCGACCTCGCGCACGAGCTGCGCGCCCATGTTCTCGTAGGGGTCTTTGAGCTCGATCTCCTTGGCCACGGTCACGCCGTCCTTGGTGATGGTGGGCGAGCCGAACTTCTTGTCGAGCACCACGTTGCGTCCCTTCGGGCCGAGTGTGGCCTTGACCGCCCGGCTCAACTGCTCGATGCCGGAGAGCACGGCGCGCCGGGCCTCCTCGCTAAATGCGAACTGCTTCGCTGCCATCGTGGCTTGATTCCTCCCTCGTGGTTGGTGGGTCCGTTCCGTTCCTCGCGTCTTCCGACGCGCCGTGTCTACCGACGCGCCGTCAGCCAACGCGTCGCCTTAGGCGACGACGCCGAGGATGTCCTCCTCGCTCATGATGAGGTACTCGTCATCGTCGACGGTGATCTCGGTGCCGGCGTACGAGGTGAAGAGCACCCGGTCGCCCACCTTGACGTTGAAAGCGACCTTCTTGCCGTCCTTGTCGAGCTTGCCGGTGCCGAGCGCCACGATCTTGCCTTCCTTGGGCTTCTCCTTGGCGCTGTCGGGGATGATGATGCCGCCCTTGGTGCTCTCAGTCTCCTCGATCCGCTTGACCAGCACGCGGCCGCCCAGTGGCTTGACTTTCGTCTTCAATCCTTCGCTCCTCCTTTGGCGGGTATCCAACCGATTCCAGGCTTCTCAGAGATAAGCGTCTGCGCTACGTTGATTGTGCAAGTGCGGTGCCAACGCCTTCATGGCTCCGCAAGATGCTGGGGCGCCGCCTCTTAGAGACGAACCCCAGGGTGGGCAACCTGCACGTAAGGCCCCGATATGAGACAGTCTGGCACACCGAATCGAGCGCGTTGTGTGCCGATGTGTCGCACGCCCGAGCGGCGCGCCCGGTGTTTGGTACGCTTTTTGTTCACTTACTGGATGAAAGTCAAGGGAAAACGAAAGAGGCATGCCGTCGATGGGCTCCGGCGAGAACGCAACGTGCACAGGGCCGTTGTGCTATACTGGAGATGGAGGTGCTCGGGCAGTCATGACCGCTTCGAACAAACAGCATGCCGGCCCGTCGCGCTCCGGGCGTTCTCAGACCAGGGGCGGCGCGAGGGATGAGTCGCGCCCGAAACGGCGTCGCTTGAAGTCCGCCGACAAGGCCGGTGCCGGGGACGGGTCTGGCAGGGGCGCACCGAGGCCGCGTGCGCAGCGCGCGCCCGTGCTCGAAGACGGCCTGTTGTCGAACATGGTGATCGACCACGCACTCGAGATGGCCGACAAGCTCGGTGCGCGCGCCGTGTTCATCTCGGCCGATCTGCTGCCGCAGATGCGGGTGCTCGACGCCTCGAAGCGGACGTTCGACATCTATATCGTCGCGAGCGACGTCGAGCATCTCGTGCCGCCCGACGCGCGCGCGTGCAAGCTGCTCAAGGTGCCCAACATCCCGGTCGGCCGTGTGGGCAAGATCAAGGTGGCGATGGTGATGGCCGCCTCGCGCAACCTGCTCCGGTTCGGCGACCGGGTCGTATGCGTCTCGGGGCTTCCGGCGGCGGGGATGCTCGACACGATCGTGGTGATGCAGGTGGGCACCGAGACCGAGGTGATGACGACCACGGGGATCGGCGACTTCGCCAGAGAGATGAAGGCCGGGGTCTTCGACACCGTCCTCGAGCTTGCGCTCGAGCTGGCCAACGAGGGGCGCGAGGGCAAACCGGTGGGCACCATCTTCGTGATCGGCGATATCCGCGAGCTCAAGGGGCACGTGCGCCAGATGGTGCTCAACCCGTTCAAGGGGTACACGGAGAAGGAGCGGCAGATCCTCGATCCGTCGGTGCGGGCCACGATCAAGGAGTTCTCGACCATCGACGGCGCGTTCATCATCAACTCGAAGGGCGTCGTGCAGTCGGCCGGCACCTACCTGGAGCCGCGGACCGCGCCGGCCGAGCTGCCCATGGGGCTCGGGGCGCGTCATCATGCGGCGGCCTCGATCACGGCGGCCGCGCCCGGCTCGATCGCCATCGCCGTGAGCGAGTCGACGGGCGAGGTGCGCGTGTTCCGCAACGGCGTCGGGGTGGCCGACATCGAGCCCGGGGCGTCTCGGGCGGCCTCCGGCGAGGCGGAGGCGACCGCGGGCTGAGGAATAGGAAGAGCCGGGATAGGCACCCTTTTTCGGCACCCATTTTCCTGTTTTCCCCGCCATACTCGATGTGTCCCGCGTCCAGATGGGTGCCTCTCCTTGTTTTTCATCTTGGGGACAGTTCTAGCCCAGGTTTCGACTTGCCTGCGCGGCGCGCGCGTGTTACATGGTTGGCGACCTCGGAGCACAACGCAACGGGGGGCCCGGCCTTTGTGTCCGCCCCAGCCGGCCTGCAGCCTGACGCCGGCAGGCTGTCTCGCCAGCCACGGAGCGTGCAGCGCCATTGATGAAAGCGTGTAGTGCCCTTGCGGGCGTGGTGATACTTGCCGCGTCGGTCGTCGTGGCCGGCGCTGAGGCGGCCGATTCGGCACAGCCTGAGGCTGCGGCGCCGGTCGGCACCTACCGCGCGCTGATCATCAGTGGCGTTGCTGGCGACCAGAAACACCACGCCGAGTTCTGGGAGACCTCCCAGCGCCTCGTTTCGACGCTTACCGGCCCGTACGGTTATCCGCGCGAGCACATCACGCTCCTGTTTGACGACGAGGCCCGCGTCGGCAACGGCGCCGACGGCGTGCCGACGCGCGAGATGCTCCGGGCAACGGTCGCCCGGTTGCGCGCCGCTGCACGGCCGGAGGATCAGCTCGTGGTCTTCGTCTTCGGGCACGCCGAGCTGATGGACGACCGGGCCTTCGTGCACCTGCCGGGGCGTGACGTGTCGGACACGGAGTTCGGCGAGCTGTTCGCCGATTTCCCCGGGCGGCTCGTCGTCGTCGTCGCCACGCCCGTGAGCGGCTACTTCATGGAGCCGCTACGGGGGGCCGACAGGGTTGTGGTCACGGCGACCAAAGCGGATCGCGAGGTGAACAAGACGCGGTTCGGCCGCGTGTTCGCCGAAGTGCTCGAGACGAGCGCGAACGCCGGCGAGCAGCCGTCCATCGGCGAGCTCTACATGCGCGCCTGCGCCAAGGTGGCCGAAGAGTTCAAGGCGGCCGGCCTCATTCTAACCGAGCACGCGATGCTCGACGATAACGGCGACGGCGAGGGGACGCGTGAGATCACGGAGGAGACCGCCGACGGCCGGCTCGCGCTGGCGACGCACCTCGGCCCGACGGTGACGGCGGCGGTGGTGCCGACCACTGAAGATGCAACGGGGGTTGCCGAGGCCGGCTCGGCCTGGGCGGACCTCAAGCCGCCGGCCATCGTGCTGCTCAGAGAAATCGACTACTCGGTCAACACGGACCTGACGTACCGCATCCGCGAGCGGCACCGGATCAAGATCCTCAATAAGGGCGGCCACGACTTCTCGGAGGTCATCGTTTTCTACAACACGCTGTCCGAGACGCTCAAGATCGAGGAGGCCAAGACGATCCGGCCGACGGGCGAGGTGGTCGCGCTCGACCCGGAGGCGATTCGGGACGTCAAGTCGACGACGTCGCTTTTCTACACCGAGTCGCGCTACAAGCGCTTCAGCATGCCGTCGGTCGAGGACGGCTGCATTCTCGACTACACGTTCGTCAAGACGGGTCGCAACCTGCACCTGAGCCGGGAGTTCTGGAAGACGTTCCCCGTCGAGACGGCCGTGCCGCAGGACCTCGTGCGGGTCCGGCTGACCGTGCCGCTCACGAAGCGGGTCACCACGAAGCTGGTGCCCGCCGAGCCGGGCTTCGAAGTCGAGACGGCCGAGACCGAGGAGAAGTACAGCCGGCGGATCGAGTTCACGATGCGCCGGATCCCGCCGTTGACGCCGGAGCCGCACGCGCCGTCCGAGGCGGTGCTCGGCACGCGCCTGATTTTCACGTCGATCCCGTCGTGGGAAACGGTGTGGGACTGGTACCACCGGCTTGTGGATAACGCCCGCCAGCCCGACGAGGCGATCGCGCAGGCGGTGGCGGACGTGATCGACGGCTGCGGCACGGAGCTCGAGAAGGCACGGGCCATCTACGACTACGTCGCCTCGAAGATCCGCTACGTGGGCCTCGAGCTCGGCCCGCACGGCTACCAGCCGCACAGCGCCGCGAGCATCTACGAGAACCGCTACGGCGACTGCAAGGACAAGGCGACGCTGCTGCTGACGATGCTCGACGTGGCCGGCATCAAGGGCAGCATCGTGCTCGTGCCGACCGACGAGATGGCGCCGGTCGAGACGACCATGCCGACGCTCGACCAGTTCAACCACGCCATCGCCACGATCACCATCGACGGCACGCGCTACTGGCTCGACAGCACGGGCGGCGAGACGGCGTTCGGCGACATCCCGGTCAACGATCAAGGCCGGACGGTGTACGTCGTGGGCACGGAGGCGGGCGAGTTCATGCAGATCCCGGTGCAGCCGGCCGACGAGAATCGCCTGGGCAACACGGGCACCGGCGCGATCGGCGCCGACAGCACCTTGCGCGTTGAAGAACGCATCGAGTACACGGGCGCGTTTGCGACGACGTTCCGCCACCAGTACCGCTACAGCGATGCGGCGACCCAGCAGCGGTCGCTCGAGGAGGTGCTGAACAGCTTCAGCGCCGGGGCAACGCTCGAGGCGTACTCGATCGCCGGCCTCGACGAGCTCGCCGACGCGGTCGTCTACACGCGGACCTATACGGCGCCGGGCTACGCGGCGATCGCCGACGACCTGATGGTGCTGAGCGCGCCGCTGCAGCAGATCGGGCTGCTCAGCCTCACGGCGATGCCGGCGCGCGAG
>Ga0315545_1002443_pt1 | contig 16755 bp, 13 predicted proteins | sample SalMarSW160210MG_FD_203096 | JGI IMG/M metagenome (GOLD analysis project Ga0315545, IMG submission 203096) | Salt marsh sediment microbial communities from the Plum Island Ecosystem LTER, Massachusetts, United States - Salt Marsh Sediment SW1602-10 ...
TTAATCAGGCAGTGGACGGGCTTGTTGAAGATAACATGAGAAAACTTGACATTGCGCGGACGACCGAAGATGTAACGGATACGCTCCAGTACGAAATCACATCGTACCTTGCGGCTTTATCAACGAAGGCGCTTTCCAATGAGATGTCCGTGCAATTGCCGGTGCTGTTGCATACGATTAACGACCTCGAGCGTATAGGCGACCACGCTGTAAACATTGTCGAGATTGCTGAACGAAAAATAGAGCAAAAGCTTACCTTTAGCGACTTGGCACTGACCGATGCCGCTCAATTGAAAAAAGAGGCAGAGCAGATGTGTGATTATATCATAACAGCCCTGGAAAATAATGATACTGAAGCCGCTAAATCAGCGCTGGTTAATGAAGATAACCTCAACAAGATGCAGATAGATTTTCGCCGAAGCCATGTTCAGCGAATGAGCGAGGGCCTCTGCTCGCCTGAGGCAGGGCTGATATTCTGCGACCTGGTCGACAATGTGGAAAAAGTCGGCGACCACCTCACCAATATCGCACAAGCGGTAATAGGCGGCCTGCAATGGGCGGAGGTCGAGCCGAAAATTTCTACCTATCACGAACGAGATATTGACAAACCCTAAAAAACAAATCTTGCAATCACAGAAAACTCGCTTGACCGGTGATACCAAAACAGATAAAAATGCCGCACCATTGGTGTATGATGTGATATACAATACGATCTAAGGGAACAATATGACAAAAGAGTTAATTTTAAGGGAGATGCTATTCGGAACAGTGGGGGGGTTGGGTTTGTTTTTGTTTGGTATGGGGCTAATGTCGGACGGGCTGAAAAAAGTCGCCGGCCAAAGGCTCAGGAAGATAGTTGAGTCAATGACCAAGAGACCCCTGATTGCTTTTCTTGTCGGCGCGGGTGTTACGGCTTTAGTTCAATCCAGCTCTGCTACGACCGTTATGGTTATCGGTTTCGTTAATGCCGCACTGCTGACGCTCAGACAGGCGATATGCGTAATTATTGGAACAAATGTGGGCACAACGGCAACGGCGTGGTTAGTGTCCATATCAGGAATTGGTGCACTTAAGATTACAGCCTATGCTCTTCCGGCAGTTGGCATAGGATTCTTCATGCGGACGTTGGGTAAAACACGGAGAACCAAAAGTACGGGACAAATACTGCTGGGCTTCGGAATACTATTTGTCGGCATCGGTTTTATGAAGGCCGGTTTCGATCCGTTGAAGGAAAGCACGAAAGTACAAGAGCTTTTTGTGGCTCTGGGCAACAAGCCTCTATTAGCAATTTTGGCCGGGGCGGTAATAACAACGCTTCTTCAGAGCAGCTCGGCCGCCATCGCTATTGTCCAATTGCTGGCCATGGGAGGAGCTTTCGGGAGTGACTGGCAAACAGTGCTCAATGTTTCGGTACCGTTCGTATTAGGCAGCAATATCGGAACAACAATTACAGCTCAGCTTGCGGCACTGCAGGCGAATCTAAATGCCAAGCGCACGGCATGGGCGCACACAATATTTAACACTCTCGGAGCGGGCATAGCTTATCCATTTGTTTATGTGGGCTGGTTCGGTGCTTTGGTTAATGTACTTTCTCCCTGGAAACTCGGACCCGGCACTATTGCAGCCAACATTGCGATCGCGCACACTCTTTTTAACGTTGTCAATTCCGGAATATTCTTGCCATTGGCGGGTGTGTTAGAGAAATTAGTTGTCAAATTTATGCCCGAAAAACCAAGTGATCTGACAGCTCAGCCGGTCGTGCTGGAGTACCACCTTCTTGATACACCGGTAATAGCACTGGAGCAGGCAAGGCGTGAAATAGTTCGTATGGCAAAAACTGCAAAAACAGCCCTTGAGAAGTCTATCAGCGGAATTGTTGATGATGACAGAAGAAAGCTCGAATCAGTAAGACAAATAGAGGATTTTATAGACGAATTCCAGTATGAAATTACATCATATCTTTCGATGTTATCGCGCAGACAGCTATCCGATGAAGTATCCGTCGAGCTGCCGGTGCTTTTGCACACGGTCAACGACCTCGAACGCATCGGCGACCACGCGGTTAATATTGTCGAAATCTCTGAGCGGAAAATTGACAAAAAACTTTCATTTAGCGACTCGGCACTGACTGAGATTGACCAACTTAGAAGCGAAATAGTGCAGATGTTTGAATACATCATAGTAGCTCTGGAAAACAGTGATATTAAGGCAGGCAAGTCAGCTCTGGTCAATGAGAGAAACATCAACAAGATGCAGATGGATTTTCGTCGCAGCCATGTTCAGCGTATGAGCGATAGCGTGTGCTCACCAGAAGCAGGATTAGTATTTATCGACCTGGTTGACAATGTCGAAAAAATCGGCGACCACCTCACTAATATCGCACAAGCGGTAATAGGCGGGCTGCATTGGGACGGAATAGAACTGAAAAAAGTAGATATATTGTAGTTTCCCGCCCCTGATTCCGTAGGAGTAACAATCTTTGACGGGAACGAAATATTATATTCTATGCTCTATTTATATTGCCAAATTTGCAATATATAGGTAAAATTCTTAGTATGAAACTGGTACTTCGAAAAATTACAATTGTTCTGCCGTGCCTCTTATTGCTCCTGGGGGCTGTTATGGCAGAAGAGTTCAGCAATGCCCCGGCAGAGACGTCAGGTGCAAAGGCAGCAGTAATCATCTGTAAGGGTATGATTGACGATGGGCTTTTCAAATCTATCAAACGCAGAACCCAAATTGCTCTCGATGAAGGGGTGGAATACCTGGTCTATGAAATTCAAACATACGGGGGGCTTGTTAACGCAGCCGATAACATATGTAAGTATCTGATACTTGAAGTGGGCAAAGAAGCACACACGGTTGCTTATATAACCACTGAAGCCATATCTGCCGGTGCAATGATAAGCGTCTCCTGCCAGGACATAATAATGCTTGAGAATACCACCATAGGCGATTGCGCCCCAATTGTACTTGTGCCAAGTCAAAAACTTGAAGGTGTGGATCGGGAAAAAACCGAAAGTTTTATCCGCGGGGCTTTCGACCGCGCCGCGAAAGCAAACGGTTATCCTCGAGCATTGCTCAGGGCAATGGTAACAATGCAAATTGAGGTTTACAGGGTCAAGAACATAAAAACGGGAGAGTACGAGTTTTTTGAGAGCGTGCGGCTGCCCAAGGACCCGAACGAAATTTATGACCTGGACAATAAAGAATTAGTTGTCGAAAGTGATAAGTTGCTAACGCTAATTGCTTCTGATGCTCTTGAATACGGCGTAGCAAGAGCGGTAGTCAAAGACCGGGCAGAAGCGCTTGAGTTTTTGGCCAAGCGAGACGGCGTAACCTTTGCCGGCGAACCTATGGTGCTTGAAACTCTGTGGTCGGAAGAGATGGTTCGATGGTTAAACTCGCCGGCAGTGATGGCTGTGCTTGTTATGCTTGCCTTGTTGGGGGTTTATATTGAATTTAACACCCCGGGCGTGGGTCTGCCCGGCCTGGCGGCGGTTATGTGCTTTACAATCATAATTGGCAGCAAATACCTCGTCGGATTGGCTAACTGGGTGGAAGTGGCGCTATTTGTTTTAGGAATACTTCTTCTCCTGGTCGAATTTTTGGTCCTGCCTGGTTTCGGGATCGCAGGTTTTTCAGGAATAATATGTATTTTCGCAGGCTTATTCGGTATGCTCATAAAGAATCCGCCGGACAAATTACCCTGGCCCCAAGATGCAATTGCCTGGAGTGATTTCACCTGGGGAGTTGTGGGGCTGTCGGTGGGATTCGTCGGATTTATTGTTCTGGCGTGGCTGCTGTCAAAATATCTGCCGCGGATTCAGTTCCTTAGCGGGCTGATACTTGCCCCGGCGGTCCCAAGACAGAGCAGTGAAATACCATTGAGCATGACCACTCCGCCAGAAAGTAAAAACGTAAGCGTAAGCTTGGGTTATATGGGTGAGGTGGTTTCGATACTGAGACCTACGGGAAAAGCAAAATTCGGCGATGCGATAGTCGATGTAGTGGCTGAGGCCGAGTTCCTTGACAAAGGAACAAAGGTCGAGATAATTGAAATCCACGGCAATAGAGTGGTCGTCAAAAAACAGACGACAGAGGATGGATAACAGAGGACAGAGAAGGCTATCAGGAAATCAGGGTACCAGGAAAAACTAATCCGTCTCTGGCGGACAAACCTGATTCCTGATAACCTGATGTCCACTAACTGATATACTGATAACCTGATACCCTATACGAGGTGAGCTTATGGGTTGGTGGCTGGTTTTTGCTATTTTTCTTTATTTTACTTGTGCCGTTCTGATAATAGCAGAAGTATTCGTGCCGAGCGGCGGGCTGATAAGTCTCTGCGCGCTGGCGTGTTTAATCGGCGGTGCAGTGATATTTTTTCAGCACAGTACGACCGCCGGCTGGATAGGGGTAGGTATCGCATTTGTAATGATACCGGGGGTCCTGATTTTTACTTACAAGATATTCCCAAAAACCAGATTCGGCAAAAGCGTTACGCTTACCCCCCCCGAACGGCAGCAGGGCGACGCCATACCTGATACGTCCGAATTAAATGAGATGCTTGGTGAGGTCGGTGTCGTGCTTACGCCCTTGCGGCCGGTAGGGATGTGTGATTTTTCGGGACAAAGAGTTGAATGCGTTGCTGAAGGCGGATATGTTGACAAAGATAAAAAGGTCAAGGTTATCGACGTACAGAGTACACAGTTGACCGTTCGTATGATAAAAGACAGTTAATGAAAGGACAAAAACTATGCTTAACTTAACAAAAATGATCTTAGCGCAAAAGAATCCCGTAGAAGTTGTCGGAATAGCACTTTTGGTCATAGTAATCCTTGTTGCGTTTGTGTTCCTGATGCTGTTCTTAAAATTCTTCCGGCTGTGGCTGCAGGCCAAACTATCGCGGGCCGACGTCAAATTCTCCGAACTTATCGGGATGTGGCTGAGAAAGGTCGATATAAGGACTATAGTTATAAGTAAAATAACCGCGATTCAGGCAGGTCTGACACTAACCACAAGAGATTTGGAGAGCCATTATTTGGCCCGCGGCAATGTTCCAAACGTTGTTCGCGCCTTAATCGCAGCTAACAGGGCAAACATCGAGTTGTCTTTGCAGACGGCCACGGCAATCGACCTGGCTGGTCGTGACATTCTCGAAGCGGTCCAGACAAGCGTCAATCCAAAGGTAATCGATTGCCCCGACCCTCAGAAGAGCAGAGGCACTATCGATGCAGTTGCTCAGGATGGGATTCAGTTGAAAGCAAAGGCGCGCATAACCGTCCGGGCCAATATCGAAAGACTAATAGGCGGTGCCACTCAAGAGACAATTATCGCTCGCGTGGGCGAAGGAATTGTTACCACTATCGGTAGTGCCATATCGTACAAAAGTGTTTTAGAGAACCCGGACAATATTTCAAAAACGGTTCTTGCCAAAGGGCTCGATGCCGGAACGGCCTATGAGATTCTCTCGATTGATATTGCCGACGTCGATGTGGGTGAAAATGTCGGCGCCCAGCTGCAGGCGGCACAGGCTGAGGCGGATATGCGAAGAGCAAAGGCCGAGGCGGAAAAACGCCGGGCAATGGCTGTGGCACGTGAGCAGGAAATGCGGGCACTCGTAGTGGAAAACGAGTCAAAGATACCGTTGGCGATGGCCGAAGCCTTCCAGAAAGGCAATCTCGGCATTATGGACTATTATAGAATGAAAAACATTATGGCCGATACCTCGATGCGGGATTCCATTGCAAAGCCGAAAAAGAAAGAATAGCAGCAGGGTATCAGGAATGCAGAATACCAGGGCGTAGAATATCAGAAAATCAGGATACTAAGAAAAGGCAAAATTAACCTGATATTCTGATAGCCTGATACCCACTACCTGATAACCTGGTACCCTGGTAGCCTAACACAATGGCTCTATTATGAATGCTCTTTTAGCACAATTAGTTCAGCTTGCTCGCGGTAAAGACGTCGAAGGCTGGATGGATATACTTGTCATCGTGCTTGTGGCGGCTGTCTATGGGCTCGCCACTATCCTCAAAACAAAAAGGGGAAAAAAGGCGCAAGAGCAGTCTGAGGGAGAACAGGGCCGTAAACCACAACGTAAACCTGAGGGTGGTAGGGGGTTACTGGAACAATTCGTCAGGGAGATTCAGCGAGCTGTCGAGCCTACACAAGAGCGAGAGTCTCGCCCTGCTGCCCAGCCGGCACCCAAAAAATTTGATCGTCCTCAGCCTGCTCCTGCTGTAAGTAAATATGCTGCCGAAGCCAAACAAGTGAGCCGGCCCAAACCTATAACACCGCCGGCAAAAGCTAAAAGGCCTGGCCTTGAATTGTCGATGCCGGCCCTACAAGTTCAGCCCGGCTTTGAAGAGCTTCCGGAACTCCAGACAGGTATCGAAGCGCTTCCGGAATTCACCGTCAAAACTGTTGAAGGATTGGTAGGCAAACGTAAGGGTATGGCTGAAGTTCCTGAGTCGAAATATCTTTCCGAAGTTTTGTTGGACTACGCCGATCCCGATGAGTTGAGAATGGCGATTCTGCATTACGAAATCTTAGGCAGGCCTTTGGCATTGCGAGGCCCAGCTGGGCAGATTATCGGACTTTAACTTAGATTCTTAAACTGACCGGTTTTTTATGTCATGCTGAGCGAAGCGAAGCATCTGGCCTTTGAATGAGTATAATGTACACTTATGAAAGAATGCAGTAATTTTAAATCATTCAAGCCAACCATTTATCCTTTACATTATGGCGACCCCAACAGAGAAACGATAATGGACGGCCTCTGCCAAAAAGACCAACAAAGACACGATGCCAACGATAGCTGCGATGACTTCGAGCCACAGAATCAAGGATTACAACAATCAAAGTCTGAATAAAAAGGGTGGATAAATATAAAGGATGATCTAAACGATAATCCACAAAAAGTGGCAGAGGATATTATAGACCAAGCCACGAAAAATTTTAAGTTCCGACAGTCAGCGATTGATATAATAGTTAGAATCCTTGAATCCTATAATCAACTACAAAATGATATTGCAGAGTCAAAAGAACAAAAATCAACCGAAAACGATATAGTTGTAGATGGATTCCTTGCTTGGAAAACTAAAGAAAATCATCAAAAAGAAGGGCCTTATTGTGCCCGATGCTATATCAAAGGATAAAGAGCTTTTTCAACTCATCGACATGGAAAAGGGATTATGGGAGTGTGCCAAATGAGGAAAAAGATGTCCTGATTCTTCATTCGAAAGGCAACATCCTAAACGTGCTAATAATGATTACGATAGATTCGGTACACGTTAACAATCACAGCCCTAAAAAAATCAAAAAATCCTGAATAGCTGCAATTCAGAGATGTTCATTTGATGTGCAATTAAATACGTCCTATAATATATGTTATGTTTCATTCAGCTTTTTAGGCAATATGGGCTATTTTTATTTTTCCGGTTAAATATTGTCGGCCTACAGCTAAAATGGATAATCGGCGTTAATCGCCTTCTCGGCGGTATCTGAGAGATTGTCCCACATAGTAGTTACCCTGTCTAACAGCCCTAAGTTCTGCAGAACTATCGAGATGTTCACCGCAGCATCCGGACGTGCGAAATTTTTCTCTAAGTGACGCTCAAGGTTCATAAGGGACGATGCAAACTTTACCTTATCGCAATAAAGCAAGGCCGTCTTATAGTGCAGATCAAGCGTATCCTTATCGAGACGGTCAGGACCGGGCAGATGCTCGAGGGCTTCGGCTTTTTGGTTCATTTCAAACAGACAGATGGCCAATTTGCTTCTGGCCCTATTATAATCGGGATTTATCTCCAACACAGTTTGGAATGATTGAATGGATTCGGTTAACCTTCCTATGCTCATCATCAGCACACCAAGTCTATAATACAAATCCGGGTTTTGCGGACGATGGGTGATCTGTTGGCGGTGCGCGTCAATTACAGCCCTGGTAAGATTTATTGGGTCATCTTGTACATTATCATATTGATTATCAAAAGGCAAATTCTCCCTAAGGCCGTCCTGGAATCGCAAAGCAGCAGTCTCGGCGAATAACAGTGTACTATTTGGCTGAATCGCCGCTGCGAGTGATAATGTCCCAACGGCGTCTGAGAGGCTTCCGGCCAATTTTTGGGAAGTTGCCAGGCCGATGTATGCATCAACTATTTTGTCATTTATCTCAACGGCCTTGTTGAATTGTTGGGCGGCAAGCCTCCCCTGGTGCAGCTGTAAATATTGTGTACCAAGCTTTATAGTGGCCTCTAAGAAATCCGGACAGATACGCAGGGCCTCTTCATACTGCGAAACAGCATCATCGCAAGCACCCAGCACACGAAGGACATCGGCATACTTCATAAGCAAATCGGCCCTGTTGGGCTGCCCCTGCAATAAATCCTCAAGACGCTCCAATGCCTCCTGAAATTGGCCCTCGACAATAAGCTGGTCTATATCATCCTGATTGTGGAAGTTGTCCGGATGTATCAAGATGGCGGTGTTAAACGTTTCGATAGCCTGCATATATCTGGTGGTGGCAATATACAGATGCCCAAGCGTTACAAGTGTTGATATGTCGTCGGGGTATTCATTTTTCAAAATCTCATATTGCTCTATGGTTTTTTCGAGCTGGCCATTTTTGAAGTAAATGGCAGCCAATCGCTGGGCGGGAAGCTGTAAATAGCTCTTGAACTTCAAACAGTCCTGATAAAATTCGATTGCCTGAGATTCTTTGCCGAGCCGTTCATAACAATAGCCGAGGGCATAAAGGGCCATTGTATTAGTCGGCTCGCGGAGATAAACCGAGTTTAGCTCTCTGATTGCCTCCTGCAGATGGTTATTATAAAGACAAATGGCGGCGGCGGCCAGCCGTCCGTATGTGCAGGAAGGATTTTCAAACAGATATAACCTCATCTGTTCGGAGGCGGCATCGAGCTTCCTAACACCAATTAGCTCAATGGCTTTGGTTAGCTGACTGTATCGGGCAGTTTGGCTGTCGTCTTTCGGAAGTTTGGCTGCATTTAACCAATGCCATATCAAATCGGCAATATCGATGGTTATCGCCCTACCAAGAATTTCCAGTAACTGACTCATGCACCCTCCCTCGGAGCCAAATTCGATTCTTGATTTACAACCAGCACTTTTTCACAAGATTACCAGAATGCGTCGACTAAAGTATCGACAATTAGCGTAAGTGGATTAAGCCATATTTTGGTAATTCATCGCCTACTTTATCATTTTGTCTTTTCGTTTTGGCGATTGTGTGTGATGTGCGGGTTGTTACGATTTTAGAAGCCGGTTATCGGGTTTTTTACCCCCCTGCTTTCTGAAGATTGGCCTATAAGAACGGCTCTTACTGCAATCAAGATTGAACTACTAACACAAAGACACCCCTCAAACAAGTTGGGGGGTGTCACCCTATATTTTATTAATAGCACAAAGCCCAATAATGACAATGTTGGCTCGTTATAGTAAGGCCTTTAAGCAAAATTCCTAATCGGACTTTGCCATTTGTGCCTGCTTTTCTATCTCGCTTAAATATGCCAGCGTGCGCTCAAGCTTGTCGCTTAAGTACTTTAATTTCAGCATAGTTTTAATTCGCGTTAATAGTTCGAGCTTGTTCACCGGTTTACTCAGAAAATCATCGGTGCCCGAATCAATGGCCCGTTCAATATCGCCAAACTCATTAAGTGCAGTTACCATTATGACAGGGATATCAGAGGTTTTTGGGTCGTTTTTTATTCTTTTGCAAACCTCAAAGCCGCTCATTTTAGGCATCATCACATCCAGCAAAATCAAATCAGGGGGGTCTTTGGCTATAATCTCCAGCGCCGCGAGCCCATCGCGTGCCGGGACCGCCTGACAATCCACATCCTCAAGATACGCCTGCAAGAGTTCCAGATTCTGCTGATTATCATCAACAACGAGTACCTTAGGCGTCTTTTCCCGCTCATTCTCAGTTTTTGTCCGGTTCATAAAAAAATGCTCCTATTTGCTTAGAAACTATCTCAAAACACAATCTGTCATTCTGAGCGCAGCGAAGAATCTCTTATTTCTGCTAACCAGACCCTTCGCTTCGCTCAGAGCCTGTTCTGAGCCTGCCGAAGGAGTGACATTTTTGAGATAGTTTCCTATTCATTATTTTCCGAGAGCTTTTAAGATAGCTGTGCAAAAGGCCGGTAAATCGTCCGGCTTGCGTGACGTAATCAAATTTCCATCCACAATGCACTCGGCGTCTATGTACTCGGCACCGGCATTTATAATATCATCTTTAATTGCCATAAAACAGGTTGCCTTTTTGCCCTTGTAAACCGGGGTGCTGCACAACAGCCATCCGCCATGACAGATAGCGGCTATAACCTTGCCGGCATTTACCATATCATTTGCGAACTTTATAACATCAGTGTTTCTTCGCATAAAATCCGGAGCGAACCCGCCCGGCACCACCATACAATCATAATCGCCGGCGTCAACCTCTGCTGCTGCAATCTCTGAGACACTGGGATAGCCCTCTTTTGAATGATATTCCTTTTTTGCCTCAGCGGCAACGAAATTAACCTCCAGGCCGGCTTCTTTGAGGCGATAGTAAGGGAACCAGACCTCAAGAACCTGATACATCTCGTCAACCATAATAGCTACCTTTTTCGCTGCCATTTTTGCTGCTCCTTTTCGTTATCAATTTTGCATAACACATCTATCAATATGATTTTTGACTAATCAGCAAACTTCCGGCCTGAAGTCTCTCTGTCACCGCAGTTGGTGTGAGCTGTTTAATCCAGGCCAGATTAAAAACATAGTATTGCTTACTGCTAATAAGATGAATAAGCCCATTCGGCGTTTGTGTGGCAGCCAGATAGCCTCGGGGCTCAGCGTGGGTTTCGTCCATTGTAAACGGGCCGGTATTGCCTCCGCCGTCAATTTTCCTGGCCGGCCCCCCTGCCGTAACGAGGCGTTTGCAAGGCCAGGTTTTGCCCTCGTCAAAAGAAAGTGCCGCGAACATTCCGTACACCCGACGTTGCTTTCCGGAGGCATCGGGGATATCCATACCCTTCCTGCGGTCGGCGAAGCTCACAAATAAAATTGGGCCTTCCTGCAATCGCCTTAGAATCAATCGTTGCCCACCGCTGATTGGCTTGAATTCGCTGGCCGAATATGTCCAGGTTCGTCCCATGTCCTGTGAGATACTCATTGGCATACGGCCGTTGATATTGTTGCCGCGTCCGAAAGCCATTAAACTGCCATCTTTAAGCTGCATTACACCAGCGTGAATGCCGGCTACCCACGCTCCCGTTGAACCTGAGGCGAAGCTTGGATTTGGCTTGCCAGCGCCCGGGTCAATCCACGTCTTGCCGCCATCGCGACTGATGTGCACGGCCGTTCCCCCATTGCCACCGGTTACGGCGTCACAGGGCAAAACGATAAATCCCTCTCGGGTCTGAAATACCGATTCAACAGGCATGTGGCGAAGACCGTGTTCGGGATTGATGAGCCGTGCCTTCGACCATGTGGCACCGCTGTCAGTTGAGATTCGCATAACCGTAGCGAGATTTCCCCATGTAGCTGCTGCTGAGAGGCCGTTAAAGTGATAAATGGTATCTCGGCCATTAAACCAAAAAGCCGGGGCGTGGTCGTTGCGGTCCGGTGCATCCCAGAAGGCCGAGGCCGGCTCCCATTCTTCGGTGCCATATCGCAATCGACTGGCCAGGATGGCCAACTCGCGGCCAGGCTCATCCCGGCACGAATACCAAATCGCTAAGAGGTCGCCGTTAGGACAGTCAACCAAAGCCGGGTCATGATTGTGCTCGGAGTACATTGGGCCGTTAGAGTTCGGAGCTATCTTGACATATTCGATTGGGCCTTTAAAGTATGGTTTGTTCATGTCCGGGCCTTTGTTCAGGTCGGAAGGAATTCGCAGGCTGACACGCTGGCGGTTCAATGGCGCTACAGGGACGGGAAGCGGCTTTGTGTTCGGCATCCTGCCCAGGACTAAGCGGAAGCCTATCAGCCAGCTTTTGTCTTCCGGTAGTGTGGCAAGCCGGTTGGCTGAGCGCAGGAACAAAACCTCTGTGCTGTGACTGCCGCCGCGGCTAACTTTGAAATCACCGGATTCAATACCCACCGGATCTGTCTGAGTGCCTTCGCCATATGGCCCATACCAATCGCAGCACCATTCTTCGACATTGCCGTGCATGTCAAAAAGACCCCAGGGATTCGGCATAGTCCGCCCGACGGTGAGCGGTACCGGTTCAGCGTTCTTGCGGCTGCGTGCCGGGTCGGGGAACCAGCTTATCCGAGCGTTCTTGTCAAACTCCTTCGGCAGACTATCGCCGGTGTGGTAGGCAGTGGTAATGCCGGCACGGCAGGCATACTCCCATTCGGCTTCGGTCGGCAGACGATAAGGTTTGCCCTCCTTTTTCGATAGCCATTCGCAGAATTTGACCGCATCGTGCCAGCTCACAAAAACGACTGCTTCATCGTCCTGTTTGGAGAAGCCGAGCTTTCCACGAAGCCTGCGGTGCTCGGAGTCGAACTGCTCATACTGAGCATTAGTAACTTCGGTTACGGCCATCCAAAAAGACCTGGTGATTGTAACCTTGTGCACAGGCCTTTCGTCCCAATCACCGCCATCTTTTTGCCCCATCAGAAAAGAGCCGGGTTCTATGCGGACAAAATTCATACCGACCGAATTTACAAATGTCTTCGTCCCCTTTGCAGAGGATGAGTTTGCTGCCGCTTTTGAATCGTGAAGCAGCCCGGCCAAAAAGAGCAGAAATATCGCCACCCATATTCTTTTCACGGTCACACCACCTTTCAGATAATTTGGTCGTTGTGATTTTCGATAAATTGGCGGACTTCCGGTTTGATATATACCTGCTCAATATCCGCCACTTTCGGCACCACCTCGGCACAAAGCACTGCCACTACGGCCGAGGGGGCCTGGGTATCCACAAAAAAAATCTGCTGCCCTTTTATAGTGCAAAGACCGCCGCCGCTTCCGCCAAGCGGCTCATCACGGATTGTAACACCGTTTGCTTCCAAAAGTGCTAAAAGCTCTTCTAAAATCCTCTGTTCATTCATTTTTCGTATATCGTATGTCGTGGTTCAAGAAAAACCGCATTAAAAGTCGATATAGACACTTGTAAGTCAAGAGTTTCCTATTAATAATAACCACTAACGGCTAAATTTTATAGCAGGAGCAGAAAATTGGCAAGTATTATAGAAAAACGCTCTTCTTTGCACAAACGTCTGGAAAATCAGCAGCAGGCCAACAACGCCTTAAAATCCCAGCTTGCTCAGCTCCAGCACCTTGCTAACATGGGAACCGTCAGCTACATGATAGCCCACGAAATCAACAATCTGCTCACACCATTGAGGAGTTATGCGGCTGTTGCTCTGGAGAACCTTGATGATAGGGATTTCGTTGAAAAAGCACTTCAAAAAACTGACCGAAGTTGTGAGCGTGCCTCGAAGATTGTGAAAAGTATGCTCGCGGTGGCAAACGGCCAAACCCAGGAAAAGAAAAATGCTCGATTACTTACTTTGGTCGAAGAGATTTTTACCTGTCTTTGCCGGGATTTTGCGAAGGACGGGATAACCGTAGAAATCTCTATTCCCGAAGACTTAACGGTCTGGGGCGTGCCCGTCCAGATTCAACAGGTTTTAATGAATTTGATTCTTAATGCCCGCGAGGCGATGCTGCCGCGCGGCGGTATTTTGACCGTCAAAGCCACTCAGAAGAGCGATGCGCTCGAGATAGAAGTCACCGACACCGGCGAGGGAATTGAACCAGCCGATTTGAATAATATTTTCGACTCGTTCTTCACTACAAAAACAAATATGAGCTCATCGTCTGAGTATTCAGGGGCCGGGCTCGGTCTGGCTTTTTGCAAAAAAATAATAGCCGAACACGAGGGTTTGATTTCGGTCGAATCCAGACCCGCTAAGGGAAGCAAATTCAAGATAACTCTGCCCAAACCACAGTCAGCTAAAAAATGAACTCGTCGTGCGTGATGCGTATTGCGTAAAAAAAGAAATTTTAGTATATTACGCAATACGCACGACGCAATACGAAATACGCAATACGAAAATGGCGGCTCAGGCTTACCAAATTATTTTAATGTTACTGCTCCTTGCCGGTTCAGCATTTTTTTCAGGTGCCGAGACCGCTTTTTTTAATCTATCACGCAGACAAACAAAACTGCTGCAAAGGTCCAAGCACAAGGTCCAAAATCTTACTGCAAGACTCCTGAACAAACCGGGGCAGCTGCTCGACTCCTTTTTGTTCGGGAATATGACCGTTAATGTTCTGTTTTACGCCATTGCCAGTGTCTTAACAATGAAAGTCAAGGAGCAAAGTGGCTTGGCTGCCGCAGCTATTACTGCTCTGGTCAGCTTTGTTGCATTGGTGCTCATAGGTGAAATACTGCCAAAATCGGTGGCCTATGCAAATTCAAAATCTGTAAGTGTCGCTGCCGCCCTGCCGGCTTTTTTGTGCCTTAAAGTTTTCGCTCCTCTTGAATTTGTGTCCAAATATTTCATATCAGAGCCGATTCTGCGGTTGTTTTTAGGGCCGGCCAGAGGTCCAAAACCAATAACCGTAGGCGAATTCAAATCTTTGATTGAGACAACCCAAAAACAGGGATTGATTACCGCCGATGAAAACAAACTTTTAACAGAAGTTATCGAATTAGGCTTTCTCAAAGTCCGTCACGTTATGCGGCCGCGGGTAGATATGATTGCCTGTGCCGTTACAGATTCGCTGCAAACAGCCCAAGAGAAGATGCAAAAAAATAACCTGACAAAGCTGCCTGTTTACGTCCGGACAATAGACAATATAGTAGGGGTGGTGCACCTTCGGCAGCTTCTGCTCAAAGCCGATGTTTCATTAGACAAAATCGTCCAGCAAGTGCATTTTGTTCCGGAACAAAAAACGGTCGAATCTCTGCTTGAATTTTTCCGCAGAAGTCGAACCGATATGGCAATAGTCGTGGACGAATATGGCGGGATTGCCGGTTCTGTTCGGCTGGAGGACATCGCCGAAGAGTTGTTCGGCCAAATGGAGCTTACAAGCCAAATCGAACCTATTGAACAGACAGGGCCTTTCGAATATCGCCTGGCAGGCAATCTGGCCATTCACGAGTGGGCTGAGGTATTCGGCGTCGATTTAGCAGATACACGCCCCGCCACAGTGGGCGGATTAGTGACCGCCCTTTTAGGGAAAATACCCAAAAGCGGCGATGTGGCATATTTAAAGAACTTGAAGTTCACTGTTGAAAAAGTGCAAAAGCACCGAATAGAAACCTTAATATTAACCCTTGGGCCGTTCCGAACCGATGGTCAATAGCGCAGTTTTAATATCGGCAGTTGTGTTTTTAATTATTCTGGCGGGCTTGTTCGCCGGCGCAGAAACAGGCCTGTACCGCCTCAGCCGGCTTCGCTTACGATTAGGCGTTGAAAAGAAACGATTATCATTTATCATACTCGGTAAATGTCTGCATGACAGCAGCGGCCTGCTCCTATCAATGCTAATAGGTACAAATCTTGCCCACTATCTTGCTACGAGTATTGTGACTTTTATATTTTTCAGTTATGTATTTTTGAAAAAGGCAGGAAGCGAACACAGTGCTGAATTATTCGCAACCCTTTTAACTGCACCGACACTATTTGTCTTCTCAGAGCTAATCCCCAAAAATATCTTTTTTTATCGTGCAGACTCACTTATGCATTACCTGTCGCCGCTTTTATACACATTTCACAAAGTTTTAAGCTTCTGTGGTGTAGTGCCGCTGCTCAAGTTTGTATCGGGACTCTTTGCCCGCTCGGCAGGTCTGGCTTCTTCTCCAAAAACCGTAATAACATCTGCACAAAGACATAAGGTCCAGGCAATTCTGCAGGATACACATGAAGAAGGCATTCTCAGCTCCGTGCAGACGGATATCATAAACCGTCTGGTCAGTATCTCGAATATACATATCAGGTCTGTGATGATACCGATTAACAATGTCCAAATAGTCGATGTTAATTCTGATAATTCGGCCCTCTTGAGCAAATTGAAGAAGTGTGCCTTTACTCGTCTGCCGGTCACAGAGGGAGGGCCTGGAAATATCATCGGCTTTATAAGTATCTACGAGGCCTTAAGCTCAGCAAAACAGTTCGCCAATCTACAAAAATTTGTAAAAACAATCCGAAAGCTTGACGCGAATACTACTGTTACTGATACGATAAATATTATGCAAAGGGAAAATCAGAAAATCGTTCTGGTTATGAGAGCTGGTCGTACCGGACGGGAAAGGCCCATTGGTATTGTAACAATGAAAGATTTAGCTGAGGAACTCCTCGGTGAGTTAGCTGAATGGTAAAGTAATTGACTATTTTCGATCTTAAATAGGTATGATAGGCTTAAGCCTATGCTGCTTTCTAATGATGTCTGCAAAAACCGTTAATATATTAGTTCTCTTAATACTGATTGTTCTTTCGCTTGCAATTTTAGCCAATAGTATGACCAAGCCCCTTGGCCGGGACGAACAGATGTACTGCACCGGCGGTGCCCTGCTGGCCCAAGGCAGGATGATTTACAGGGACTTTTCATACGCGGCCCAGATGCCCTACCACCCATTACTATGTGCAGCTTTATTTCGAATGTTTAACACAACCCACTATCTGCTCGTGGGCAGAATTCTCTCTGCTTTTTGCGATATTCTCGTAGTGGTCTGCATTGTCGGCATCTATCGTAATATTTTCAAGTCATTCGCAATT
>Ga0315545_1002445_pt1 | contig 16746 bp, 11 predicted proteins | sample SalMarSW160210MG_FD_203096 | JGI IMG/M metagenome (GOLD analysis project Ga0315545, IMG submission 203096) | Salt marsh sediment microbial communities from the Plum Island Ecosystem LTER, Massachusetts, United States - Salt Marsh Sediment SW1602-10 ...
AACAACTCTCCCGATTCCAAAAGCTCGCACAACCGGCCGTAATCCATCTGTTCGGACTTCGCAGCCAGGGCGGAGAAGTCTGACCGGGCGCTGGGCGAAAAAAACAACCGGGGTTCCTCCCGGGGCCCCGCCTCGAGAATGACCAGGCGCCGGGCATGGCCCGCCAGTTCCAGATTCCCCTCATTGCCCGGGCCGATGGGAAAGCTGCAAAGAACCGTCAAATCCGCCTCCTCCACCAGCGGATAGGCCTTCTCCAGGTCCTTCTCCGTAATGTGCGAAAACGCCCCGGTTACCAGGGAAGGAATCTCGAGGGTCTGCCACAGTTTCTGATCGGCATCGTATTCGTGGGCGATGCCTCCGGAGATCCGGTAGCCACGACGCACCAGCTCCCGGGTAAGGTTGATCGCGCTCCCGGCTCCCCCGATTATGTGTATCAGGGGCATCGGCTGGCGACCAGCCCGTGTGCGGGGTGCCACATCCACCACCAGAGCTCCCGTGGAGGTGTTGCGGGTCACCACGGTTTTGGTCTCATACACCGGATCGAGCCAATCGCTGCGCAGCACCTCCTCGGGCTTACCCTCCGTCGCCACCCTGCCCCTATGGAGGAGAATCAGACGGCTGCAATATTGGGAGGCGATATTCAGGTTGTGCACCGCAGCAACTACGGCCTTCTTCTCCCGGGTAAGCTCAAAAGCCATGGAGAAGAATTGATCCTGGTGTTTGATGTCCAGGTTTGAAGTCGGTTCATCCAGCAGAAGCAGCTCCGTTTCCTGAACCAGGATCTTGGCGAACAGGACCAGCTGCCGCTCGCCGCCGGAAAGCTCATTGAAATAGCGTTCTTCAAAACCTCTCAACCCCACGTAGGCCAGAGCTCGGCGGGCCTTCTCCAGGTCCGACTCGCTCTCACGCCGGAACCGGCCCAGGAAGGGATAGCGGCCCATCAGCAGGATATCGAGAACCGGATAGGGAAAGACCGTGGTCGTTTCCTGACTCAGATACGCTACCCGTCGTGCCCGCTCCCGGAGTCGAAATTCCTGAAGCCTCCGATCCTCCAGTAGAATCTCTCCACCCGTCGGAGGAAGTACCCCGATCAGCAGTCGCAGCAGGGTGGTTTTTCCCGCCCCATTGGGACCGACAAGGCCAACAAACTCACCCCGTTTCACGGAGATACTGATCCGATCGATAATCCGCTTTTCAGCCACGGAATAGGTAATCCCTCGCGTTTCGATCAGATTCTCAGTCATAACCGAAACCTCTCAAGCCTTTACGCTGGTAGCGAATGATCAGATAGAGGAAGTAAGGGCTTCCCAGTACGGCCGTGATGATTCCCACCCGGATCTCGAAAGGGGGAATCAAGATCCGCCCCAGGAGATCCGACATCAGAAGAAAGAGAGCTCCCCCGACGGCGGACACGGGCAGCAGCAGCCGGTGGTCCGGACCGATCAGCATGCGAAACAGGTGAGGAATCAGCAGACCGACAAATCCAATCGGACCGCTGATGGAGATGGCCAGCCCGGTAACGACCGCCGTAATGGCCAGGATGATCCTCTTGGTGCGCTCTACGTGCATTCCCAGGGAATGGGCGCTTTCCTCGCCCAGGGCAAACAGATTCAGCTCCCTGCTAAACAGAAACAGCACCGCCATGCCCGGAACAAGCAGCGGCAGAGGCAGCAGCACGTGCTTCCACATCCTGCCTTCCAGTCCGCCCATGGTCCAGAAGATGAACTGGCTGACTTCGTACTGCTGGGAAAACAGCAGGATCGCCGAGACCAAGCCATTGAACAGGGAGGAGATGGCCAATCCGGCCAGCACGACAAACAGAAGAGATGTTTTTCCCTTATAACTGGAGACCAGGTAGATAAGCGTGGCGGCGATCAAGGCACCAATGATGGCTAACAGGGGCAGAAAAAAGACATTCACCGCGAACAGGCCCGTGGTAACGGCGATCACCGCTCCCAGACTTGCTCCGGTGGACACTCCGAGGATATCCGGACTGGCCATGGGATTTCGAAAGAGCCCCTGCATGGCCACCCCTCCCATGGCCAGAGCCGCACCGACCAACATCGCGGCCATAACCCGGGGCAGGCGAATGTGGAGGATGATGCTGAGCTGCATCTCCGGAGGCAACTCGATGGAACGAATGCCGATTCCGTGCAGAAGCACCCGGAGGATGGACAGCGGTGGCACCCGTACCGCTCCGCTGCCTATGGACAGAACAACAACTACTAAGAGGATGAGAATGAGAAGCAGCAGAACCGCGGTTTTCCCTCTTCTCATGAAATGTATCGGACCGTTACTCTTTCAGAATTCCCTTCTCGCGAATTCTTGTCATTCGGAAAAAGCTTGAGGATAGGCCAGTCGAGCCAAATGCTCGACCGCCTCCACTATATACTGGGAGGTCGCCGCCTTCAGCCCTTCTGACATCTGATACACCCGTCCCTCCCGTAAAGCCGACAATCCCTTCAGGGCGGGATCCTCCACGGTCTGTCTGTAAAAAGCATCGGCGCCGCCCGGATCACCGTAGACCCAGCCGGGAAGAATGAGCAAGTCCGGATCGAGCTCCAGGACCTTCTCCTTGGACAGGGGGACCTGTCCCCACTCATCGGCGCTGAACTCTCCCACTGCGTTGATCAGACCCGCCCGCCGGATGATTTCATCCCAGGAACTGCCCGTTCCCTGGGCCGAACCCCAGGTGGCATAGTCCATCACGGTGAGCCGCTGTTCCTCTGGGATCGAGGAAACCACCCGTCGGACTTCGGCGAGTCTCCTGTCCATCTGTTCGATCATGGCTTCCGCCCGCTGCCCGGCGTCCACCAGCAGACCTATCGTTCTGATTTTCTCCTGGATCACGACAACGCTCAGGCCGGTTGCGATCAGGTAAACCGGAACACCCGCATCCAGCAGCTGGGCCACCTTGTCGGCCTCGCTCCAGTTGGCCACAAAGATCAGGTCCGGTTGAAGAGAAAGGATCACCTCCACATTCGAGGTCAGCCTGTTTGGGATGTCGGCTATTTTATCAACGACATTGGAGATGGCCGGATCCTGGCTGAAGTTGGTGACCCCGATCAGACGCCGATGATCCACCAGATCGACGAGGACGTCGTCGGTGAAGGAGGTAAGGGAAATGATCCTCTCGGGTTTGCGCTCCAGTCGAACTTTCTTTCCGGTGTCATCCTCGACCTCTAAGGGATAAGAGGCGGAAGTCCTCACCTCCGCACTGATCCCGCCGCCTTGGATGTCCCCACTCTGCTCCCGCTGCCCGCCGGCGAATCCTCGTGCACATAGGAGGAGCATCACTGTCAAGACAAGAACAAACCGTAAGCGAAACGAACGACTCTCGTTGATGTTAATGGAACACCTCCTGCAAGTCTCTCGCGTGCAGGCATAGCCCTGCTTCCTTTGAAACGAGGCCCCAACGTCTCCTGGCTTCCGGATCATCCTCTGCGCTCAGGCCTTCCCAGTCTCCCAGTGGCCGTACCGTAGAGCGTTCGTTCCCGGTCACAGTGGCGCGTCCGCGGCGGATTCTCACCACCTTCCGCTGAAGGGTCAAAAGCTACCCTATCAAAACGGATGCTGCATTGTCAAGCCGGCCGTCTTCCCGGGTGGCCGTCCGAAACACCGCATTGAAAGGCTTAGTACGGGCGAGCTATACTCAAGGCAGATGCCGTCGAATCCACAAGGGGGAATGTTGTATGGCCAAGACAAATGTTCTCTGGGTGCTGAAAACGCTCAATCTCGTCGCCTTCCTGGCCACGGTTGCGATAAATGCGATGGCCAACGCCCTGCCGATCAACGGAAAGACAACAGGAGAGCTCTCCGACCTGTACCCGAATCTGTTCGTCCCAGCCGGGCTGACCTTCTCGATCTGGGGACTTATCTACCTGCTTCTGGCGATCTTCGCCGTTTACCAGATCGCGGCACCGAATCGAAACACAGCCGACTTTTTACAGAGAATCGGACTTATGTTTATCGTGGCCTCGGCAGCCAATATCGGCTGGATCTTTCTCTGGCACTACCAGCGGGTCTCCGCCTCCCTGGTGCTGATGCTGGTCCTCCTGGCAAGCCTGCTTGCCATTTACCTCCGCCTCGGCATCGGGGTCCGGGCCGCCTCGTGGAGGGAGAGGCTTCTGGTGCAGCTCCCCTTCAGCGTGTATCTAGGCTGGATCACCGTGGCTACCGTCGCCAATGTGAGTGCTGTGCTCGTGCACCTGGGTTGGAATCGCTTCGGCGCTTCGCAGGAACTGTGGACCGTTGTCGTATTGGTCGTGGCGACCCTGATCACCATTGGCGTGCTGTTCACCCGCAACGACCTGTTCTATGCTCTGGTGATCCTATGGGCCTTTCTCGGAATCCTTATCAAACGTCAGGCCGTGGATTCACCGCCCAGCCGTGCCATCATCGTAACCCTGGCGGTCACTATGACGGTAATCGGGGTCGTGCTGCTGCTTCGCATACCCCGCTGGTTGCGTACCTAAACTGGCAGCACCTGTACCGCTACCGAATGGGTCCGGGAGCTCCGGCTGGGTTCCGTGGGAACCGTCGAGGTGAGGATATTCGCCGCCCCGGCGGTATCGGTGCCGTCCGGTCCGATCCTGGGCCACATTCCGGCCAGCAGGCACACCACCCCGGGCATGATGTCCTCGGTGATACGGACGGAAATCCGCAGCTTTCCCTCAGGGCTCCCCACTTCCACCTGTCGCCCCTCTTCGATTCCCCGGAGCGCCGCATCTCGCGGGTTCATCCACAGCCCCTGCTCCTCCCGCTGCACGAACCAGGGATCGTTGCCGTACTGGGAATTGATCCGGTACCGAGCGTGGGGGGTGATCAAATGAAGCGGGTGCCCGCAGGTGGGCTGAAAACCCCGCCAGGTGGGAATTTCGGGAAACCCGAGACCTGCGTATGATTTCGAGGCGATCTCGATCTTTCCCGACGGTGTGTCCAGCGGATGAGATTTCGGATCGGATACGAACTCAGATAGGCCGCAGCGCTCCTGTTCGGCACCGGTATAGATTCCCGTACGGCGGAACTCCTCCGCATCCTCGATCTCCGAATTGTCGAGAAAATGCTCGAGCCACTGCGCGACATTCCGTCCTTCCGAGTACTCCTGGCCGAAACCGAGCCGGTCAGCCAAATCATGGAAGATATCGTAGTCGTTTCTCGCCTGTCCTACCGGTTCAATGACCTGGTGGGAATACAGCAGATGATTGGACTCAGGAAACACGATGTCAGCCCGCTCCAGATATGTGGTCACCGGCAGAACCACGTCGCAGTAACGGGCCGTGGGCGTGAGAAAGTAGTCGTGACAGACCGACAGCTCTACCCGCTCGAAGGCCCGGACGCTCTTGTGCAGGTCGCTTCCCATAGCGAGGTAGTTTCCCCCCACGTTGTAGACGGCCTTGATCTCCACCGGATACCCCCCCGCTCTGCCCTCGAGGATGGCATCGGGCCAGCTGTAAACGGGTACCTCGGAAGGCCGCGGCACCGGAGGTACGGGCAGTTGACCGCAGCGCGGTTGGGGCAGCCGGCCCCAGATGTTCGAGCCCGAAGACCCTCCGGGAACCCCGATGTTGCCGGTAGCCGTCTGCAGTGCCACGGCCATCCGGATCGCCTCCTCCCCGGCGATCGTTCTCTGGATGGACAATCCCGGGATCAGAGCCGCGGGTTTGTTCCTACCGTATTGTCGGGCCAGCTCCACAATCGCTTCCCTCGGGGTTGCACAGATCCCCTCCGCCCAGGAGGGCGTTTTCGGCTGTCCGTCATCCTCGCCGCGGACATAGCGTTCCAGGACATCGAATCCGACGCTGGTCCTCCGGACAAAGGTCCTGTCTACCAGATCTTCGCGGAGCAGCACGTACAGGACCGCCGCCATCAGGGCTGTATCCGTGCCGGGACGTACGGGGATCCAGCGGTCCGAGAGTTGCTGAACCGTTCGTGATCGCCGTGGATCGACGGCAACTACCGGAACACCCTTTCTCCTCTGCTCGCGGATACGGCTGCCCAGCTCGCAGCCGAATCGGGTATCCGCCACATTGGCGCCCCAAAGAAGAATCAGCCGTGAGTGCCGTAGCGTGGCTGCATCGATCCCGTAACGGCGGACATGTCCGGGACCGAACAGATAAGGAGCAACAAAACTCTCGGCACCGGAACTGTAGCTCCCGGTGGTATCCGTATAGCCCCCGAACAGACTGAAGAATCGCCGCGTTACCAGCTCCGTGTTATGGAGAGCTCCCCGACAGGATCCCGATCCTCCCAAGCGTAGTACCGATTCCGCTCCCCAGGTTTCCCGGATCTGCTCGAGCCGGTCCCTAACGACCTGCAGGGCTTCGTCCCAGCTGACTTCACGAAACCGACCGGAACCGCGGGGACCCGCGCGCACCATGGGAGATTTCAACCGCCCCGGGTGGTACACCCCCCGGACCATCTGGTAGCCCCGAACGCAGCCCCTCATGTGCGCCGTACGTATGGGATTGTCGCGGATTCGAAGCAGCCGTCCATCCGCGGTTTCGGCAATCAGGGGACAACCTGCGCCACAGTCTTTGTTGCAGGAAACAGGCAGACGAACAGGATCGTTCACGGTGTGATTTTTCTAGGAAAGGATATAGAAGGCCATGAGCAGCCACATGACTGCGCCGATGCCCAGTCCGAGCAGATAGCCGGCCAGCACATCGTAGAGATAGTGTACCCCGAGAATGATGCGGGACAGTCCCACCAGCAGGGACCATAGAAGCAGAGCTACACCGATGAGGGGCCATCGGCCCGCCATGACGACGATCGTCATGGTAATGGTCCTGGAAGCATGGCCGGAGGGAAAAGAATGAGGATCGGTCTTTCTATAGAAAGAACCCCAGTCCCCTGCAGGTCTTCTCCTGCGAACTGCAAACTTCACAATGGAGGTGACAACAATGGAAAGGGCAAAACCTGCGGCAACGGGGATGACGATACTCTGCCTGGAAAAACCATGCAGCCACCAGAGTGCAAACAGGCAGGGAACGACGACCACCGAGTCGGCAGAATGGGCAACTATGGCCAAAATCTTACGGGCCCAGGAACTTTTGACTATCTCCTGCAGTCGGTGGCTCACGGTGTTGTCGAACCGTTTGAAGGATCGAAGATTCACGGGCTCGATTATAGTCGATACTCGAGCGTCTGGGCAACGAACTCGAGATAGATCCGCTGCCGGCCCGGAGACGTAACCCGAATCCCGAATTTACCCGGGATACACTCGTAGGGAATAGGATAACCGAAGACACCTAGTCCTTGAGGGACATGGGATTGCAGAGGTTATCGTCACAGTCGGCAACACGGCCGCAGTTGAAGCAGATATACTGCGGGTTTTGGGTCAGTTCCTTGATTTTGTCAAACTGGTCATTGCTGGCCAGAACACACAGATGTCCCCGATGATCGCCCTTACACTCGCCTTTTTTCATTTCGGGTCCTACTATTTCGTTTTCAGACGAGAATTTCAACCCCCGAAATCGCAAGAATCCCGGGAATCCCGGGACCGGACGAAACACGATGGAAATTCGCGGGCGTGGAACTAACGGGAATGTTACGGGCCGCCACCGCTCAATACCCCGCCCGCAAGATCAGCCCTTTGTACTCTTCGAGGAAGCCGGACTGTAAAAATACCCCCTTGTACGGACTTTTCCGGGCCGATGATCCATTGATCCGTTCCACTCGAACCGTCTTCCTGGGTGCGACGTCCCGGTTGAGGAGATCCGCATATACCCGCAGATACCCGGGTAGGTTGGAATCCTCAGGTGTGACCCGCAGATCTACCTCCGCCCCTCTCCTCTTGGATACCAGAACCAACCTGCTTCCATGATACACGAGGTGATTGGATGCCAGGCGTGCCGGAAGTCCCGCAACGGGAAGCCCCAGTCCGCAGGGAGATGCAGGATCTGCGGCGCAGATCCAGAAAATCTCCTCCTCGGGAAGCCCCGCCTGGAGAACTCGAAAACCCCGGTGGCTGATGAACTGCAGCCCGCTAATGCCTTCGAAGAAGTAGCCGCTGAGGATCTCCCCGGACAGCTCCATGATCCGCAGGGTGCGGAACAGCCGCGACCACTGCAGGGGCGGAAGCTCTCGGGCTGCAAGCTCCCGGAACAGAATCCCGTAACGCTGCAGCAGCTGGCGGACCCGTTCCCGAGCCAGCTCCTCCTCTTCCAGGGGGTCTGCCTCTGCTCCGCGATCGATCCCGTACCAGCTGCCCGAGAGAGGATGGGCCGCCCGCCACCTGTCATAGCTTCCTCTTCCAGGCCCGCGCCCTCCGGTTCCCGGTCTCTGCCGGCTTCCTCCGCTGCGATCCAGGGGGAATCGAAATCCTCCGGCAGCGGCCCTTCGCAGCACAGCGAAGGAATCCGAGGCCAGCTCTCCTTTCCACACCAGCTCCCAGATCTTTCGGGTGGTATCGGCCGGTGTCGATCCCCCATGATCCACCAGGTCCCAGAAAGAGTACTTGCCGCGGGAGGAGGGCAGCAGTCGCTTTAGCTCCTCGACTCCATCGGTACCTTCAGGCTCGAGATAAAGCGCTAGATCCGAGGCGAAGCAGAAGGCGACACGCTGCCTGCCACAGCCGAACCACTGCAGCTCGCTGCTGCGAAGCAGCTCATCCAGCCAGGAAGCGTAATAGGGTGCCAGCCGCGCAGGAAAGATCTCCTCCTCCCACAACCGAATGGATGCGGGGAAACCGAACAGACTCTCCAAGACCCGCTGCAGATCTTCCAAACTGCTGCCCTGCTGTTGCCGCTTTCTGCCGATCACTCCCTGCTGGACCGCTACAAACAGCGGTAGCCGATCCGGACTCAGCGCCGCGAAGGAGGGGCGCCCGGCTCTACGGTTCAGGCGCAGCAGGATCTCCAGGTTTTGCGCATCGCAGACCTGGGGGGAGTAAGCCTCCCGGGTCAACCGATCCATGACCACGGTCCCGTTTTCCGCCAGGGCGGCGAGCACGGCTTCTACTCTGGATGGCTTCAATCCGAAACAGCTCGTGATCCAAGCCGGAGGTAGGGGTCCGTAATAGCGCAGCCATTCGGCCACCAGATCGGAAAGGTGGGGCTCCGCTCCCTCCAGGCCCGGCTCAGCAGAAGCGGTGATATTCCGCAGCCGCTTCATAGAGCCCGGCGAGAAGCCCACTTCATCCACCTCCAGCAGGTCGATCAGCTCGTCGGGATTCCGGCCATATGCCAAGCCGAGGGAACGCAGGATTCTGGGCATCTGCTCGAGGGCGGACACCATCCAGGCCTCCGCCCCGGGGAGACGGAAGCGAACCAGCTTGTCTGCGATTTCTTCTATATGGAGGACTTGCGGATCATGATCGCGGCGCACCGCGTGGATCAGCTCGTGCCACTCGGCGTCCTCGACCAGCAGCCGCTCCTTGACCCAATCGAGAAGCTCGCCGGCCGTGGCCGGGGCATAACCGGGGGCGAGGCGCTGCAGCTTCGACTGCAGCTCCGCCGCCAACCCGGAGGCGATTCGCGGGCGCAGCTGCGAAGAGTAGAGAATCTCCCGGATCACCTCCTCCTGAACTGCAGAGCGGCCGCCGGCGGACGACCCGTCGCCGCGATACACGTGCTCATTTGTCTGGATCCAGCTTATGTTCTCCGCAAAGGGAGAGGGAGAGCTCGTCCGGATTTCGCTGCGGCGGATCTGGCCCTGCTGCAGTTCGGCCAGCAACATCTTGAGGGAGGGCAGGTCGAACTCGTCCTGAAGACAGCTTCTCCAGGTTTCCAGCAGGATGGGGAACTCGCCATAACCGGCCACCCCTTCCAGAAGCTTTTTCGCCCGCATGCGGGTCAGCCAGAGGGGAATCCGCCTGTCCAGATTCGAGCGGGGAAGCAGCAGGGCCCGTGCGGCGTTTTCCCGAAAACGGGCTCCGAAGAAGCCGCTTCCCTCCAGGCTGCTGCGCAACAGCGTTTCGACCTCTTTCGGTTGAACCAGGGAGAGAAGCTCATCCACGGAAAAGCCTTCAGGATCCGAGGGGATGATGAGAACACAGTCGTCGTCGGCCAGAATTTCGATGCTGCTTTCACGGTGCTCGTCTTGCCAGGCAGCCTCCAGGACGAGGGAGAAGGGGTAGTTGACCCGGCTGCCCCACAGTGTGTGGAGGATCACTCGGCTGAAGGACGCTTGGGCAAGAGGCCCTTCCACGTGCTCGATGAGCAGATGATGGCGATGGGGGAGCTCGCAGCCCGTAACGGCTCTCTGCTTTTTGAGGAAGGCAATCAGAGTTTCGGCTGAAGCTTCGTCGAAGAAGTACTCGGAAATGAGCGTATCCGCCATCCGTGCGGGCCGGTTCAGGTTGTCATCCCAGGCTTCCAGAAAAAGACCGACTCTTTCACTGAAGGGGAAATCCCGGCCCGCTTTTTCCGCCCGCCAGAAAGGGGTAATGTTGATCGGTCCGTTCCACGGAAGGACCTCAACGTTCTTCGAATCAATGCGGACGATCTTCCAGTTCTGCGTGCCCAGGTTGAAGGTATCCCCGATCTTTCGCTCCCAGACAAACTCTTCGTCCAGCTCTCCGATCTTGGCGGCGTTGTTCTGGATCCGCAGATCGTAGTAGCCGCGATCCGGTATGGTTCCCCCTGAGCGATAGATCAGCGGCAGCGCACCCCGCTGAGCTCGCAGGGTGTTCTCCAGCCTGTCCCAGGACAGGCGGGCTTTCAGTTCTCTCAGGTATTGATCGGCATAGCGGCCGGCCAGCATCTCGAGAACCAGGTCGTAGTGTTTCCGCGGCAGATTGCGGTAGGGACTGCTGGCTTTCAGAACTTCGTACAACTCGTCAGCCTGCCAGGTTTGCACGGCTGTCATGGAGAGGATGATCTGAGCCAACAGATCCAGGGGAGCCTCCACGGGATGGATCTCCTCGATATCCTGCTCTGCGATGCTCCGGGCCATCACGGCGGCGTTCAGCAGATCTCTGCCGTGAGTGCAGTACAACCGGCCCCGGCTCACCTCTCCTACCCCGTGACCGGCTCTGCCGATGCGCTGCAGGGTCGAAGAAACGGAAAAAGGAGTCTGCAGGAGCAGCACCTCATCGAGGGCTCCGATATCGATGCCCAGCTCGAGGGAGCTGGTGGCCACGATGGCGGAAAGCTCGCCTTCTTTCAGCTTCTGCTCCACTACGAGGCGGATCTCCTTGGAGAGCGATCCGTGATGGGCATAGGCTATCTGGGCATCTTCCTGCTCATTGATCAGACGGGCCAGTTTTTCCGCGTGCCTGCGGGTGTTGGTAAAAATGAGGGTCGAACGGTTCGCCCTGATTCGGCTCCCGATCTCCCGTACCAGATCGTTCCAAAATGCCTCTCTGGCGGAAACGGGCGGGAACGGCGTTGCCGCCTGCGGGGAGCTGTGCAGCCTCGCCTCCCTCTCTCTTCCGTTCCGGGCTCCTGCGCCCCTGTGCTCGATTTCACCGGCTGTCCGGACCCTCAGTTCAATCCGCTTGGCGGGGGGGTAAGGCCATCGGCTGGCCGCATCCCCGGTGGTGCGGCTTTCAGGCGACCTGAGAATCGTGACCTCCCGCTTGCGATAAATCGGGTCACCGCTCGGGCATACGCTCCCGTCGGCTGAGGTTCCCCGGTCTCGGACCAGCTGGTAACCCCCGACCCAATCGGCGATGCCTTCGGCCGGTTTGACGGTTGCGGACAAGGCCAGCCTCTGGAACTCTCCGGAGAGAAGCACCAGACGTTCCACCGCCGTGATCAGGTGGGTCCCCCGCTTATCTGCGGCAATGGCGTGGACTTCATCGAGGATCACGGTCCGCAGGGACCGCAGGTTCTCCCGGGCCCGGGGGGAGCTGAGCAGGAGATTCAGACTCTCCGGAGTGGTGATCAGGATCTCGGGAGGACGGCGGAGCATCTGTTGGCGTTCCCGGGGTGGGGTATCCCCGCTGCGGGTCAGGATCCGGATCTCCGGGCAGGGAATCGCCTCCGAGGCAAAACGTTCCCGGATCTCGCGGAAGGGATGCACCAGATTGCGGCGGATGTCGTTATTCAGTGCTTTCAGGGGCGAAACATACAGCACCCCGGTGCTCCGGGAAGGCCAGGCCTGGGTAAGCAGCTGATTGACCGCCCAGAGAAAGGCGCATAGGGTCTTGCCGCTTCCGGTAGGAGCGGTCAGGAGGACATGAGCGCCGGAGGCGATGCAAGGCCAGGAACGCTGCTGGATGTCGGTGGGGGCGGTGTAGGTCTGCCGGAACCAGCGCCGGATAACGGGATGAAAGAGGGCGAGAGCCGCTTCGGCGGATCGATCCTCCTTCATGGAAGACTATCCCAGGATACCAATCGGCTGCGCAGCTCGGGCTGACATTTCGGGCAGAAGAAGGAATCGAAACCCAGAACCCCTGTCCGCCGGATCGTGGTGCCGCAAGCCGGACACGGCTCACCCCGGCGATTCCTCACCTTGAGATGATCCCGCATTTTCACATCGATGCCTCTGTCCGCTGCTTCGACTTCCTCTATTCCCCAGCGCAAGACCGAAACCACGCTCCGGTACAGCCGGTCGACCTGCTGAAGCTCGAGCTGGTCGCAGCGGGTCTTCGGGTGGACACCGGCCGCAAAAAGGATTTCATCGGCGTAGGCATTGCCGACAGCGCTCAAGGCGCTCTGGTCCATCAGAAAGACCCGTATCTGGTGGCGACGGCCCCCTATCCGCTCTCTGAACAGCTGCAGCGTGAACTCGGCCGAAAGCAGATCGACGCCCTGGGCATCGTAGCCCGGGATACCCGCGGTTGCTCCCTCCTCGACCACGTAGATCTTGCCCATCCGCCGGGAGTCGAAGTAGTGCAGGTGTCGGCCGCTGTCCAGCTCCACAGAGAAGCAGTGCTCCCGGTTTCTTCGCTTCATCGATTGGTTCTCGCCGGTGTGCTTCGCATCAAGGCGGAAAAACCCGGCCAGCATGAAGTGAACGATCATTTCCAGCGATGAAAGCGCGAATACGAGAAAGGGCCCATGCCGACACAGATCCTTGATCTTCTGTCCCCGCAGCACATCGGAAAAACTCCCGGGTACGCCCATCCGCAGGACGATCGGTTCCCAGACAGCCACCTCCCGGATATCTCTGTGCACAACCAGGGGTCGGAGTTTCTTCTCGATGTATACCAGATCGGGCAGTTCGGGCATAATACCGGCTATATATTATATTGCTTCCTTTATTATTGGGTAGCCTGGTATGAAGCCGCTCATCAAACTGTTTCTCCTGTTCTCCGCTGCGCTTTGCTGGGTGCCAGCCGATGCTGAAAACACCCTCACGATCTACTACACGTCATCGTTGAACGGAAATCTTGACGGCTGTACCTGCGATATGAATCCCGTGGCTGGACTCGTAAAACGGGCCGCTTTTTTGCGAGCCCTCGAACATTCGGGGCCTACTTTGATCCTCGATGCCGGGGATATCTACGACGAATACCCCGATCCCGATCTCGATCGACACATCCTCGAGGTATACGAGGAACTGAACTATGATGCGATTGCCGTTGGTGATCAGGAGATCCCCAGTGTTGCTGCTAATACTTTAGAGTACAAGACTAACAGTCCCCTGATTTGCCACAATCTCCTGATACAAAACAGTCCGCCGGAGGATGCCCCGTCGGAGGAAAAAGCACGGGAGAGTCTGGTGTTCACACCCGGGCCCGTTGTCGTTGAAAGCAAGGGATTGCGCATCGGAATCCTCTCTCTGATCGATCCGGCAACCGTTCCTCTCCCATCGGACAAGGGGATTCGGATTGCCGATCCGATCCCCGTGGCTGAAATGATGCTGAAGCGCTACGGTCAGATGGGCCTGGATGCGACGGTTCTGCTCTATCACGGGCCGTTTCGAAGTGCGGAGCAGCTTGTGAATGCCTGTCCCGGGATCGACGTAGCAATCTTCGCCCACGAACAGCGGCTGGTCGCCCCACGGAAGATCGGTTCGGCTCTCCTTGCCTCCCCGGGGGAGGAGGGTAATCAACTGGGTATTCTCACCCTGCATCTCAGTCACAGGGGAATCGAAAATTTCGAGAGCAATTTCCGTTTTTTCTCATACGAGGAGGACCCTGACGACCCGGCGGTAAGGAGCAGAATCGATACGTACCGGCAGAAGCTTCGATCCCTCCTTTATTGAGAATATTCTCATTTAATCGTACAATCGCATTTTTCTTGTTGATTTGTCGAAAGTTTCAATTTAAAATGAACTACGGAAATTGGTTTTCGACTTGAAAACCATGTCTTTAAATCCTATAGCTGAACCGACTGTTTTCAAGCGTTCCAATCATTCCAAATATCCAACTCTAAGGAGGTTTGTTATGTCGATGGAAAAACGACTCGCAACCATCGTGCTCGTCCTGCTCTTCGTCTTCGCCGGAATCGGCCTGTGGGCCGGCGGCGGAGGGGAAGGAGCCGCAGCTGCCAAGGTGATCAAGGTCGGCTATACGGCCCCGTTCACCGGATCGGCAGCCGAGTTCGGTACCAACGGCTGGAGAGGGGTGCAGCTTGCCCTGGAGGACATCAACAAGACCGGTGTCAAGGTCGGCGGAGAGACCTACAAGATCGATGTGGTCCGCTACGACAGCCGCTGCGAACCCACCGAGGCGGTGGCCAACATCCGCAAGATGGCCATGGAGGACAAGGTAGTGGCCTTTATCGGAGATCACTGCAGTTCCTGCTGCATGGCTATCGCGCCCCTGGCCGATGAATTCAAGATTCCCGGCATCACCATCGAATGCGCAGCCAACGCCGTGACCAGCCCGGGACACGACTACTTCTTCCGCATGCGCCCCAGCATGGGTCTGATGGCCCCGCTGCTGACCCCGAAGATCATCAAGCTCTACAATCCAAAGACCATGGGATTCCTGGCGGTAAACGACGACTACGGACGATCCTTCTCCCAAATGTTCAAGGACGAGATGGGTGGCAAGGGGATTAAAACCGTGTCCGAGCAGTACTTCGAGAGGGGCACCACGGACTACATGTCCCTGCTGGGAAAGGTCCGCAATGCCAAGCCGGACGTCGTATTCTACGTAGGGACCGCCGCCGAAGGGGCGATGATCCTGCGCCAGGCCAAGGAGCTGGGAATCACCCCGGGGATCAAGTTCGTCGGCTCCGAAGAGATGAGTGAAAAGGAAATCCTCGAGCTGGCCGGTGAGGAAGCGGTTGACGGCACCTACTCCGTTGCTCTGTGGGGCAGCGTACCCGCGGATTTCGAACAGCGGGTCAAGGACAAGTTCAACGCGCCGATGCACTACGCCATCCTCTTCGGCTACGACGCCATCACCGTGGTGGCCAAGGCCATCGAGCGGGCCAACTCGCTCGACCCGGTTAAGATTCGGGATGCGATCGCCAAGACCGACTGGGAAGGCCTGGAAGGCCACATCAAGTTCGAGAATTTCGGAGAGTACAAGAACCAGGGACGCTACGAACCGGCCTTCATCAAATGGGAGGGAAGCGACCGCGTCGCCCAGTAATAGGAACCGACCCGACTGAAGTAACTATTGGTAAAGTATTCAGGGGGGCGACCCCCTGAATACTCTTTTCTTATACGTGAAAGAGAGGAACCAAACATGTTTCTGCAGCAACTCATCAACGGCATCATCATCGGGGCATCCTACGCCCTGATTGCCCTGGGGCTGAATCTTATCTGGAGCATCACCGATATCCCCGACTTTTCCCAGGGTGGGATTTACGTCATCACTGCCTACGTTGCCTACTTTGCCGTCAAATTGGCGGGTTTCCCCTTTGTCCTGTCCCTGCTTCTGGCAATGGTGGTTGGAGCAGCTATGGCCTTCTGCATAGAGCGCTTTCTATACCGAAGGTTTACGGGGCACGGCAGGATACAGCTTCTATGCGCAATCGCACTGTTCTTCCTGCTGTCCAACCTGGCGATCCTGTTCTGGACCGCGAAAACCAAGATCTTTCCGTCGTACTTGCCTGGAGGCCTCACCCTGTTCGGGCTGATGGTCAGCTATCAACGGATCGTGGTCCTTGTTGTAGCCCTGGCGCTGTTCGTCGCCGTATACCTGTTCATCATGAGGACGAAAATCGGAAAGGCGATCCGGGCAGCCAGCCAGGACCGGGAAGCGGCTGAAGTGGTGGGCATCAACATCAGCACCGTCAACTCCGCCGTATTCATGATCGGCGGAGCCCTGTCCGCAACCGCCGCAATCCTCATCTCTCCGCTCTACTCCGTGTTCCCGACCATGGGCGACCTGCCGCTGCTAAAATCTCTGGTCGTGGTCATCCTGGGAGGTTTCGGGAGCGTGGCAGGGGTCCTGATCGGCGGATTAGGACTGGGCATCGTCGAAAGCCTGGGCGGTGTCTACATCTCCGCAGCCTACCAGCACGGTTTCACCTTCTTCGTGCTGATCCTGGTGCTGCTGTTCTTCCCCAAAGGCCTTTTTGGGAGGGTATGAGCCATGACAGATACAGTACTTACGAAGAAACAGAGACAAAAACGAACCCGGACCCGCAACCTGATTATCATCGCAGTTGTGCTCGCTCTGCTCGCTATTCTGCCACAGGTTACCTCAGATTACATCACGTACGTTGCGGTGCTGGCCATCATTTACGCCATCCTTACGGGAAGCTACGACTTGACCACCGGCTACACCGGCCCCCTGACCTTCTGCCACGGGGCTTTCTACGGAATCGGCGCCTATGCCTCGGCCCTACTCACCCTGAAAGCGGGTTTTCCCTTCTGGGTGGCCTTTCCCTTGAGCGGGATCATGGTATTCATCTTCGCCGCCATCATCGGTTATCCGGGCTTGAGGCTCCAGGG
>Ga0315545_1002451_pt1 | contig 16732 bp, 15 predicted proteins | sample SalMarSW160210MG_FD_203096 | JGI IMG/M metagenome (GOLD analysis project Ga0315545, IMG submission 203096) | Salt marsh sediment microbial communities from the Plum Island Ecosystem LTER, Massachusetts, United States - Salt Marsh Sediment SW1602-10 ...
AGCTTTATCTTCTTTTTTCCTGTTTTTTATCTTTTAAAGAATAGAAGTCGTTTTAAAGAAAGGTTAGGCCTGAATCTTTCAGATCTTGATCAATCAGGAGCTGGCAGGTTATGGGTTCATGCACTTTCAGTAGGTGAAGTCTTATCAGCAATTCCTTTGCTTGAGGCATTGAAATATAAACATCCATCAAGAGAGATTGTCCTTTCTGTAAAAACGGCTACTGGTTTAGACGTAGCAAGAAAAAAACTTAAAGATACCGTTCACTATGTATTACCAATGCCTCTTGATTTCTGGTGGTCAGCAAGGAGGATGATAAAAAATATTAATCCAATCATTTTTATTTTGGTTGAGACAGACATCTGGCCGGGCTTAATCTCATTGTTAAAGAAGAGGGGGGTAAAAACTATCTTAGTGAATGGCAGACTTTCTCCACATACTGCAAAATCTTACAGGAGGTGGAGATTTTTAATCAAGAGAGTGCTGCAGATGTTTGAATTATTTCTGATGCAAACAGAACTCGATAAACGTCGAATTATTAAAGGAGGCCTTTGTCCAGATAAGGTCAAGGTTACTGGAAACATTAAATTTGATAAGTCATGGAGACCTCTTAACAATAAAGAGCGAGACAGATGGCTTGACCTCCTAAACCTTAAAAACATGCTCATATGGGTGGCAGGGAGCACTCATCATCCTGAAGAAAAAATCATATTTAATGTATTTAGTCAACTTCGTAAATCCTTCCCTGACCTTTCCCTTATAATCGGTCCACGGGAAGCTCACAGGTTTGATGAGGTGTACAATCTTGCCAAAGATTGTGGATTAAAGGTCATAAGAAAAACGCAATTGTCTGTAGACCAGACTGCCACTACTCCGTACGCCTCATCCCGCGGAGCAGGTCGGGCAAGGAGGCACGAGCGGGAAGGAAACCAGAAATACAATGTTTTCATTCTTAATACACTCGGTGAATTAGGCCAAGTTTATGGCTTAGCTGATATTGCCTTTGTAGGTGGAAGTCTTGCTCCTAAAGGTGGCCATAACCTTTTAGAACCAGCATTTTTTGGTATACCTGTCCTTTTTGGTCCTTACGCATATAATTTTACGACTATGTCAGAATTAATGATCAAATACAGGGGCGGCAAAATGGTTGCTGATGAATCAGAATTGCTCAACGTTATGTTAGAGCTATTAGCTCAAAAAAGTAAAAGAAACGAGATGGGAAAAAGGGCTAAGGAATTTGTGGAGCAAAATCAGGGAGCTCTTGCGAGGGTAATGGGAATCCTTGAACCTTATATTGAAATGTCCAAGGTGCCTGCAGTAAATAATGCAACAAAACTAAAAAATACAACAAACCATAAAAGTCCAATAAACACAAGAAACTATGAAAGCGGTTAATTGGTCAGCTGTACACACAACAAAAGAAAAGAATCTTTTTACATTTTTTCTGAGAGGCCTTTCATTTTTGTATAGCCTTGCTATTCAATTTAGGCTTGTTGCGTATAAGACTGGTTTTTTAAGGGCCAAACACCTTCCCGCTCATGTAATTAGTATTGGAAATATAACCACAGGTGGTACAGGAAAGACACCATTTGTTGCCATGCTCGCCAAGTGGGCAGAAACACATGGATTTAAGGTAGCTATTCTCTCAAGAGGTTATAAAGGAAAGAGAAGCACTGATTCACTTGTTGTATCTGATGGAAAAACGGTTTTGGCATCTGTCGATGATGCAGGAGATGAACCAGTTATGTTAGCTACAACATTATCTTCTGTGCCTGTATTAATATCCAAAAAAAGATATAAAATTGGATTTCTCGCCTTAAAACTTTTTAATTCGGAGTTACTGTTATTAGATGATGGATATCAGCACATATCATTGCATAGAGATGTGAATATTCTTCTCGTAGATGCTAAAAGACGATTTGGAAACAGATCGCTGCTACCCCTGGGCCCTTTGAGGGAGCCGATTGAGCAGATAAAAAGAGCGGATATTATTGTTATCACCAAATGCACAAATACGCATTCTGGAGGTAAGCTCGTCGATTATTTTCAAAAAAATTTCCCTGCAAAATCGATCTTTCGATCTAAGTATTTTCCTAACCAACTCATATTTCCCCTTGCTGATACTACACATCCGCCGGATATTTTGAAAGGGAAAAATGTTGTGGTTTTTGCAGGGATAGCACATCCAGATGATTTTTTAGAGACGGTAAAAAGTTGTGGGGCCAATATCGTGCACTTTAAAGCTTTTTCTGACCACCACTTTTTTAGCAAGCATGAGATCGAAGAGCTTGTATCGTGGAAAAAACAATCAAATGTAGATTTTTTATTGACCACAGAGAAAGATTGGATAAGGATTGACGGTAAAATTGATCCTGATTTGGACATTGCTATATTAACTATAAAGATAGGTCTTCTTTCTGGTGCGAATACCTTTTTTGAGAGCATAAAGCAGGGAATTATTCAATCAAATGTGGAAAAAAATGAGAGTCAGATCCAGGCATAAAATCTCAAATCAGGAGGTTAGAAAAATACTGATTAGATCTGCTAATTGGATAGGGGATACAGTAATGATGATTCCCTCACTAATGGCACTTAAAAAGACTTTCCCGCATGCTCAGATAACAGTCTTGGCTAAACCTTGGGTTATTCCACTTTTAGAGAATCATCCTTCAGTGGACAAAACAATGATCTTCGCCAAAGGTGACAGTGTTTTTACCTCATTAAAAGAATTAGTAAGGGTTATATCGTGGCTGAGGGCTGAGAGATTCGATCTGGCTGTTCTCTTTCAAAATGCCTTTGAGGCCGCATTTCTTGCCTATACAGGAAAGGTTAAATATAGGGTTGGTTACACTACAGATGGAAGAGGATTTTTATTGACCCATAAAGTGAAAAGGGATCAACATATTCTTTTAGTTCATCAAGTTGAATATTTTCTCAGTCTCATTGAGGCTATGGATTGGCATGTTGAAGAAAGAGAACCTATGTTATATGTTAACGACGAGGATAGCAGATCAGGCTCTTTAAGGTTATCTTCTATGGGCATAGAAGATACTTCTTTTATTTTTGGAATTAATCCAGGTGCTGAGTATGGGTCGGCTAAGAGATGGCCAGAAGAGAGATTTGCTGTTATTGGTGAGTGGGCTGCCAAAAGATGGAATGCCAAGGTAGTAATATTCGGCTCTTTTTCCGAGACAGAAATAGCTGCTAAGGTAGCAAATTTAATGCATACCGCCAATCCTGTCAATCTCTGTGGACACACGACATTAGGTCAAGCAATGGCATTAATCAAGAGATGTAATTTTTTTTTAACAAATGATTCCGGGCTTATGCATATTGCTGCTGCTTTTAATATTCCCTTGGTGGCTATTTTTGGCCCTACTGATCATGTTGTAACCAGTCCGGTTAGTAATAATGCAAGAATAATTAGGCATAGTATACATTGTAGCCCCTGTTTAAAAGAGGTGTGTCCTTCGGATCATAGGTGTATGTTATCCATTGAGCCAGGAGAGGTTTGGGAACAAATGGAAGGCTTAAAAAAAGAATTAAAAATTTAAAAATCTAAAATTGAATGATGAGAACGGCAGTATTTATAGATAGAGATGGCACTATTAACGAACAACGTGGTTATATAAATCATATAAGCCGATTTGCGCTCTTGCCTGGTGTGGGAGAGGCCATATCCCTTTTAAACAAGAATAATCACATCGTTGTGGTAACTTCTAACCAATCAGGTGTAGCGAGAGGTTACTTTCCCGTACAATTGGTAAAAGAGATCCACGAGTTAATGGAGTTGAAATTGACAAAAGATAACGCACATGTGGATGGGATTTACTTCTGCCCACACCATCCAGATGGAGTTGTGCCTGAATATAGCAGGGAGTGTAGTTGTAGAAAGCCGGATGTAGGTCTTATAAAACAAGCTGAAGTTGAATTAGATATTGATATGGAAACATCATACGTAATCGGGGATCGTTTACTTGATATAGAATTTGCACATAATGCAAATCTACCCGGTATCTTGGTATTAACCGGTTATGGCAAGGGAGAATTAAAATATAGTATGCCTCATAAAAGTATAACACCTGCTTATGTGGCAGAAGATCTATTACGTGCAGTACAATGGATTTTGAAACAGGAAAAAACTTGATAGTATAAAAACTTTCTTTTTTGCCGTAGACACACGCAGATTATTAAGATTTTAAAATATAATGTAAAATATTTGTTATCCGCAAAAATCTGCGGCCTAATTAAATGAATAACAATCCAAATATCTTAGTAATTAAATTGAGCGCAATCGGTGATGTTGTTCATAGCTTGCCTTTCCTGGAAGTTTTAAAAGATAGATTCCCTTTATCTAAGATTGACTGGGTGGTTGAGGAAGATGCATCTGGCATAATAAAGGATCATCCTGATATAGATCAGTTGATAGTTTTTCCTCGAAAGGGCTGGATAAAGAGAATTATTAAGAAGGGCGAATATCGCAGCGTTGGAAAAGAGGTGGCCATCTTTCTTAAAGAGCTTAAGAAAAAAAAATATGATATCGTCGTTGATCTGCAAGGACTTTTTAAAAGTGGCATATTAACCTTCATTGCCAGAGGAAGAAGAAAAATTGCGCTTAATGGAGGAAGAGAGGCTAGTTCTATTTTTGTTAATGAACGAGTGGCCATTCCTGATCCAAATATACATGCCCTTGAGAGATATTTATATATCGCCAGATACTTGGGAGTAACTGAGCTTGACTGGAATGGCCAAATTCCCGCTGATGCTGCAGATAAAAGATATGTTAATCATCTCTTACAAGAGATTGGTAATGACAGAACCTTGGTAGCAGTTAATCCGATGGCCAAATGGGAAACTAAACTCTGGGGCTTGGATCTATTTGCTTGCCTGGCAGATAGGATAAAAGAAGAATTGGGAGCAGTGGTTATTTTCACTGGAAGTGAAAGTGACACAAAAGCAATAAAAACTATTCTATCAAGGATGAATACAAAAGCTCTAAATTTAGCTGGAAAGAGTAGTTTAAAAGAATTGGCATGCCTTTATCAAAAATGTTCCGTTGTAATATCTACTGATACTGGCCCAATGCATGTAGCAGCAGCTATGAACTCTCCTGTAGTGATAGCCCTTTTTGGTCCTACCTCTCCTTTTAAAACTGGGCCCTATGGATCAAAACACAGAGTTATTAGGGCTGGCCTTGAGTGTAGTCCATGTTTTAAAAAGAAATGTGATGATATGTCATGCATGAAGGAGATTACAGTGGATATTGTCTTTGAGGCCGTCAAAGAAGTTATAAGTGCCTAAAGTGAGCTAAAGTGCCTAAAGTTAAAAAGATATGATGAATAATAAAGAATTCTCCAAAGAACTTGAAAAGAGAACAAAGGAGTTTGCTGTAAAGATTATTAATTTGTCTTCGAAACTGCCGAATACTGCCGAAGGAATTGTAATTCGCAACCAAATCACTAAATCCGGCACTTCAACTGGCGCTAATTATCGGGAGGCAAATCATGCTAGGAGCAAGCCCGATTTGAAGAATAATATCAAAATATGTGAGAGTGAAGCCAGTGAAACCCAATATTGGCTTGAAGTAATTGTAGAAGCAAAAATGATGTCATGGGAGCAAGTAAAAACAGACTATGAAGAATGCAGTGAGCTACTTGCTATTTTTACCTCTATTTCTACTAAACTTTAGCTCACTTTAAACTTTAGGCACTTTAGTTCACCTCAAACTTTAGGAGGATATAGATATGGCTATCAGCAAAGAACTGCTAGACATTTTAGTGTGCCCACAGTGTAAAGGTGAGATTTACTTAAATACAGCAGGAGATGGGCTTATATGTGAAAAATGCAAGCTCTTATATGAAATTAAGGATGATATACCGATTATGCTTATAGATGAGGCAAAGCCACTATCAGATTAAAGAATTCTTTACCCTGATTTACATATATGACTCAACAATCAATGAATCCCTTTCTTCCAGATAGTAAATACGAGCCAAGTAACGGTACAATTCCGATACTGCCCGTATTAATAATCTTCTTAGGGTTTAGTATCAGGTTTTTCTCTTTTCACTATACACATATTATCAACCCGGACGGAACCTTATATATCCAACAAGCAAAGGCGATTTATTATGGCCTCAATAGCATGGTAACTGCATGCTATCCCTATCTGTCTGTATACCCAATTTTTGTTGTAGGTAGCTTTAAAATTTTTGGTGATTGGATTATAGCTGCCAAGACGGTGTCTCTTTTTTTTGGCACATTAAGTCTGATTCCGCTTTATCTTCTTATAAGGCGCTTTTGCAGTGAAATACTTTCATGTTTGTGTTTACTGATTTTTGCCTTTAATCCCACTCTTGTTGCAGTAAGTGCAGACACCCTGAGAGATCCCATTTACTGGTTCTTTTCACTTCTTGGGTTATATTTTTTTGTTCTACATACGGAAAAAAACCACAAGAATTACCTGCTGATCTTTAGTAGCGTTGCCTTTATCTTGGGTATTTGGGCGAGGATTGAAGCAATTGTCTTTATGGTTGGTTCATCTTTCTTCCTGCTAATTACAGATCAGAGAAAAAAATTAAAAAGCCTTTTCTTCTTTCTTATATTCCCTGTGATCATCTTTCTGATTGGAATAGCCCTTTTTTTTATGCTAAACGAAAGATCCCTTGACCTCTTTGCTATTCAAAAGATACCTGAAAGGCTCCTTGGGGCGATCGAAAACTATCAGACATTGCGGGAATATTTGAGCAAGCTCATTGAGCAAAGGAGCATGGACATTAGCCCCTATTTTTTTCCGAAGGTGAGAAACCTACTATGGTTGATTGCCTTAGGAGCGATAGTTGCGCAGATAGTGAGAGCAATCTTTTTGCCTTTTTTTGTCATTTTCGCTGCTGGCTTCATCGGGCTAAAAAAAAGAATCAATCAGGATCATCGGTTGATTTATCTCGCTGTTTTATGCGTTTTTGCTCTGCTAACCTTCATTTTCCAGATTCTTGATACTTGGGCGATGGTGAACAGGTTTATAGTCCTCTTTTTGTTTCCCTCTGTTGTGCTAATTGGTTTCGGTTTGGAGAATATCATCCGTTATCTCAGAGCTAAATTTAAATGGAAGGACTCAGCGGTTGTTATTTTGCTATGTATGTTGATCCTATCGATAGGATTATCCAAAAATTTAAAACACAGACAGAAAGATAAGATTGTATTCAAAGAGGTTGGAGAATTTATCTCCAGTAGGGAGAGTAATGGATTCGAGATCTTGGTGGCAGGATCTTTCAGACGTCTGCGTTTAGTCCACTTCTATGCCAATCTAAAATACCAGAAGGCTCCTTGCTTTAATAGTGATTTGATATTAAAATCCCATGACATTAATTCCCTCAGAATCCTGCAACAAAAAGGCCTTCATTATTTTATCTGGGACGAGAAAAACTGGTCGGAAAATGATTTGGACCTTATACGAAGCAGATATAGCAAGACCCTTGCTGAGGTGCGGTCATGGAATAGTCCTCGTTTAGGCAAAGTAGTGCTTTTTGAGGTCAAAGAATGAAGATAGGGCTTGTATCTAAGCAATACACACTCAAAAAAGGAGGGCTTGAAAAGTATACTATTTTTTTAAGCAGAGAACTTGTTCATGCTGGTCATGAAGTCCACGTTTTTACCAATAACTGGCAGGCAAATGCCGATATTACTATACATCAAGTACCTATGATCCCTTTCTCATTACCCTTAAAGAATCTTTCCTTTGCCTATTTTTCAAAACAACTTTTAAAGAAAACTGAGCTTGACATTGTCCACAGCATGGAACGAATTCTTTACCAAGATATTTATCGAGCTTCAGATGGTATCATTCCTGTTCACCTTGAGCAACGCTATTCTAACCCTACCATCAGGTGGTTTAAATCCATTGGTCCACGACGTCTTGCGCTTACCTATTTGGAAAAGAAAATTTTTCTTGACAAGGGATGTAAAATCGTTATGGCTAATTCCCATCTAGTGAAAAGGCATATTATTCAATACTATCACGTACATCCAAAAAGGATAAAGGTTATTTATAATGCGATAAATACAAGCATATTTCGTCCTGATATCAGAAAAGAATATCGAAATAGAATTAGAAAAATGCATGGAATCGACGAAAAAGAAATACTTCTCCTTTTTATATCCAATGATCACAAACGGAAAGGACTTATGAACCTTTTAAAGGCTATCCATCAATTAGAAAAAAGGGATATCAAGGTGATGGTCTTAGGAAAAGATACAGAGAAACCCTATACCCAATGGGCTGAGAAGAATTTGTTAGGGGGAAAAATTCTTTTTTTAGGGCAAAAAGAAGACGTGCAAAGATACTATGCAGCTGCTGATATTTTTGTCTTGCCAACGCGTTATGATGCCTTTGCCAATGTATGTTTAGAAGCCATGGCCTGCGGGTTGCCTGTGATAACCACCAGAAACAATGGTGCCTCTGAACTGATCCAGGATGGAGAACATGGTTTTGTCCTAAAAGGCCAGGAACCAGATGAATTAGCGAGAAGGATAGAGGCCCTTAGATTCCCAAAGGCGAGGACCTGCATGGGAGAGAAGGCAGCCAAGAAAGCAAAAGACTTCAGCATGGAGAAACATATTTCAGAGGTGCTTAATCTCTATGACCAGGTAAGGGGTCAGGGTTATGCATAAATTGAAAAAATTTTCTTCACCGGTCCATAGAGTGGAAAGGGAGCAGATGATTCTCAACCGGGACTACCAGGACCTCATAAAATATCTTGGTTTCAATTGTTTCGAATCAATATGGCTTTACCGGAGCGGCGAGGCCATCAAGAATATCAAGGCAAGGTCTGTGATTTGTATTAGAATTCTAATCCATGGAAAAGAGAAATATTTTTACTTAAAACGGCACAATACTGAATACATTGGTCTACGAAGATTGTTTATGCAATTATTTCCAAAATGGGTCTTATCCCAGGGTCGAAAAGAATTTGAAAATATATGTGATTTTCGTAAATGTGACCTTCCAACGGTTGTACCGTTAGCCGCAGGAGAAAGATTCGTTCGCTTTTTTTGGGCGGAGTCTTTCCTAATTACAGAAGACTTTGCCCCTTTTATTTCCCTTGAATATCTGCTTAGAGACCACCCCGAATTTCTTATGGGCCCGGAAGGTGAGTTCCGGAAAAGGACCCTGTTAAAAGAGATTGCTCTCTTCGCTCGAAGAATGCACCAGAGCGGGTTCAATCACCGTGATTTTAATGCGACCCATATTCTCCTTCACTATGGCAACCAATCGAATGTCCCTCAAATTGCCCTTTTTGACTTACAACGGGTTGACAAAGGAAAGTTTCTCAGGTTTCGCTGGATAATTAAGACTTTGGCTGAAATAATTTATTCCCTATCTAACGAGATATTTAATAAAGAGGACCAAATTTACCTTTTTAAATCCTACAAAAGGAAAAAAAAGCTTGGAATTTGGGATCACTTTCAATTTTTTTGGATAAAGAGAAAAACGGCCCGAATCAAGAGACATACAGACAAAATGATGGCCAGAAGAAAGGCGAGAAGGAAAATGGGACTTATGGAGAGGTAGTTAATATTTAAGGGCACAGAGTTACACTGGGAACAAGGGGCCTATAATAAAAGGGCAAAGTGCTATCTAATGGAGAATGAAATATTAAGTTATAAATTGGAATATATTCCCTGTTATCTATGTGGTTCAAAAGATTATGAAGTGTGGACTATTGCCAAAGATTTATTGCATATGACACCAGGAGAGTTCCACATTGTTCGATGTAATAAGTGTGGTCTTGTTTATTTGAACCCTCGCCCAACCTTGGAGACTATCCCTTCGCTTTACCAGAAAGATTATGGGCCCTATCAAACCTTTAGAAAGCACAAAAATGAAAGGCTGGGGTATATCCATCATCTTATTCTTTCAAATTTTTACAATTACCCTGGAAAGCGGTCCACCCTTCAGAGGCTCGTACTGTTGCCTTTTTACCTCAGAAATAAGTGGTACAGCAAAAAAGTTAGAATAATCCCATTTACAGGAGAGGGTAGACTTCTTGATGTAGGGTGTGGCAATGGAGCTTTTTTATATTTTATGAGACAATTGGGCTGGGATGTCTGGGGCGTTGAACCAAATGAAAAGGCTGTTCAGTATGTACATGAGGAGTTAGGGTTAAAAAATGTAAAAGGAAGCCTTCTGTTGGAACAGGGCTATGAAGATCAACAGTTTGATGTAGTAACCCTTTGGCACTCTCTTGAACATATGCCGAACCCGAGAGAGGTACTTGAGGAGATACATCGTATTTTAAAACCAAATGGACTTTTGCTTATCGCTGTACCCAATATCAAAAGCTACGCAGCGCAACGTTTCAAAGATTTATGGTACGCCCTGGATGCTCCTCGACATCTGATCCATTTTTCACCGGATACCTTGAGTTATCTTTTGAAAGTAACTGGTTTCACGGTAAAAGAAATTCGTCAGGAGAGGAGGTTGTCGAGCCTTCAAACTAGTCTTAAGAGAGAGGATAAGGTTATAGGTAGATTGATAGCTAATCACAGATATATCCTTCGTCTTTGGAATCTACTCATTCAAATAAGGAAACAAAGCGATGTAATGGTAGTGTTGGCTTCTCCATGCAACTGAACTGAAGGGCCATAATTATGAGAATAGCCTTTTTAATAACTCGTTTTGAGAAACCGAGCGCCCGTTACCGGGTAATAGAATATCTTCCCTATTTTGAGAAGGCAGGCTGGGAGGTCAGTGTTTTTGCTTTTGGAAGGAGACGTGTGGATCGTATCAAAATCTTTTGGCATCTTTCTAATTTTGATGTGGTTTTATTGCAAAAGAGATTATTTGGGCTGCTTGATTGGAGCCTTCTTAGATGGAAATCAAGATTTCTTGCCTTTGATTTTGATGATGCTATTATGTTTCACGATTCCTCACGAAAAAAAAATATATTTTCCCTTAAAGGGAAGATACGTTTTGGCCGAACAATAAGCAATTCTGATATTGTATTTGCAGGAAATCCCTATCTGTGTGATTTGGCTAAAAAGCACAACCAAAATGTCTTGATTTTGCCTACAGCTATTGATATGGAGCTCCATACCCCTAAAAAACAACAAAACACCTTTCCTGTTACGCTTGGTTGGATTGGTAGCAGTCCCACATTATTTCATATGGAAAAAATGATCCCAGTTTGGAACGCTGTACATAAAAAATATCCTCAGACCCAGCTTAAAATTGTTTCAGATCACTTTTTTGACTGTGGTATCATGCCGGTAATAAAGAAGCCGTGGACATTTGAAGAGGTAGTGGATGATCTGCAAAGCTTCGATATTGGTATTATGCCTCTCCCAGATGATGACTGGACAAAAGGAAAATGCGGGTTTAAATTACTTCAGTATATGGCTGTTGGTCTCCCCGTTGTCTGCTCGCCCGTAGGAGTTAACCGAGAAATTGTTATAGATGGAGAAAATGGCTTTTGGGCTCATAATGTAGATGAGTGGTTAGATAGATTAGGTGTACTGATAGAGTCTCCTGAACTACGAACGAGGATGGGAGAGATAGGGAGGAAAATTGTACTTAAAAAATATGCCTTAAAGGACCATGCTGCTTATCTGATGAGTGTGCTTGACAAGATGGTGACTGAATCCACAAATCGTTCGATTTTGATTCAGAATAAAAATATCAGGGACTAAAAAAAATTTTTATGTATAATAAAATAAAAAATATTCTTGTAATCAAGTTACGATACCTTGGTGATGTGGTAGTCACTACTCCTGTTTTTAAAGAGTTACGATACCACTATCCAAAGGCCTTTATCGCTGCACTTGTAAATAAAGGCACCGAGGCGATGCTTACCCAGAACCCGGACATTGACAAGCTTTTAGTGTTAGAGAGATATAAAAATCCGGTTCTTAATTTTATAAAGCAGATTGGGCTCATAAATATACTAAGAGAATTGCATTTTGATCTTGTCTTAGAGCTTACTGCGAATGATCGCGGAGCGTTTCTTGGCTTTATGAGCGGCGCGAAGAGAAGAGTAGGCTTTAAGCCAGCAAAAATGAAAAAACTCGATCGACATCTATTATTTACAGATTTGATAACACCAAATGAAAAGGAGCATATCATAGAGCATCATTTGAGGATGATTAAGTATCTTGGATACGTCCCCCTCAGAAAAGATCTCGCCCTTTACTGGAGTAAAGAAGACGAAACTGACTGCCAGCAGGTTTTAAGGAAAAAAGGTCTTTCTCTCAATGACCACTTTGTTGTCTTGCATCCGATCTTGCAAGCAAAATACAGGGCGTGGCGGATTGAGGGTTATGCGGCAATATGTGATTATTTGCAAAAAAAATGGAATGTTCGAACAATTTTAATCTGTGGTAACTATGCAGATGAAATTGGTTTTGTCAACAAGATTGTGATGAAGTCCGAAAGTCCACCTGTTCACTTAGGAGGGCAATTATCCTTGAAACAACTTCTCGCCCTTCTTTCTCATGCTATGCTCTTTATTGGTATTGACTCCGGACCGATGCATATGGCAGCAGCAGTTAAGACACCTGTGGTGGCAATTTTTGGACCTCAAGACCGATTTCGATGGGGGCCATGGGGTGAAGGGCATACTGTTATTCAAAAGTCATGGGACTGTGTGCCCTGTTACAACAAGAACAAAGGATGTAACGGAAAAGGCGGGAGTAAATGTTTGGACGCAATCTCAGTTGAAGAAGTTACTTCTGTATTAGAATCTAAAATGAAACTTATTTTAAACAATAGATGTCTTCATAGCTCAAGAGCTTAGTATTTTAAGACCTTTTGACAACCTTATCCTGCTTTTTCCCGTTAAGTGGGATTGAAGGCAGGCTGGTTCAAAAAAAGTTTTGACAAAACAGAGATTATGTAATGGTCTCATTTATGTAAGGTTTTGGGGTGATATGAAACTCTACTGCTTTTACATTAAAATTTTGGTACTTGATATCTGTGAAACTTGATACTCAGTGGTACATTTTGAATCAGTCTTTTTTGCAACGTTAATTTCATTATTTGTCCAGTTTCTAGTTTCAGATTTAGATATTTAAATTTCCGATTTCCCTTGCTGGCAATTTGCCTCGTCGGTTTGCCCGCACTGGTCTGGGATGGGCGGTCAAGGCAAAACGTTGCCGAATAGATTAATCTATATGAAAAAAAATAAATACCTGTTTCTGTATGCCGCGTCAATTTTTCATAATATAGACTCATGGATTTTTAGGGTGAAACCTGGCTATCTAGATCAAATCGAATCCCTTCTTAAAAAAAAGGAAACGATGTTAGGGACAGATTTAACTCAAAAACATTCCGATATATCTACCCTAACATTAGGACCGCATAATAAATGTATTCTAATAAAAAAGATTAAATTCCAAATAGCTGCAGATTATCTTCGTCGCTATATAGGCAGGTCACAAGCATTTAGGGAATTTATTGCATCAACTACCCTTTTATCCATAAAAGTTCGGTGCCCAACTCCTATTAGTTATGGTGTAAATCTTTCTCCCTTTGGACAATATGAATCTTTATATGTAAATGAATACATTGAAAATTCAATAAATGGTGTGGAATTTCTCATTGAAGAAAAGGGTATTGAGGAAAGGAATAGTTTTTTATCTGCAGTGGCTCAAGACTTAGCTACAATTCACAACAATGGATTTTTTCACAAGGATAGCCATTTTGGTAACATCTTATGTAAATTTGTAGATCCTACCAAAATATTTTGGATCGATAATGATCTGAAAAAAATTAAATCACCCAGAAATAAGTATGAGAGAGTAGCGTTAGGTCGTTTTCAAAAAATATTACGTAGCGATATTATTTCATTTAATGAATGGTATTTTTTCATTGAAAATTATTTTTCCAATCTTAAGAAATAGTAAATAATATCTAATACTTCTGAATTTTCTAAGTGGCCATATATAATCTATATATTTTGCTTTAATTCCAAACTCTGGAATAAATTCGGCCTGAAAGCGAGCTATTTATATGCTGTGCACCTGAATACATTTAAGTGAAAAGCTATATAATCAATATAAATAAACGAAACCTTTTTGATAAATTTGACAATTTGCTGACTTTGCCTGATCGCTTTTGCGAGGGATTTCCGCTTCAACTAGGTTACGAGAGTCTGATGAGAAGCCATATACATGACTAAACCAAGTTTGTTTTACAAGATAAATGCAAAGATTCAAAGCTATTTTGGGTATGGGTGTTTATTAGGACGTAAATTTAGTGGATTTTTGCCTCTGGGTTTTAAATATTCACCAAATAAACTTGAAAAAGATCTTAATAAACTTTTGATTGGGTATCCCAGAAACCATGACTATAGTATTTGTAAAAAGCAACTCTTTCCGAGCTTCAAACTTTACGAAAGGTTTAAACTCGTTACTTCTTTTTATCCCGAGGAATTAAAAAAATTCATAGACATCGGTTCCTGTAGGGGGTTTTATGTAATAGAGGCAGCTCAACGGCCCCATTGTCAAGTCTCGATAGGGATTGATGTTTATGAGCCATTTGTTTCAATCTCTAACAAAGTCAGGGAATACCTGGACATTAAGAATGCTGACTTTTACCTTGCCACGCTTGACCAGGTGTCAGATAGACCAGAAGCTTACGGTGGTCCATTTCAGACAGTCTTGCTGATAGGTGCCTATCATTATCTCTTTTGGGGTAGCAAACTTAGCTCAAGTGCATATTATAGTCATCGTGAGATTCTAACTAGACTTTCTAAGATAAGCACGGATAGGCTTATTTTCTCAGCTCGATTAGAAGTAGATAGATTGCCTACTGTTCTCAAAGAGAAAGCTAAAATGCTTGGAAATAAAATTACATATAACACTGAATATTTTCTTAAAATTGCTGAGCAGTTCTTTGAAGTACGTAAAGCTGGGTACCTTGGCAGATATCCTTTGTTTGTCATGTCAAAGAAGAACTCTTAGGCCCTCTTAAAAACGCATCCCGTGACTTTACATATATTCAGTATATTATTTACTTTGAAACAAACTTTATTCAAATTTAGAACTTGAATTAAACAGGGTGTATTCAATGACAACATCCCCAATATCGTACTCTATGCTAATCATATATCTGCGCATGACCACACAATGGAAGGGGTCTTTATAGAGGATAATGTCTGATCCAAAAAAGATGTCCATCAATTTACATCTAACCAATGGGTCTAGTTTTATGGTAAGCAAGGGTTTAGATTTATCTAAAAAACTGCGATTTATATCCTATGACTTACGAATAGAGCTTGAAGATATAATGAGTAGATTCTCTTCACAGAAAAAAGGTAGATAGGCCTTATTGGTTTCCCTCTTGGACTAATGATGAGGGCAAAAAGAAGATCCTGGGGGATTGTCCTGAGTATTGTGATTTTTGTCGTGTATTATATTCTGCTATCAGCAGCGGATAGCTTAGGAGAAACAGGTACATTAAACCCTGTTATAGCTATGTGGATACCGAACATGGTTTTGGGGGCTGCCACATTTGTGCTATTCTGGCGGGCAACACGGGATATATAGTTATAGATTTAATTATTACTTTAGCTCTGTAAAATAATCCCGAGAATTTATACAAGCAAATGCACAGGCCTAAAAGTAACATAATAAAATTCTAAATCGGAAATCCTAAATAAATTTGTTATAATTAAAGAATAATGGAAAGCTGATATGACAAATATTGATAAGAGTTATTTGAATAAGGGAATCGATAATTTCAGAAACTCAATGATCCTTGTTGTCGGCGATATCATGTTAGATAGATTTATATGGGGAAATGTATCCAGAATATCCCCAGAAGCGCCTGTACCTGTAGTTGAGGTTGAGCATGAAACCATCATGTTAGGTGGTGCTACCAATGTTGTTAATAATCTCGTCTCCTTAGGTGGAAGTGTGATGATGTGTGGAGTTGTGGGAAATGACCCTACAGGAAAAGAGATAATTTCAAGATTAGATGAATTAAATGTTGATACTGGTGGTATTGCTGTAGAACTTGATAGACCTACGAGTGTTAAAACAAGGATAATAGCCCATGACCAACAGGTTGTCAGGTACGATCGAGAAAAGAAAATACCCTTAAAGCCAAAGACTACCAAAGGCATTCTAGATTTTATTAATGAAAAAAAGGAAAATCTCTCTGCCCTTATAGTTTCTGATTATGGTAAGGGTGTTATATCCCGCCAGCTTATGGATGGTCTAAAAAGCATAGCCTCGGATTGTGATTTTCCGGTAACAGTAGATCCAAACGTTAAGAATTTCCCGCTATATAAAGATGTAACTGTAATCACACCCAATCATAATCAGGCAGGAGAAATAGCAGGCATAGAAATTATTAATGAAGAAGACCTAAAGAAGGTTGGGAAAAAGTTATTAAATAATAAGAAATGTAAAGCCGTGTTGATAACCAGGGGTAAGGATGGTATGACCCTTTTTGAACAAGAGGGTAGGGTAACACATATTAAGTCAATAGCAAGAAAAGTCTATGACGTGACTGGTGCCGGAGATACAGTTATTGCTACGTTTACGCTTGGAATAGCTGGGGGTCTTGATCTGAAATCTGCAGCCTATCTATCTAATCTTGCAGGAGGTATAGTGGTTGGCGAGATAGGAACATCAACCGTAAAGATCGATAACCTTAAAGAGTTGATTAACTCTCGTCTTTAACATTCATTGACCGTTGTTTGTTGTCTTTTTGAATAGACAACGAACTGCCGTC
>Ga0315545_1002452_pt1 | contig 16728 bp, 13 predicted proteins | sample SalMarSW160210MG_FD_203096 | JGI IMG/M metagenome (GOLD analysis project Ga0315545, IMG submission 203096) | Salt marsh sediment microbial communities from the Plum Island Ecosystem LTER, Massachusetts, United States - Salt Marsh Sediment SW1602-10 ...
TTTCCCAGCTTGCCCAGACCTTCAATCAAACCCATGGCAGTGGTAGTTTTGCCCTCGCCCAAAGGCGTCGGCGTAATGGCAGTAACGTTAATGTACTTTGCTGTGGGAGCATCCTGGAGCCGGGCAAGGGCTTGTTGATAATCGACTTTGGCCAGCTTGCGACCCATTGGAATCAGTTCGCTCTCCTGCAAGCCCATCTCTTCGGCAAGCTGGCTAACAGGTTTCATTTCTTCCTCGGCAGCTTCTGCGATCTGCCAGTCCTTCATTTTTGTTGCGTCAAGTTTCATAGGCCTTTCCTCATATGTCGAATTGATTAAATATTTCGCGCGACGTTGTTACGCTCCTGTTTGTCGAGATGGTGGTTTTTGCATAAGTCCCGTATTATCCTCGAAAATTATCAAAGCGGGTACAACCGTAGGGCTTTTTTTTTGCACTATTTTGCTATTTGGTTCATTGGTTATCAAAAAAATGCCTAAAGCTAATTATTCAGGCTATCAGGCCATCAGGTTACCAGGTAGCGGCTATCAGAGTACCAGGTTATCAGGATAAACGCACGGTGTAAATGCACATCATGAATTTGTCTTTTTCTGATACCCTGATATACTGATAACCTGCTTCCTGATTTCCTGATACACTGATATCCCTCTTTCAGGCACTTTAGACACTCCAAACTTTAGCTCACTTATTCTACTCACTACTCACCAGGTTATTGTTTTATGTCTTTGCCAGGTTAATCTTTCTATGTTGAGCTATAGACCTTGAGGAAAGAATCTGAGTATATTTGCTTGTTCATCAGCATTTCAGCGGTGGCTACTTCGTTCATCAGGTCTTTGTCGAGCACATCAACGATAGCCGAGTCTAGTCCTCGCGAAATAGCCATAGCAAGGAATACCCGGTTTATCAGACTTCTTTGGGATGCACCCTGAGAAAGATTCGACAGGCCTATTGTCATGTGCGGTGCCGGGTCTGCCAGATATTGTATCTGGTCCATCGCAGATAAGATATTACCGGGCTGGACCTGGGCGTTCGGCACTTTTACTGGCAGAATGATGGGGTCAATAAAAAGTCGCTGGGTGCCAAATCCCTTTTCCATCGCCTTTGATACGATTTCCGCGGCTATTGCTACGCGGGTATCGATGTCTTGAGGGACACCGTTTTTGTCCATAGTAAGGGCGATAATGCTTGCTTTCGGGCCTGCCTGGTTTGCCATTTCTACGTATTTGTCAAATATTTCTTCGTCGCTTTTCCTATTCAAGGGTGTGGAATTCAGCAGGACACCGTTCTCGACGTTGATGACCTTTAAGCCTGCGGCAATAACAGCCGGTTTCTGGGAATCGAGGCACAAAGGTGTAGAGCAGGTTTCCTGGATGCTTTCGACCAGCCATTGTATAGTGCCTTCCTGGTCAGCGGCGGCGGTGCCAACGTTCACATCCATATACGCAGCACCGGCGTCAGTCTGCTTTTTGGCTAATTCCTGAATGACTTTCTTGTCTTTATCTGCGATGGCCTGCTTGACGTTGGTGAACATCCCATTGATTCGTTCTGCAATTAATAGCATAGTAAATACCTTCCTAAATAAATCCGAATACCTAAATTAGAAACAATATCAAGTGAACTAAAGTGCCTAAAGTGAACTAAAGTAAAAATAATCCAAAACTTTAGACACTTTCTAATTTCCTTCAAGTCTGTACCTGATTGATGAAGTTCTTGACGGTAGTGACGGCTTTGGGATGGCGCATACGAATTATATCGACGCCGGCCTGCAGCAGGCAGATGGCGGTGGCCGTTTCCCACATCGGACCCCGGTCGCCGGCTGTGCCCCAGCCCGGTGCATCTATGAGCTTGGCCTCTTTGGCACGCCAGGATTCGTAACCTACGTCACAGATGACCGGCATAGCCATCATTTTGTCGCCGGTTAGGGCAGCGATGCGCTGCCGTTCCTGAATCGAATAGGCATACTCTATTCCATATCCCAACGCTCCGGTGGCCTGAAACGTTACTATTCGCTCTAACGGGAAACCCATATCAGAAGCTAAGATATTGACCTGCTTGGCGATGTTGATGTCCAGAGGGGCTTCGGTGATGAGATAATGGCCGTCGGCCAAAGCGATAGCGGTCAGGGATTTGTAATTGTCCTCTGTAACGGTTCCGATGAGACATTTTTCGCCTTTTGCGGCACCGCTTACCTTGGGCATAACCTGGTTGTCTTTTTCGTCATTTCCACAGCCCCAGAGCACAAGAGGTACACCAACAGCCTTTAAGACTTCCTCGGTAACCTTGGCGGCGTGAGAGGCGTCTCTATCATTCTTGTCGGGGTGAATGCCGTCAAATTTTATACAAATTAAGTCGGCTCCGTAATCTTCTACGCACTTTTTGGCCCAGTCGCCGGGGCTGTCCAGCACATCTTTATAAGGTTCGAGCAGGACATCGGGCCAATCGTCGGGCTTGCTGTCCAGGACGTCCATAGCGATGACCGCTTTTTCACCGGCATCGGCTGCGGAGCCGACATAGACAACATTACGCGCTCCGCCCACGGTTACCGTTGAGGTTCGAGTGCCCCCATCGTCTTTGGTTGCCCCAAGCGTAAGGCGGCTTACTGAGCCGGTAAATCTTTCTGAAACTTCAGGAACTGGCATTTTAAGACCTCCAAAAATAGTTCGTCGTTTATAGTTTGGGCTTTGTAGTCTGAGAGTTCAAAACTAAAATATCTTCGAATATTTTCCACGCCGCCGAAAGGGCAGGGCTGTCATTTGCAAGGTCAAAGACCGTCTTGGCTTGCATTGAGGCGTCGCAGACGGCCTTATCATAAGGTATATGTCCAAAGATGTCTATACCGTCTATTTCTTTACTGCTCTCGGCTCTGTTCCATATAACTCCGATCTGCCTTACAACAATCGGCAATTGTTTAACAAGGTCAAAAATCCTCCGGGCGCTAAGGGCACCGATGGGATTTTGTTCTGCTACGATGCACAGCAGGTCAACGTTATTGGTTGTTCTGCGGGAAAGGTGCTCCATTCCGGCTTCGTTGTCTATGACGACGTAACCGTAGGTTGAGCTTAGTTTGTCCATGAAGGTTCTGAGTGTATTGTTCGCCGCACAGTAGCAACCTGGTCCTTCCGGTCGGCCCATAGTAAGCAAGTCGAATCCATCGGCTTCGGTAATTGCCTGCTGCATGTTGTATTCGAAGGAGCGCAGCCGATTTATACCCACATTGCTTGGTTTCATTTCTCGGATGTCCGCGATGGTGCCGGTCGGTTTAACTCCCAACATCAGGCCGAGGCAGGCGTTTGGATCGGCATCCACGACAAGCACGGTTTTTCTGTCGGCCTGGGCCAGCAGGAACCTGATAATCATAGCGGCTAAAGTTGTTTTGCCCGAACCGCCTTTTCCACTTATCGCAATAGTTGTTGCCATGTTTCGTATCTTGTATAAATCATCCAGGATGACAAAATATCATAATTTCACGCTTTACGTTTCACACTTTAGTGCTGATACCGAGGGGAACAGCGATAAATCTGTGTGCGGTAAGAAATTAGCTCTCGTAAATTCGTCCATATATCCCGGATGGCTCATCAAATCAAAATATGTCATACTTTGTGCGATTTTTTCGGCAGCCTTGAGAGCTTTTCGGCTCAGCAGTACGGTCTTTGCCCCTGCGATTGAGGTGTTTCCCACAAAGTGAATCTTCTCCAAGGGCACATCAGGTAACATCCCGATAGTAACGGCCTGGCGAACGTTCAGGAAGTTTCCGAATCCCCCGGCCAGGTAAACCGCATCCAGGTCTTCGAGCTTTGTCTGGGTTGACTCCATAAGGACCCTGATAGCGGCGAAGACACCCGCTTTGGAACGGACCAAATTATCGATGTCGGCCTGGGTGATTACTATTTCCTGGTGCTCGTTACCTGCCGGGGCTATTTGGAACTGCCGGCCCTCGTCACCTTCGGTTAATTGTGGCTGGCCGTTAGCTTTGAATCGTCCCGTGCGGTCTATGATGCCGTGGGTAAATAATTCGGCAAGGGTATCAAGAAGGCCCGAGCCGCAAATGCCGACCGGATGGGTATTGGCGATCGTCTTTAGCTCGATGGAACCATCGTCAAGAATAGTCAGTTTTTCGATAGCCCCGGCACCGGCCCTCATGCCGTGCTTGACGCCGCTTCCTTCAAATGCTGGGCCTGCCGAGCTTGAGGCGCAGACCAGCCAATCCTGATTACCGAGAACCACCTCACCGTTTGTTCCAATATCAGCAAAAAGTGAGATGCCTTTTTTAGTAAAGATTCGCGTGGTTAGAACGCCGGCTACTATGTCACTGCCCACATAAGCAGCTACACTGGGCAGGCAATATAACAGACCTCGCTTGTTGATCTGAACGCCTGCTTCTGCCGCCCGGATTGGCGGCACAAAGCCGGCTGAGGCGATATATGGCTCTCTGCGGATTCGTGTCGGGTCTAAATTCAGTAAGAAATGCACCATTGCGGTGTTGCCGGCACATATTACCGCGGTAATGTCATGCAAATCGATTTTTTGCCTCGTTGCAAGTGTTACAATCAGATTGTTCACATCGTGTACGATACGATTCTGCATCTCATCGAAAGCGTTATTCTCTTCTGCGTAGATGATTCGGCGAATGTAGTCCTCGCCAAAATTTATCTGGCTGTTGTACGTAGCTTCCGTATCTATTGTGTTGGCTTTTGTCAAATTGATAAGATGAGCCACCACTGTAGTTGTACCTAAATCCACAGCGACAGCAAAATTCGTTTCACACCGCTTGCCCGGCTCAACCTCTATAACTTCTGTAGTTTCACCGCGTCGACCGATTGTCGCTGCAACCTTGTAATTCGCTTCACAAAGCACGTTCGAAAGTTGTTGCAGAATGCGAAAGCCCGTTTGCATTGTAGGAGCATCGATCTTTTCCCGTATTGCCAAGTACAGCCGCTCGTGGTCAGCGGTGTGGTCTTGAACACTCGGGGGCGTCATTTCGAGACAAAGCTTTTGAACTAATGGGTCAAACTCAAACAGCCCTGCTTCAGGCTCACCGGTCAGTTCGCTGAATCTGCGGGCGTCTGTGTCCATAAGAATTTGACTTGTTTCCAAAGTATGAGACTTTGGAACGGTTATGGTCATATCGGAAAGGACTTTGCTCTGGCAGGCGAGAACGACATTTTCCCGTGTTTCCTCCGGTGTAAGTAATGCGGTTGGCTTGCTTTGAAATTGTCCTTCATCAATTATTACTTTGCATTTTCCGCAATATCCGTCACCGCCGCAGATGCTGCTTAAATAAATACCGGCTTTGTGGGCGGCCTCGAGCAGAACCGTCCCGCCCGGCACTTCTATTTTAAGACCGCTTGGTTCAAAACGGACTGTGAATTTTTTTTTCTTCTTGCTCTCTTCCATTCTTGATTCTCGATTCTCGATTCTCGATACCCGTTTTTTCTTGTACGAGCATCTAACATCGAGCAACGAGCATCCAGTTTAATTCCAGACTTCCTGGAGATATTTAGGCAGCATCGAACACTCTCTTGGACCAACCATAACCTCCCAGTTAGTGGCCTCTTCGAGTTTTCCGCTCATCACAGCGACGTAACCGGGGATGATTAGTTTTCGGTGTTTGACCAGGTCTTCCACGCCGTATTTGGTCATAGCATCAGATACCGTTTTTTCGTTGAGCTTGTCTCCGGAATAAGCCGTCAGTACACTTGTACCTTCTGTATCGACCACGAGAATATAGCTTGGTATCCTGCTGGCCTCGACGTCCGATTCCACTGTGTAGTATGTCAGTGAAAAGTTCGTCGTGAACATCATCGGTGAATTCTCATTAGGTTCGCCGATACGATAGACTTTTGGTTCTACCTGGACAGGCTTTTGCGGGTCGGTGAAGATGTTCATCACCGCGGTCAGCATGGGCAAAAGCGCATAGGGTTCGACAGTGTCGAGCACCACGATGCCGGCGTACTTGCAAATTAGACTTATGGCCGAAGCTGCCTGTGTATCGACGTCACCGTCAGTTGCGAAGGATATTGTCGGATAACCCAACGGTCGGAATACTTTTTTCAGCGCCAAAGCTCGCATCTTTGACAGATTAAACAATTGGTCCCGAAGGCTGGGGGCCTCGAGGTTTACTATAATATCCTCAACTCCTTCGGCCTTAATCTTATTGGTAAGCTCGGCCAGGGCGTCGAGTGAGTCGGATTTTGCAACGATTGGGCAGCCATTTTCCTTGGCGATTTTCGCCATCTTTTCAGCAGTATCGGGCGTGGCCGAGGCAAGTAAAGGGACAGATTCTTTAGTTTTAGCTACTGCCGCGGCCATTGCATCGGGTGATTGGGTTATTAAGATTAATGCAAGGTCGCTGCCATCCTTTACTACCGCGGCGGCCTGTGCAAAAGACTCAGGCGAGCCGCTGTCGTTGACGAGAACTATGGCCCTGGCTCCGATTTTGATCCCGATCCGCTCAAACTGGAGTGAATTTACGGCCTCAATGCGTTTGGTTAAATCCTCGCCGGTAAGTTTGTCCGAGACGGTTACGGCCAGAACGGTCGGATTATAAAATTTCTCTTCGTGTCGGAACATTACCGTTTCCTGTCCGAGCTGGACCTGATTGTCTCCGCTGCCGAACACAACTTTTGCCATTGGCGGGGCCGCTGCCGCAGCGAGTTTCTCCTTGGCTTCGTCTGAAACGTCGGGACAGTCTTCGAGTTTGGCGCGTTTCTGAGCAAGCGCCATTGCAAAGGCCAGGCAAGTAGGCATGCCGCACTTTTTGCAGTTGGTTTTCGGTAGGAGTTTAAATATATCCAATCCTGTCAATGCCATAGTATTCGTCCTTTCTTGGTATATTGTATCTTATTTGCGATAAATCCGAAACAGATCCAAAAATTAAGTAAATCAGAAAGTGTCTAAAGTGATAGCTTCGCTGTCATTCTGAGCGGAACGCAGTGGAGCAAAGAATCTCCTTGTTGCTCAGGAGATGAGATCTTTCAGCTCCGCCTCAGGATGACACTTACGTGTCACTTTAGGCACTTCAAACTTTAGGCACTTCAGTTCACTTGATTTCGTTCCGTATTTCGTGCTTTTTAGAACATCGGTTCTAAAGTTGCTACGGGGTGCTCATTTTTGGTAATAAATTCCAGGACCTCTTCTTCGGTCGTGGCCGAGGTCTCATCGGCGATTTTGGCTAAGAATTCTTCCGGAGTCAGTCCTATTTCCTTGACTCTTTCGGCGATAGCATCCTTAATTTCTTCTTTGAGCATCTTAGGCATCCATACTATCCGCTTAATGCCGCCTTCGGCAGCGATGAATTTTCTTGAGTTGATGTAATGCTTGGAATGGCCGATGAATCCCGGTGTCTGCTGTCCGCCGCCGACGGTTCCGGCGAGCGTCGAAAATTTCATCCCACAAGGCGTCATCTCAGGAAACTCCCTGTTGACAATCATTATGCCTCCTGTTGAGGGCAGCACCGCAGCGATACATTCGAAGCAGCCACAGGAGGTCATCGGGTCTGTGATCATACTATACTGGCTCATTCGCTCGATGTTACCACCGCTGGCCTTGAGGACAAATGCGTTTACCTTATCCCATTGGCCGATGGTCGGCTCAATGCAATTGCCTTTGGAGATGGGCTGATTAGGTCCCGAAGGAATTATCTCAAATGCCGCCCGGCAGTCCAGCCAACTATAAGCACCGCACAAGCCCGGCCGTTCCGGCGAAACTACACAGACGTGGTTCGGAGCAAAGCTCTGGCAGAGAGTGCAAGAGTAAAAAGTATCGATATCTTCATCGGTCATACCCGCAATACGTTTATCGCGCTCGGCGAATACTTTGCGGGCCGTCTCACGAAGTTCTACAACCTTCCGCTCATCAGTTAAGATCTTAACCTGCACCTTATCCAAAATGTTAGAATATTGGTCGTGATACAGCCCATGGAGCAGCTTGCCTATATGTTCGAGTCTGAAGCCTGCTTTAAAAGCATTCTTGGAGATTCGTATCCAGCTTATGTCTCGCTGGCCCATATGCCACAGCCCTTGTGCCTCATTCATAAATGTGTGCACCTGCCGCTCCAGCACCGGCTCAAAATCAGGCTGCATTTTCCTCCCTGCTACTTCTATCACGATTCCCAGCGGCAGTTGTCCCCCTTCTTCGAGAGAATCGACATCTTGCCCTACCACTTCCACTTTGCCGTCTTCAACATCGGCCATATCCCGTATTGTGAGCCACTCAAAGGCGGTAGTTCTTTGCCCCCCAAATTCGCATTGCATATCGTCTTTGCGGATGCGTTCACCTTCAAATGCCGGGCTGTGTGGCACCGGGATGTCTATTTCCGCGACCTTTATCTTCAGGCCGCGAACTTCGATAGCCTTCTCGACGATCTGGTCGTGAGGAATTTCAGAGACCACATGCTCGTACGTGCATACACCTGTGGGCAGAATCTCCGGGATATCGGTATCGGCGATGGTGGGGAAGCCGTAATTAATTGCCCCGGCTGCCGTGGCGTACCATTCATCGGTAACCTCGCCCAGGGCCATAACGAAGGCAAAGATTCTGTTTTTGTTGTAGAGCAGATTTCGTCGGAAATCACCGGCCTGGACGCCTCCGAAGCTAAGGGCCGCCCGGCTTGCAAAACCGAGGGAGTATATTGCGGATGTGATTTCGCGTCCGAAGGGCACCAGTCGCGTTTCCCATCCTAACTGCACACCCCCTTCGACGAGCTGCTCGGCGAAAGTGGTGCCGTTGTGGTGCGCGGACATAAAAACATACAGGCTTCGTTCCTGGCACTTTCGGGCAATTTCTACCGCTGTTTCCACATCCGGTGCGGCGCCGGCAATTGCAGCAAATCCTGGTGCTGTCCCGTCCACGAATTGTATGCCGCGCTCGCGCAGGATTACATCATCGGCTGCGCCAAGCCAAATGCCGTCCACCGGATTGGGGCCAATTACATACTTGCAAGCCTCAATAATCTCTTCTGCGAAGAGCGTCGCCATACCGGCGTCCAGGGCCTGCCCCAGATAAGGGAGCCACAATTCATCATCGACCGGCGGCGGCAATAAGTCTTTTACTTCCTGCATTACTTCTTCGAAATCGGCTAATTTTTCCACCGCTCTTCCGGTCATAGAGTAAATGATGGGTATGTAGTAACCGGTGTTCGGAAACTCGACTTTGCAATCTTCGCCTTTTTCCTTGATAGCTCGCGTTAAAATATCATCGGCCTGTTTGGCTATTTTGTGAGCGCCGCGTATAGCTGCTGATGCAATGATTTTCGACATAAACTAACCTACCTTCGTATTTAATATACTGTATTACATTTTACTGTTTCGATTTTGTGCTCTTCTACTCTTCTACTCTATGGCCAATGCTCGCCGGTCTTCCATATCGTAAAGCTTGCGCTCCTTCTCTACGTTTATTCCCAGAGCGTCGCGCTTGCTTTCTATATGTTCAATCATCATTCGGGCGGCCTTGATTGGGTCGCGTTCAAAGGCCCATTTGCCGCCTATATCTTTTTCCATTTCTTCGGTTAAATAACGTGTTAAATTTGGAGCTCCGAGGACGGGCAGCGGCTCACCAATAACGGTATAAACCCCGGATGCAACGAAGTACATTCCGATTGAAACCGCCTTTTCCGACATCCATTCGGGTGCAGCCCCGGCGACCGGTAACTCTGAAATATCTTCGCCGAGCCCACCTTCGGCAACTACGTTTGCCAAAATAGTCAAGATCCTGCTGTTATCAACGCAGGAGCCAACGTGAAGAACTGGTGGTATCCCCACAGTCTCGCAGACCTCATGCAGGCCTTTGCCGCAATATTTTGCTGCTGCATCAGGTCTCATCAGCCCAGCTTTGCCTGCCGCAATCGCGCTGCAGCCTGTGCTCACCACTAAAACATCATTCTTGATAAGTTCCTTTATCATTGTAAGATGGCCGTAATCGTGCACCTGCTTTGGGTTATTGCAGCCCACAACTCCAGCGGCACCGCGAATTCGACCGTTAATAATATTGTCATTTAGAGGACGGTAACTGGCCCGGAATCGGCCACCAAGATGGTAAAAGATATTTTCCGTGGTAAAGCCTGCAATTCCACGCTCCTTTACCTTCGGAATATTACCTTTGCCTTTTCTGTTTGCAAAATTCTCAATGGCGATTTTGACGATTTTCCGTGCGATTTCCACTGCCCTGTCCTCGTGGAATTCAATATGCTCTGCTCCTTCAATTTTACACTTGGGCGAAGTGGTAATCAGCCTGGTATGGAAGCAGCCGGACAGTGACCCCAGCGCAGGCATAATGCACTGCACGTCCACCAGCATAACCTCCACTACACCGGTCATCACCGCCAGTTCCTGCTGCAGAAAATTGCCGGCGACCGGTATGCCGTGACGCATCAGTGTCTCATTAGCGGTGCAGCACATACCCGCAAGATTGATGCCTTTGGCACCTTTACCTTTAGCCATTTTTACCAGTTCGGGCTCCTGCGAGACCGCCACGATTATATCTGACAATGTTGGCTCGTGACCGTGGACAATGATGTTGACCTGTTCGGCATCAAGTACGCCCAGATTAGCCCCGAATTGAATTGGCCAGGGGCTGCCAAACAGAATATCGGAAAGCTCAGTAGCGATAAGCGACCCACCCCATCCATCGGACAAAGCTGCTCTGATACCCTGTTTCATAAGGTTCTTGTAGTCTGAACCTACCCCTATATGTGTTCTGTGCATGATCTCCACGATTTCACGGTCAATGGAACGAGGAGTTACCCCGAATTCTCCCCAAACCTTTTGCCTGGCTGGTGGTGGATAAGCAGCCGCACTGAGGAGTGTTCCCTCCTGCTTTCCGAATTCAGCCATCACCGCATCAGACAGGTCGCTGCCAATCGCCTTTGTGTCCCTGCCTTCTACCTTAATGCCGTATCTTGCTGCCACTTCCCTCAATTTCAACTCGTCTTTGATCATATAATCACAGCTTGCGTTCTCAACCGCCATCTTGAAGGTGTGAGCGATGTCACGACCGTGGTCGGAATGTGCCGCAGCACCTGCCGCAACCATCCGCACCAGGTTTCTTGCAGCAATCGTATCCGCGGTAGCACCGCATACTCCTGCTTGCGGCTCATCCCCAAAGGGATCGATTCGACAGGGTCCCATTGAACAGTTTCGGCAGCATATCCCGAGTTTGCCGAAACCACATTGAGGCTCTTGCTGCTCAAATCTGTCCCAGGCATTCTGCTGGCCCCCTTCGGCCATGTGAGTTATCATTTCCTGTGACGCTTTGTCACTGCTACGTTTTTTTGGGTCCATAAACAATCCCTCAGTAATCAGTTAATCGCAAAAATTTTATTAGAATTTTGCAAAATACAATATTTCATCTGATATTTCAAGCACAACTGCTGACTTTGTCGTTATCCACATCTTGGTTTACGACACACTCACTCCTTTTTGTAAACCGTAGCAGCTTGAAGCCGTACGGCAGTTTGCAGCTTTCTGCATTTTGGACAAAGGCGTATGCACTGCCGGAATTCTTCGGAACTCATGGTTTCGACTTTGCCCAGGACTCGCTCACTAACCTGCGTGCTAATAATTGGTGCTCCACACTTCTCGCAGACAAGTAATTTCGACCGCGACTTGAACGGTGATATCTCCACCTCCTGCTGGTCTTGGTGAATTCTGACTTTGATGGTTCCTACGGGGCAAACGGCCGCGCATGCTCCGCAGCCGATACAATCGTCGGAAGGCTGCCGGAAGGGCGCCGCCACAGCTCGGTCCACGCCGCGTCCGGCAAACCCGATAGCTGCCTGCCCGATTATTTCCTCACATATGCGAACGCACAAGCCACACAAGATGCAATTTCGTTGACTCTCGGTGACATTGGGGTAGCGCGTTTCTTTCACACCCATACGCTCGGCCAATGCCTTGAGCTCTTGGCTTTCTGGCGCCCTGGCAAGCAACAGCTCCATCACGCCACGGCGAGCCTGCTTGGCCCCTTCACTGGAAACGTAAACGACAATGTCCCGGCGTACGGGGTAGTTGCAGGCGGTGATTAATTGCCTCCAGTCGCCGCGGTCAAGCTCTACCATACAGAGCCGGCACACCGCATCGGGTGAAATGGCCGGGTGATAGCAAAGGGTTGGAATCCATATCCCGGCCTTTTTTGCAGCGTCGAGAACCGTGGCATCCTTTTTAACCCTGACCTTACATCCGTCTATGGTTACTATAGGCACTGGCTTACCTTTCCTTATACCTTTAACACTGCGGTGAAGGGACATTTTTCCCAGCATGTTCCGCAGAGCGTACATTTCTTCTGGTCAATCACATGGGGGACTTTTTTCTCACCGGTGATGGCATCCGCCGGGCAGTTCTTCAGACAGATGCCGCAGGCTTTGCAGGCCTCGGGGTCGATCTCATACCGGAACAGACCGCGACATTCTTTTGCCGGGCAGCGGCGGTCTAAAATGTGTGCATCGTATTCGTCACGGAAATAGCGTATGGTGGAGATAACGGGGTTTGCAGCAGTTTTCCCAAGGGCACACAGGGCCGTTCCCTCTAATATCTCTGACAAGTCCTCAAGTCTCTCTATGTCGCCGACCTGTCCTTCTCCATCGGTTATGCGGTCAAGAATGTACAGCATCTGGGACAGGCCCTCCCGGCAAGGGGTGCATTTGCCGCAGGATTCTTTTTGGAGGAAATTGGTGAAATACTTCGCGACCTTCACCATACATGTGTCCTCGTCCATAACAATCATGCCGCCGGAGCCCATCATCGAACCCAGCTTCGTTAGTTCGTCGAAGTCCACACGGGTGTCGAGGTGTTCGGTGGGTATGCATCCACCGGAGGGGCCTCCGGTCTGAACTGCCTTGAAACGCTTGCCGTCCTGTATCCCTCCACCAATTTCGTCGATCATCCGTCGCAGTGTGATGCCCATGGGAACCTCGACCAGTCCGGTATTTACCACGTTTCCAACTAGGCTGAATACCTTGGTTCCTTTGGACTTTTCCGTTCCGATGCCGGCGAACCATTGCCCACCCCCGTTTATGATATGTGGCACATTGGCCCACGTTTCTACGTTGTTTAGGTTGCTGGGCCTGCCCCGAAAACCGCTTTCCACCGTATGGACGTACTTTGCCCTGGGTTCACCTGGGCGGCCTTCCAGCGAGGCCATTAGGGCCGTGGACTCGCCGCAGACGAAGGCACCGCCGCCGCGATTGATCCGGATATCGAAAAAAAACGAGCTGCCCAGAATGTTCTCGCCGAGGAGACCGAGCTCCTTCGCTTGTTCAATCGCCTCCTTTAGGCGTTCCACAGAAAGAGGGTATTCGTTTCGTACGTAGATATACCCCTGCTCAGACCCGATGGCATACGCTCCAATGAGCATGCCCTCGATGATAGAATGAGGGTTTCCCTCCATTATTGCACGGTCCATGAAAGCGCCGGGGTCTCCCTCGTCACCATTGCAGATGACATACTTTGGCGACCCGTCTGCCTCTCGGCAGGAGCGCCACTTCCGTGCGGTTGGGAAGCCTCCACCTCCACGGCCCCGAAGACCAGCCAATTCCACTTCCGAGATCACCTCTTCGGATGTCATTGATGATAGAACTTTCCCAAGACCTCTGTATCCTCCCTGCGCGATGTAGTCGGTGATTTTCGTGGGGTCAATTAGGCCATTGTAGGCCAGCGCAATTCGCTTCTGGAGCTTGTAGAAGGGAATCTTATCCGCAGTTTCTGCCTTCTCGCCTGTAGCGGGGTTTTCGTAAAGAAGGCGTTTGACCACCCGACCACCCAGCACTGTTTCACGAAAGATCTCAGCGACGTCGGGCTCCTCTACCCGCTGGTAGAAAATGTTACCGGGCTGGACGAGAACGATCGGACCGCACTCGCATAAACCATGGCACCCAACTGCTTTGGCCTGGACTTGGACCTCTGACCCGGCCTGTTTCGCAGCTTCGCAGAAAAGCTCATACAACTTCGGCGAGCCCTTCGCCGCACAGCCCGGGCCGGTACAGACATGTACCGACTTTGTAGAAGGGTCGCGGCGGCTGAGAAGTTCTGCCCGAATACGTTCCAGATCCGCAAGGCTGTTGAGTTGTCTGAGGCCAAGTACTGTCATATTTCGCCCTCCTTCTCAGCAGCTGCCTTATCTGCGGCAAGTCCATGAAGAACCTCGAGAGCCGATGCGGGTGTGACACCATCATAGTATTTCCCGTCCACTATCATCACCGGCGCTACTGCGCAAGCTCCCACGCAATTCACGGCTTGGAAGGTGAATAGGCGGTCGCGCGTAGTGCCGCCCGGCTCAACCCGGAACTCCCGGCAGACGGCCTCGGAAATGCTGGGCGCGCCCTTAAGGAAACACACCGTGCCCATACATAGCGTTACCTCGTGCGCCCCCTTCGGCGCAAGGCGGAACGATGAATAGAATGTTGCTACAGCATAAAGGCGGCTTATTGGCACTTTAAGCCGCCCTCCCAAGTATCTTAGGTGCTCTATTGGCAGGTAGCCGCATTCGGACTGCAAGTCCTGCATCATGGGTATGAGCATCCCGGTGTCTCCGTCATAACGTTTAACTATCTGTTCTATGAGATTATCCTCTTGAGCCATGTTAACTATCCCAGTAGGGGTTGGTCATAATAAAATATGTGATTCTATGTCAAAACACGTTTGCCGTCAATAGACAGTTTTGCCGGTTCAATGGTTTAGGGCCTTTAGGGTTGTCCGGCCTATGGCTAAACGGTATTGATAGTCACCTCCTTGCCTCTTTTGTGGAGTTCCTCGGCAATCTCCCGAACAACAGCCAATTTCATGGCCAGTTTTCCGGGTAAATCAGGATTTTGATGGGCTGGATTAACAGCCAGACCCACAATGAAATGTATGTGGTCGACGTTCAGGCATAAGCGGACCAATGCAGAGGCCCCATCAGTATGAAACTTGACCGTCTCTTTATCAGCACCCGAATGAAGCAGGTCATTGGTCCGGGTAAGGGTCAGGATCCCCTCGGTCGTCAGATCAATACCTTCCACCCTCGCCAAAGGAGGAACATCGGGCTTCATCGTGGCCAGGTCGACTTCCAATGGCTTACCGCCCAGATGACTGGCAACAATCTTTGCCGTGGTTCCTCCACAAACTGCCAGAAACCCGGTACGTTGTGTGAACTTGGCGACAATTTCTTCGTCGGTGCTTTTGTCCGCCGGTGGGCCGGTCAACACCGTGGCCATAAGCTTGTGGCGAACCTTTATAACTGCCACGCTGACATCGTCCCCGGGCCTGCTGCAGTACAGGTCCCAGACGGCCTGGGCAAGCTTATCGGCGAGTTCCTGCGCGGAAAGGTCCGGGTGACAGTGCTCTTGAAGGAAACGCACGACCTGATCGAAGCCCCATCCGAGAGGATAGAGCCCCCCTATGCCGGCGTTTATAACACCATCGGAGACAAAGACGATCCAATCCCCGATTTTCAGCTTCAGTTCCGATTTGCGAATGGTCTTGCCTTCAATTTCCCGTTCCTCGTAGGGCACGGGCACAGACTCTCGCTGCCGTAGCAGAATAACCGACGGTGTGTCGAACTCCACTACCCGTGCATGCCCCTCGGAGAAGAATTGTCCGATGGCAAAGGTGCTATAAGCAAGGTTTCGGACCTCGCATACCGGCAGTGTCTTGCTCAATGTGTTCACCACCTCGTCCAGGGATAGTTCATTCTCCATCAGATGCATAACAATTCGCGTGGTCAGGATAGATAGAATATTAGCTTTGACTCCGCTTCCCAGTCCATCAGAAAGGGCGAGTGTGACTGAATCGGCATGACGGGCAATAGCCACATTGTCGCCGCAGAGTTCTTCGCCGTGTTTCTGGAGCTGTTTTGTGCCCCACTCGTAAAATAACCTCATCACTGGCCTTCTTCCTGATAGAGGGACATAAGTTTCATCACGAGCACCTTGGTCTCCGCTGTCGTCTCACCCAGAAGTCTGGCTATTTCCTGTGCCGTCTGCATTTGCCGCGAGATAACTTCCTGCGCCCGTTCCAGGGTCTGCGCCTTCATATCAAGAAGGGCCTTTCTGGCCTTTTCCTCCTCCGAGATGTCAATGAAGATACCGCAGTAGAGGTCCTCGCCCTCGATGGGAAAAATGCCCACGCGGAAGCTGACCCCATGCTCAGGAATGCTCTCTTTGACCATGAGCGACCCGCCCGCGGCGATGGCACGTTCGAAACAGTCAGAGTGGACGAAGTCCTTGGCCAATTGGCCGAAAAGCTCATCATCGTCACATCGGAACATAGTTAGAAAGGCCGGATTTACGAAACGGATGTGCGTCTCTCTGTCCACCAGAAGAACCCCGTTGGGAGTGTGCTGTAATATGGCGCTGGTGTGCGCGGCTGCCTGGCCTTTGGGAAGTTCCACAATAAATTCTCCTCTAACCGGGATCCTTAGTGGGCTGTTCGGATGTTTTTTCCTTGAGAAGCCCCAAAACTTTTTTTTGGAACATTTCGGCCCCATCTTCTACGCTGGAGCTGCTGAAAATCTCATCGTTAATCTGCCAATTAATTCCCTCACCACAGTGCTCCATGCAGAATGAGCCCTTTAACTCGACCTTATCCCCAAGGTCCTCTTTGGTCAGAAAGTCGTTGAAACGAGCTATCATCTCACGGGCACCTTTAATGTGGCACGAGCTGCCCACACATACGGTTACGGTTATCATTGAGTATTCTCTTTTTGTTTTTCTTTGTTATTATTTTGCTGAGTTGATAAGACAAGTTCCCAGGCGGTGAGCCG